>ERZ777011.471-NODE-471-length-62373-cov-7.263166_pt1 | contig 62373 bp, 53 predicted proteins | sample MGYA00374964_ERZ777011 | MGnify/ENA primary metagenome ERZ777011 (study PRJEB29310, sample SAMD00008975) | mouse gut metagenome | study: EMG produced TPA metagenomics assembly of the Metagenome analysis of fecal microbiota from mouse which was promoted...
TTTTTTTCAAGCAGAAGACGGCATACGAGATCTTGTATAAGCCGAGTGGAAGTGTTTCTACTATCTTAGGACAGAAGATATCGGAGATGAATACCGGGGAGTTGAAGAACTTCGGTTGGGAATTTGAAGTAGGACATCGTAATAAGATCGGGGATGTCTCCTACAATGTGAATGCGAACCTGTCTATCATTAAGAATAAGTTGACGACTTTGGGCGTCGGTAATGTGGAACAGTTGAACGGCATGGTCGGAAATGGCAGCGATTTGTTTATCGGTTATCCGATCCAGATGTATTACGGTTATGTGTCAGACGGTGTTTTCCTGGATGAGAATGATATAAAAGGCTGGTATGACCAGAGCAAGGTTACGCCTAATCCGCAGCCGGGAGACATCCGCTACAAGGATATCAGCGGACCGGACGGTGTGCCTGACGGCAAGATCGATCCGAATTATGACCGTGTGTATTTGGGTTCCCGTATTCCGAAATTCACTTTCGGCCTGAACTTGGGTGTGGAATATAAGGGCTTGGACCTGTCGGTGTTGTTGCAAGGGGTTGCCGGCGTGACCGGTATGTTGGACGGCTTTGCCGGTTGGGCCTTCAGAGGGGACGGTAATATCCAGAAATGGCAGGCGGAAGGACGTTTTGACCCGGCTAATCCGACTCGCTATCCGGCTAATCCGAGATTGGAGGACTTGAGTAACTCCACGACGCCGAATATCGTCACTTCCGATTTCTGGACTCAGGATGCCTCTTATATCCGTCTGAAAAATATCCAGTTGGGATATACGTTTCCGAAAAAGTTGTTGCAGGCGGCTAAGATCGGTAACCTGCGTGTGTATGTACAGGCAGAGAATCCTCTGTGCTGGAACAAATATAAACCCGGATGGGACCCGGAAATCAATACTTCCGGAAACTATTATCCGATATTGGCAACTTATACATTTGGTGTAAACTTTAAATTCTGAAAGACATGAAACGAATTAAATATTTAATTTTCACTTTACTGGCGGCATCGACAACCTTCGTGTCGTGTGATCTGGACCGGAATCCGCTGGATAAGTTTGCAGAAAATGATTTCTGGACCAGCGAAGACAATGCGGAATTGGCTTTGACCGGTGTTTATAAAGGGAATATCCTGTTTAACTCTCCGGAATATACTCCGACGGACTGGTGGTCGTATGGCGGTCTGATCTTTATGGAATTTCCTACGGATAATGCCTATGACCGTCGAGGGACAAACTCGAATTTTCATAAGATGACCAATGGAACTTTGTTGTCGAATAATGCTTATACGAAAGCTTATTGGGAAAATTCGTATGCGAAGATTGCCCGTTGCAACCGTTTTTTGGAAGGTATCGGCAACCTGAGTGATCCGGCTGTCGTAGCTCGTTTCACGGCTGAGGCTCGTTTTATCCGGGCTGCCCAGTATTTTTATCTGTCTCAGTTTTTCCAGGATGTGCCGCTGGTTACAAAAGTGTTGACTAAAGATGAGGCGAATACGGTAAAGAAAAATACGAAAGCGGAAATAACGGATTTTATAATTAAAGAGTTTACTGAAGCTGCCGCCGACTTACCTCGTTTCAAGGACTTGAAAGGTTCCGAAACCGGACGTGCGAGCAAGCAGGCTTCTCTCGCTTTTTTGGGACGTACGTTATTGGCAGCCAAGAAATATAGCGAAGCGGCAACTGCTTATAAGCAGATCATAGACTTGGGTGACAATGCGATTGACCCGGATTATGCTTCCCTTTTCCTGCCGTCGAACGAGAATAGCAGTGAAAATATTTTTTCTATGCAATATCTGCAAGACCAAGCCGGAAACGCGATGCCGCAACATGCTTTCCCGGTAAAAGACGGCGGCTGGTGTCTGATTAATGTCGCGGCCGGCTTGTTTGAAGCTTACCAGTTCAAAGACGGTACGCCGTTCAGATATGACAGTCCGCTGTATAACCCGGATAACTTGGGCGAAAACAGAGACCCGCGTCTGGATTATACCATTTATTATAATGGTTCCACTTTTAAAGGAACGGTTTACGACTGCCATCCGGATTCCCAAAGCCCGGACAAAGTGATGGGCGGACAGACGACACAGACCGGCCTGATGATGCGCAAGTATTTCGACGAGACTTTCTCCGGTGACCTGAATAGCTATGGAGGAAATGTCCCCGTTATCCGTTATGCGGAAGTTCTGTTGAGCTATCTGGAAGCCAAACTGGAAGCTGGTGAGGGGATTACGCAAACCTTGCTGGATGAAACCATTAATAAGGTAAGAGGTAGGGCATCTGTCCAGATGCCGGCAATCACGGAAGTGAATGCCGCAAAGCTACGTCCTATTTTGCGCAACGAACGCCGCGTCGAACTGGCGATGGAAGGAATCCGCTATTGGGATTTGCTGCGTTGGGGTATTGCACATGAAGCATTAAATGGCGATATTTACGGTGCTCCTTTCCCCGGTTCTCAACGTACGAGCGTGAAGCCGGGTGGCGAAGCGGACAAATACGGCAGATGGTGGGTGAACAGCCGCGCTTTCCGTCAGGACCAGGACTATAAATGGCCGATCCCGCAATCCGAACAGGATATCAACCCGAATTTGCGATAAGGTGTAGTACATGTGACGTTTGAAGCGGTATAAATAAATTATGATTATGAAATCAACAATCGTATTGGGAATAGGGGCTACCTTGCTGGCCTCCTGTTCCGGAAACAAACAAAAAGCAGAAGAGAAAACAACGCAGCAGCAGAAGCCGAACGTTATTTTCCTGATAGCCGATGATATCGGTTATGGCGACCTGAGTTGTAACGGATCGGAAACGATCCATACGCCGAATGTGGAAAAGCTGGCGGCACAAGGGGTACGTTTTACGGATGCGCATGCGGTGGCTGCGACCAGTACGCCTTCGCGCTATTCACTGTTTACCGGGCATTATGCCTGGCGGCGCAACGATACGGGGATTGCGGCAGGAAATGCCGGAATGGTCATCCGTCCTGAACAGCCGACAGTAGCGGATATGTTTCGTGAATGTGGTTATACAACAGGTGCTATAGGTAAATGGCATTTGGGATTGTCTGACAGGACGGGAGGACAGGATTGGAATGGCTTTATCACGCCGGGACCTTCGGATCTGGGATTCGACTATTCCTATATAATGGCTGCCACAGGTGACCGAGTTCCTTGTGTCTGGGTTGAGAATCAACGTGTTGTGAATCTTGATCCGAATGATCCGATTGAAGTGAGCTATGAAAAACCTTTCCCTGGCGAACCGTTGGGCAAAGACCATCCGGAATTGCTTACCAAATTGAAACCAAGTCCCAATCATGGGCATAATCAGGCAATCGTAAACGGTATTTCCCGTATCGGGTATATGAAAGGCGGCAAACAGGCTTTGTGGGAAGACGAAAATATAGCGGATAGCATCACTTGCAAAGCCGTCCGGTTTATCGAGAACCACAAGAATGAACCTTTCTTCCTGTATGTCGGAACTAATGACGCGCACGTTCCACGCTGGCCGCACCCCCGTTTTGTCGGCAAGAGCGGCATGGGGCCTCGCGGTGATGCTTTGTTGCAGTTCGACTGGACCGTAGGTGAAATCATGGCTGCGCTCGAAAAGGCGGGTATTGCTGAAAATACGTTGATTGTTTTGAGTAGCGACAACGGCCCTGTGGTCGATGATGGCTATGCAGACCGTGCCGTTGAGCTTTTGGGCGACCATAAGCCTTGGGGGCCGTTCCGTGGTGGAAAGTATAGTATCTTTGAAGCCGGAACACGCGTTCCGTTTATCGTCAGTTGGCCGGCGCAGGTGAAACCGGGTGTTTCCAATGCGTTGGTTTCGCAGATCGACTTGTATGCTTCAATGGCAGGCTTGATGGGCAAGACGCTGGAAAACGGCGCCGGACCGGACAGCCGGAACTATCTGGATGCTTTCTTGGGCAAGGATACCAAAGGACGTGATTATGTCGTTGAAGTGGCCGGTTCCCTTTCTGTTTCCGACGGCGAATGGAAGTATATCGCACCAAGCAAAGGAGCTGCCTATCAAAAACTGACTAACATCGAATTGGGTAACAGCAAGGAAGAGCAACTTTACAACTTGAAACAGGATATCGGTGAAAAAAAGAATTTGGCAGCCGAACATCCCGAAATCGTTGCAAGGTTGAAAGCTATTTTAGAAAAGGAAAAGGCTGAATAGTCTTTGTCGCATGAAGTGTGAAAACGCCTGTAGGTAATCTAAAAAACATTCCTACAGGCGTTTTTTTCTTTTTTTATCAGGAATACAGGTTATCTTTGCAAATCATTAGGCTGAAAATAGAAGGATAATGCTGGGATTGATAAGTAAAGGGATTGTGATTGGCGTACTGGTTTCCGCCCCGATGGGCCCGATCGGCATGCTGTGCATACAACGAACGCTGAACAAAGGACGCTGGCACGGGTTTGTTACCGGATTGGGAGCAGCTCTGTCGGACGTGATCTATGCTGCACTGACCTGTCTGGGGATGGGAGTTGTGGTGAACTTTGTGGAGGCGAATCAGGCTCCCTTGCAATTGGCCGGAAGTATCGTGCTGGGTATTTTCGGCTATTATATTTTCCAATCCAATCCTGTCAGGAATCTTAAGAAACAACGGGAGAAAAAATTATCCTTCACCCAGGATTTTATTACGGCTTTTCTTCTTACCTTTAGCAACGTTTTAATAGTCTTGCTATATATCGGCCTGTTTGCCCGTTTTGGCTTTGTCCTGCCGGAACATTCTGTATGGATGTTATTGGGAGGTATTGTTTTTATAGGGGTGGGAGCTATCTTCTGGTGGTTCGGGATTACCTATATAGTGGCTAAATTGAAGAGATGGTTTAATGTGAGAGGTATATGGTTGTTGAATAGGATTGTCGGATCGGTCATTATTTTTTTGTCGGTTGTCGGAGCTTTGTCCGTCTTGCTGACTTCCTATTTGCATCTGCCATTGCTCCAAATCTATAATTGAAATGAAGAAACTGAGAGTCCCTTATTTCGAAGCGCTGGACGTACTGGATTTATCGTCCGTAGGTTTTTTGATGGAAAAGGCCCAGCGGGAGTCGATCGATGTGATTAACTGGGAAGAATATCCCTATAAGCCGATCGTGGCTTTCGATATCGCAAGATCGAAAGTGAATTTGTATATTCGTTACTTTGTAAAGGGCAATTCCTTGAAAGCTCTTTTTACTGAGGATGGTTCACCTGTCTATCAGGATAGCTGTGTGGAGTTTTTTATGAAGCAGCCGGATGATCCCAATTACTATAACTTCGAGTTTAACTGTATCGGGACCTGTGATGCTTCTTATCGGGAATCGCGTGATTCGAAGAAATCGCTGACAGCCGAAGAATACGCTTCCATTCGTCGTTTTTCAAGTCTGCCTCATGCCGCTTTTAGAGAGAAGCGGGGTGTCTATAGCTGGGAATTGGTGGTTGCCATTCCTTTCCGGTTGATGGGGCTTGATCCGGATAATCTGCCGGAAAAGATAATGGGTAATTTCTATAAATGTGCAGACGATACGGAATCTCCGCATTTTGTCAGTTGGAATCCGATTGATCTTCCTGCTCCGAACTTTCATTGTCCGGAGTTCTTTGGGGAAATTTATTTGTAAATTAAAAAGCGGGTATCTGATTTCACGGATAGCCGAATGATCCGACGGGGGAGGACTCGCCGGATCATGGCTTGATGTCGAACAAGATGCTGTTCGGCAGGTTGCTTCCGGCTTCCGGATAATACTTGATCAGGATATTTTTCGCAGATTGCGCTATTAAAGTGCCGCAAACCGTTCATCCCCTTTGGCTGTCACCGCCGTACATTCCATTTCGACCAGCCAGCCGGTCCGGCAGACCGGAGCACGAACGATGATATAAGGGAGGTTGGGATGGTGTTCGTCCATATACTGTTTGACCCGTGCATGATCCGCCGTATCGCGGATATAGATTACCGCCTGCATGATATCGTCCAAAGTGGCATCCGCCTCCTTTAGCAGGGCTTCGATATTCTCGATCATGCGGGAAGCCTGTTTCATCACATCGCCGGCATGCACGATTTCTCCGTACCGGTCGATGCTTGCCGTGCCGGAGATAAAGATGTGGCGGCGGTCGCCGTATGTGACAGCCGTTCCCCGTTCGAACGTAACGCCATATTCATACGTGCGGTTCAGGTGTTCGGGAGCGTATAGATAGCGGATTTGTTCGGGACAGATACCGGAAACGGCATACGTGTCCATTGTCACGAATACCATCGGATCGAAATAGCGGCCCTCGATCCCCGTACTGGCGATGAAATGAGTCTCTTCCGTCAGGTTTTGTGTCGCGAACACTTCTTTGCGGGCTTTTACCACACCCGGATAATTCACGTCTACGTTTTGTACGAAAATCCACGTACGCAGGCAATTGGCTGCCAGCGTGCAATTGGCTTCCGTCAGTTGCAGGATATAATCGCGGAAGATCAGGCGGGTCTGGTATTCCGAATTAGCCGCCCGGTTGCACTGGTTGGCGCCTAAAATCTGGCCGTATGCACCGTGATGCGCCTCAAACAATCCGCTTGGCAACACCTGTGTCTGCACGCCTGTCTGCAACCAGGCCCACAGCGCGATCTTCGTCCCGTTCATCGGCGCTTGTTGTACGATGGATAGCGCGCAATAGGAGGAAAGTCGTTCCCGTTCCATCAGTTCATCCGTTTGATTGGTCACGTCGCTCAGGAAATAACGCCGGAAAATGGCGACCGGATTACCCGGCAACTTTTCCACAGAGCGGGCGTAAACATCTTGTATATGTTGCAACTGAGTGTGAAAATCCTCCATGCTGTCCGTCTGTTGGAAGAAGATATGGTATTCCGTTATACCTCTGGAAGATTGAAATGAGGTGATTTGCACCTCCGTCGTGCCGTATGTTTTTCTTATCAGGTTCATCTCTGTATTGTGTTTTTGCGGTATAGATCGTAAAAATAAGGCTATTTAATTGAAAATTGAAAATTGAGAGTTGAAAATTACTTAGAGCCTGTTTAAATTTTGTTCAGCAACAAGTCGAATTCACCCATGGAAGACCATTTGCCCATATCTCACGCAAATTATATTTTCGTTTTCTTTCTTGCAGGTTCAAGATTTTCTTGATAACTTGCCACTATGTTTCTTCTAAATCCGTCGAATACATAAAATTATTTCAAGTGTGGTAACTTAAAAATAATCATTTTCGCGGAAAGAAGAAACACTCTTTCAATATTAAACTTTAAAATTTAAACAGACTCTTAGTATGGAAAATATTGGTGCGATAATAAACAATGAAAAGATTCAATTTGATTTTATTGTTGAAAATGTGGATGATTGTATCAATGGTTGTGCCCTTCTATAAGTAACTATGAATTATATCTACAAACTAAATGTATAAAAAATGATTAAAAAAGAGTTGATATTGTGTATATTAGCCGTTTGTTTATTTTCATGTAAAGATAATAAAGGTACTATTGCGCCTTTTGGTGTTCCTGAACAAGGAAATATAATTGCTGAATTAAACATTACAGAAAACGGAGATACTGTAGTATCCTGTGATATTGAGAAAGTTTCGTATTCTTTTTCATTGAAAATTAGTGATTTGATTGATTCTATAGAGATAATAAAATTAGATGCTACAAATCCTGATTATTATGTAAAAAGTAGAGAGGTGTCTTTGTCAGATAACTATATTGGCATCAAAACCGAAAATCAATATAAATTATTTGACAAAAAAGGGAAGTTTGTATCTTATATAGGACGAAGGGGAGGGGGACCTGGAGAATATTCTGATTTTATATATGACTCCCAAATAGATGAAGAGAATAATAGGATATATCTTATAGAAATGGATAATGTATCTAAAATCTTAGTTTATGATTTGTCTGGAAATTATGTAGAAGACATTCCGTTGGCGTATAAGTTGCATAAAGGTCGTATAAAATTAAACAATAAGACATTAACAATAATTTCTTTGCCTTGGAGAGGAGATGAAACTCCTTTAGTATGGGTACAAGATTTCAAAGGCAATCTAATTTCTGAAATATGGAAAAATGAGGTTGCTGTTCAACCAGAGTTTAGTAGTGAAATATATTCTAATATGCTTGGTCGGAAGAATAACTCAGAACTTTTTATAGTATCTGCCGAACCACGCTGTGATACTTTGTATAATTATAGTACAATAAATGGTTTGTCCCCTAAGTTTACAGTTAACTATTCTGATAAGAAAATTCCGCTACATACATATTATGAACTACCTCACCATTATATCATTGAACTGTATGAGAAGATAGCAATGGGGATAGATTATACAACTTCTACAAATAGTCGTATAATAATAGATAAAAAGACTTTGAGAGGGGGATATTTTGATTTGATTCTTGATCCTTTAGGTGGTATATTATATAATGGGTATATTGCAGAAGCAAAAAATGGTTATTTTGTATTAAACATAGACCCAGGTGATCTTAAAGATATTATAAATGATTCTAAAAGCATGCTAAAGAAATATCTAAACGAAAGAGATATCCAAAAATTGCAAGAAGTGGACGCATCCATTTCTTATGATGATAATAATTATATTATTATAGGAAAATGGAAATAGAAAAGAAAATCAACACTGTCGCAGATTATTACTTAGAGCCTGTTTAAATTTTGTTCAGCAACAAGTCAAATTTAAAAATAATCATTTTCGCGGAAAGAAGAAACGCTCTTTCAATATCAAACTTTAAATTTTAAACAGGCTCTTAATAAAATAAGGAACGGTGCTGTTTGGAAGTCGAGGCTTGCTGTTCGGATGATAAATTTCCGTGGGATAAAATATCCGGGTAATTTTATCTCATGGATTAAGAGCCTGTTTAAATTTTGTTCAAAAAGTTTTTTTCAACTTCTTTTGAGCTTCTTTCCGGTCTGTTTTCCTGTTTTTATTCGTCACATAGCCCGCTATGCTCCTTATAAAAACAGAAAAACATCCTCAAAAAGAACTCTCAAAAGAATGTTGAACAAAATTTAAACAGGCTCTAACAAACGGCAGATTCCGAAAAGCCGGAACAGAGTAGGAATATTGTAAAAAGTAAGATTATGGGAAATTTTGCAGATTTGGGTAATTTTCAGTTCGTGACGGTAGATGAAAAAGGACTTATCGGTAGTGTTTATTTTGAAAGAGGCCGGATTCGTCTGGTGCATAAATATGGTCCTTGCATCTCTGATTTTGCAAGTATGCTGGAGAAGGAAAGAAAACGGAATCCTGACATTGTCGATATACGTGTATCACGTTCTTTTCCGGATGTTAAAGGATTTAATGCAGACAGAAAGACGGCAATGGCCTTTGCCTCTCAGAAAATGTCTCTCTTTGAAATTATGGAGTTTTTGGATAATACCGGAAAAGTATTGTTGACGAAACATCATAAATCAAGGGGATGTCCTTGCCAAGAGATCGCGTTCTCAAAAACGGTGGTGAGCAAATGTGGAGATATATTCAACAAGCTGGATACATTGGAATTCAGGAACCGGCAATCCCTGTTTTCCGAGGCCCGGAAGTCTCTTGAAAAGTTGAATGTGACTCCTGACGAACGAGATGGGATGTTGCCTTTTCTTTCGTTTTATAATGAAATGACTGATATTTCCTGTTACATTTATGGGATAGACAAAAAAGCAGTTCATCTCCCGAAGGACTATGGTTTTTCTGTATTAAAGAAATAAGGATGTGTTAAAATAGAAAACCGGATGCAGAGTAATCTGCGTCCGGCAAATATCGTTTTTTGATACATCTCTTTACTTTGTGCTTGTTTCGTTATTCTTCATCATCTTGCCTGTATTTCTTATTCCAAAGCCGGATGATATCTGCCTTGGTCAATTCTTCCGTAAAAAAACGGATCGGGATTCCATATACGTCTTTTCCGTCACTGATCGTTGTGATGTAGTTGTCGAATGCGGTGAGCAGGCTGTTCAGGTCGATCACGTTGTTTTGTTCCTTGTCTGTTTTTGAAGCGGTTTCGAGTAAGGTGGAAAGCCGTTTGTTTTGTGCGTTGAGGTAGTGCATGCGGTAGATGCTGTTTCGGTTGGCCGAAGCGACTGTCTGCCTTTCCTCCGCTTCGGAATCCAATAGTTTCTCCAAGTCATCGTCCGGGATTTTAGACATTTTCGGGAACTTGTCGTTCAACGTGTTTGCCTTCAATGTCGGAAAAACGCCGGAAACCAACAAGCTCACTTGAGATGTGATCGTATGTTTTACTAATATGGAACGGACTTGTTCGAGAATTTCCGGATCGACGCCAAGCTCTCCGTTCATGTAGCTCAGCCAGCCTCCGGCCTGTAGTTTTTTTTGCAATTCGTTCGACAAATCTTCTCCTTCCTTGATGTTGCTTAAATCCGAATGGAACAGATGGACCATCCCGACAAAGCAGGAGCCGTATGCAGCTCCTTTTATGATGGTAAGCGGTTCTCCTGTTTCTTCCGCTCCTATGCCCGTAGTTAGAGGAGGCAGGACGATTTGGTCGGCTGCCGGGTGGTATTTGTTCCAGGCATGAATCGCTTCGTCCGGGTCGATGTCGTTTAGTGAGTCAAACATGCGGATGTTCCGGTGCGTGCACGATGCGGTGATAACAAATGTGCCGTTGAAATGGGCGTTGTTGGTCTGGCCCATCACCTGTGCCGTTGCTTCGGTTGCCAATGTCTGGTCTCCGCCTTGTGAAACGAACTGTCTGACCTGGGCGAGCATGCTGTCTATGTTATTGCCTTGGAACGAGAAGTAATGGGAGTCGAGTTTGAGAGAATCGACATGCCAAGGCTTTTCCTTCAATTCCCCGTGCAGCAGGCAGACCGGTGTCGATATGGCTTTCTCACTCGATTCGATTTTGGCTTTTTCTTTTTTCAAGCCGGCGATAATCTCTTCGTTGCGCATGAATGTTTCCAGATAGGCCGATGCGGCGTTGAGAATTGTCTTGTCCAGTTCCTTTATTTTCTCATTCAGGTTTTGGACATCGATATGCATGCTTTCTAACTCATTCAGCTTCATTTCCAAAGTCCGTTTCATCCATGTGGCGGCATCGAGGTTTTCCCGGGCGATTTCGGAGTCGGCCGAGACTTGTTCTATCCGTTGTATTATCTGTATCAGTTTGGTGCTGGCTATGCAGCCAGGCACCAAAGTTGAATGATTGTAGGGTATCATATATGTCTGTCCGTATTAATCAGTCCCTTCATCGTCAAGCGTTGGATTGTCTTCCGCTCTTTTAGGCTTGGAGTCATCCAAGGAGCCTGCCATGTTGTAGGCATTCGGGTAATAATGGTTCAGCCAGGCGCGTGTTATGCCGGACTTGTTCAGCGGTTTTAAGAAATAGTTGATCGGTATGCCGACGTTTTCATCTGAGGATACGCATTTTTCTATGTAGTCGTCCATGGCAGTCATCATGCTGTTGATGTTGATTATGCTGTTTTCCTGCTCTTCCATTTTTGACAACCCTGCGATAGAGGCGGTGATGGAGGCGTTTCGGAGTTCGACCATCTGCTTTCCGGTCAAGGCCTTGCGTGCGCCGGATGCCATCGTGTTGTTTTCTTCGGCTGTCATACCTTGCAGTTGGGCCAAGCGTTGCAGCGGATTTTCCTTGTCCGATTCGACAAACTGCATGACGGAACTTTTGACGATGTTCGATTTCAAAGTCGGGATGATTCCCATTGTCACTAAAGAACAGTGCGACTGGATGTTTTGTGTGCTTAGCATGTTTTTTACATCTGTTGCGAATGAAGACGTGACTCCGAACTCGCCGTTCAAGGACGAAACCCAAGCTCCCATGTTCATTTTCTCCTGGATTTGCGATGCTATGGTTGACATGGATTCCATGGAGATGGTCGTCGTGTTGTTGAGGATGTGTACCATGCCGACCAGGCTGGAGCCGAATGTCGCCCCTGAAAGGATGTAGATGGCAGGATCGGCCAATGTTTCTTCCTTCATTTCTGCCACGATCGATTGCAGCGGACTGTTCGTTTTGATCTTGTCTTCAGGGTAGATATAGTTCCAGGCTCTTACGGCTTTGTCGACGTCGATATTGAGAGGGGCGAATATCCTGGCGTCCCGATGTGTGCATGATATGCTGATGACGAGTGTGCCTGCGATCTTGTGGTTTGCCAGTTGCATGTTTATCTGCTGCTGGACGGACAAAGACATCTGCTGTGCGTTGTGCGTGCCGAGGAAACTCAGGGCATGATTGACAAACGACGAAATGTCGGCGGCATGCGACGTGCCGTTTTCCGTATTTGTTTCGCAGGAGAAATATTGGACGTTCAGTTGCATCGAATTGTTGCCCAATGGCATGTTTTTTATTTCGCTCCGGTTATAATCCAGCGGGCTTTCCACATCCGAATGCACGTCACGGATGGTCGAACGGAGCAATTGCACTCCTTTCTCAGCGATCATCTTGAGATTGCCGTATTCGATTGCAGCCTTTTGGATTTGCGCTTTGACCGTTTCTCCTTCTTGTATCAAGGCTGTCACGTCGACACCCATTTCCAGCATTTCCCGTATGGTCGCGTCTAAACTGCGCTTGAGTGTTATCAATGAGTTCAAATTTGTTTCGGCCGCAGTAACCGGCGCTTGCGCAGCTGCGATTTTTTCGAGGATGCTGACCCGGAGCGGGTGGACGATGTTCCCCATTGTCAATGAGGGGTCATAAGGAATTGTGTTAGGCATGATTTTTTTGTTTTATATGAATGATAAAAGTTTGTGTGTCAAAAATAAAGATTATGAATCAAAAATAAGGATTGAGTTTGCGAGTTGCATTTTTGGTTATGCAAATGATCTGATTTAACGTTTGTTTTTCTGTCTGTCGTTTCTGTTTATCTTTAAAAAATAGAAATGTTCGAAAATCTTTTCCCTGTATTCCCGCCCGATCGTGAGCCATTGGTCATGCACGTGGATGGCGTTGCCCATCAGTTCGCTCACGTAATCCATGTTGATGACGAATGAACGATGTATTCGGATGAAATTGGCCGGCAAAGTCCGTTGTACTTCGGCAAGGGGCAGGGAAAGCAACAAGTTTTTCCGGTTTATTTGATGGATCGTGCAATAGCTGCCCTCCGCTTTGGCATAGATGATGAATTCCAGGTTCAGTTTGACATAACTTCCGGAAGAATAGGCGAAAACGTACTTTGTCTTTTCGTGGCAATCGATTGTGTCGGTATCATCTTCCAATCCCAAAATCATCTCTTTGTTGTTTACACCTCTGATAACTATGACCTCAATGTCTTTCAGTTGGGGAGGTAAGGTGAGTACAATCCTCTGTTTTTTTATTCTCATATAATTTTGTTGTTATTTGCAACAAATAAAAGACGGACGTGTACTTCTTTTAGATAAATTATCCGAAATGGTATGTTTTACTTTCCCAATAATAGCTTTTTGCTGTTTTTAACAAATTTCGCCACCGATACGGACTAACTTACATAAATGTCTTTTGCAAAAACAACTGTCATACTATCATTCATCTATCATAACCATCATGGTGGAAAATGATAACGTGCTGTGTATCTGTAAAGCCGCTTGAGATCCGGGTGTGCCCACCACGGGGACACGGGTGCGGGAGAGGTGCAGACCCGGGTCTGCGCGAAGTCCTGACGGGGATGTACCGATGTTTATCCGCCATGTCGGAGGTACTTTTATGCCCTGTTTTTGCATCTTATTCGCCGAAAAAGGTTGTTTCCTATACGGTGGTTTGGGTTCGAAAAAAGTCGGATTTGCAAGAAAAACGAAAAAAGAAGATTTGTTGTTTTTGTAAGTGCTTGATTATTAGAGAGGCTTAGTAAAGGGAAAAGTTCTTGTAAAGAGATGTTTTTATTATGCTTTATCTGTTGAAAATCAAGGAGTACCGTATAAAAAACAAAATGACAAAAAAAACGTTCGTTTTTATTTGCCATTTTCACTGCACAAAAATACAACTACTTTTTGAACCTGCAATCGTTTTCCCGAATAATTTTCCCAATTCTATATTCTTTCTTATCAATCAGATAACTTACCTTGTACGAAAAACCGCCTTTCCGATACGAATCCTTCCGAAGGCCCTCTAAAAATGGCAAATAAAAACGAACGTTTATGCTGCCATTATACAATAATCAAATAAGCGCGGCGGCATGGCTTCCGCCCGTTGTAGAAACGATAGAGATTCAATATACATTATTATTATTAATTAAAAGGTTAAATTATGAACAAGAGATTTTCTACTCTTTTGGCTGCCGCCCTGGTAGCCGGTGGCGTCTCGGCTTCTGCACAGACAACTCTTAAGGTGTTGTTGGAGGTGGGAGACCAAGGCTATGTCACGTTAGGTTGCGGAAGTTCTACCGAGTATCTTTCTATTGCCGATGGCAAGTTTGATTTTGATCAGACGGACTTTGGAAGCCTTACCGACGTGAAAAAAGCATTCGAAGGAGTGTGGCAAATGACCATCAATGAAGCCAAGACTGTTGACGGCGTTCCTACTTTTACATTCGTGAACAAGGCGACAGGCATGCCTTTCGCTGTTCAGTTGGTAACAAACAACAAAGGTACTTCAACTGAAGTTGCAGCTTATGCTGACGGCGGTAATACGGACTGGGGTTATGAACCGTCATTAGGTCTGTACCACATCGCGGGAGACTCTGTTTTCTATTTCAGCGAAAACAAGTTGTGTGCTATCAAGGGTAAATTGGTGGATGCTTTGAATGAAACTCCGACAGACCCGATTGCTCCGAAAGCGGCAGATGAATTGGTATTCGACATCACCCCTGACATTTTCAACTACCTCGTAGGTAAAGATGGCAAGTTGCACTTCAACGGTGGCAAGGATGTTGTTGGTACTGGCAATGTGAATATCTTGACGGCTAAGGCATGGAAAGCTTCTTCTGCTAACACAAACAGTTCTGCTACTGCTACAGACTTCATGCTTTCTTCAACGAAAGACTCTTCTAAGATTAAAACTCCTATGCACTTGGTAGTGGATACTGCTTTCTATGGCCGTTCTGCAACTACTCAATTGAACAAGCTGGCTATTGACTCTATCGCTGGTACGTTCGTTTATGGAGCAAATGGTGCGCTGACTTATACAGATCCGGCTAATACGTATGAGGAAGTAAAAGACAAGACTGGTAAAGTCGTTGCTTTGAAACCGCGTTTCCCGCTGGGTAGTGCAGTCTTTACAGGTAAATATCATTTGGCTAATGACTCTATTGCACTGTATGCTAAGAATATGGTGACGGTTGCTGATGTTGCTGGTACTTCGGTTGCTGAAAATTATGCGATAGACGGTGAGGTTTCTTCTGTCAATGCTGATTTGGCAGCTTTGAAAACTGCAGCAAAGGCGTTGATTGATGGTAAATTGGATGCTAAGATTGATGCAGTGAATGCTATAGGAAATTTTACAGTCTTCGGTAAAGATGTTGCTGTTACTGCTGCAGCTTCTTCAACTCCAGATGTGTATGATTATAGTGTTGCTGGTACTCCTGTAGGTACTGACAAATCATTCGCAGAGATACAAACTGCACTTAAAACAACCGATTTGGCTGCGGAATACAATCAGTCTAAGACTGATTTGGAAAGTGCTATTGATGATTGGGCAACAGAAAAACAACCTACTTATGAAGCTACAGATGCAACAAGCGGCGTTACAATCTCTGCCACTTACACAGCAGCATCCACAACTCCGGCTTACCGTGAAATCACAGCTTCAGCCGCTACTCCCGGTGATGGTCTGATCGCCCTGAAGTATCTGACAGACAGAACTCTTGTTCTTACTCCGAACTTCTTGATTGCAGATATGGATGACGATGCGGAAGCTAAGAAAGCCGACTTCATCCTCCCTCTGATCCAGTCCGGTTTCACCGCAGCAGTAGCAGGAAACGACTACAGCTCGGAAAATGACGGTCTGTACGTGATCACGAACGGTAAAGGCCAGTATTTGGCTGCTCCGATCTACAATACTGTAAACGGTGCAACTTCTGTCGCTAAGTGGGTGACTGTAAACGCAAGCTTGCAGGAAGTGAAACACATGCCGGCTTACCAGTGGGTAGTGTTGAAAGACAAGAACTATTCAGATGCGGTTAAGAAAACTTCTCCTGTGACAATCGCGAACCGCGAGTTTGCAAGCTTGAATTCCTCTGTTCAGTTGAACAAGAAAGCCGGTGCTGCCAATTCTTATGTAAGCGCCGCTGCATTGGGTATGGCTGCAACAGACTCCTTGAAGTTCATCCAGATCAAAGATTTGGCTATCCTGTCAGATACATTGCTGGGTTACAAGAATTTCGAAAAGGATTCCTTGCTGGTGAACCGTTATACGTTCAACTACCTGCACGAATATGCAAAAGACAAGTATATCGTGAAGTCTGCAAAAGACTCATTGGCTAAAGCTACCGACGGCACTCTGGCCTTCAAGGTAGAAAGAGTGAACGGCATCTACGACTATGGTTTCAAAGTAACCAAAGAAGTTGCCGAACGTATCGCAGGCTTGAAGCAATTGCGCCGTCAGGCTTATAAGATCTATATCCCGACAGTCAAGGGTGACCTGTACTTGTGCGAAAACACAGAACACCAGTATATGTTCACAACTGTGGCTAACGGTGCTCCTGCTACCCTGTTGTTCAAGGAAGAAAACGACTTGACGAACAACAAGCACTATCATGCACTGTTGGCAGTTGAGCAGTCTACTGCAACTTGGGGTGCGCTTGCAACTGAAACTTACACGAAAGTCGGTGTATCTGACGAAACTGTAATCCTGAAAGACCAGGAAATGGATGAAACAAGAACATCTACGTTCTTCATCGGCAAATACGATGCTCCTCTGTACCGCCGCTTCAACTCTTTGGAATTGGAAGGCAATGAAGGCGATGCAGCCGACACATTGAGATTCAAAGAAAAGTATCGTGGTGAATATCTGCAGATCGAAGCTAACCCGAACTTCACGGTTAAGGGTATCGACTTCCTGGGTATCTATACTCCGGACTTCACGAAGGACGGCAAGTCATTCATCGTTGACACAGCTTGGGTAAATCGCGGACAGGGCGAAATCAAGCCTCAGTACTTGATCTCTATCGACCGTGAAGACCAGAAATTCGAAGCAGGCGAAAGATGTCCGGTTTGCCAGGCATTGATCGACGCAGGCAAGCAGCCGGTAGAAAACTGTCCGCACGACAAGGCCGGTGTATCTCCGTTCCACTTGGGTAAATACCTGGTTAACTTCGCCGATTCTGTTGCAAATACAGACTATGCTTGGAAGGGTTACACTCGCGCAGGTTTCGTGAAAGCCGCTCACATGGGTGACAGCCTGTATATCTTGAAAGACCAGTTCGCTGACGTGACAGTTGCAACGTTCGACACAGCTAAGATCCACAAAGCAGTGAAAGAAGGCAAATATGCAGCAGCCAACATCCGCAACTTGCGTGGCGATGCTCACAAGACGGTTACTTGGTCAATGCGTTTCGTTAATCCGGAAGTTGCCGCCAACGAAAACGAAGACGACCGTGCATTCTTGATGGAATCTCTGGCTAAGAATCCGACAGACGTGATCGCTCCGATCAACGGCCAGTGGTTGAAGATGCAGAACGGATGTATCGTATTGTCAGGTTCTATGGCAGGCTCTACTTCTTCGTTCGACCAGATCACGAATGCGGACGATGCCTTGATCTTCACGATCGAAGAGGGTAACGCAGACGATATCGCTACAGACAACGAAACGATCGCTACATCCGAAGTAGCCGTTATCGCCGGCGAAGGCCAGGTAACGATTGCAGGTGCAGCAGGCAAGAAGGTTGTTATCTCTAACATCCTCGGCCAGGTAGTTGCCAACACGGTTGTTGCTTCCGACAATGCTGTAATCGCCGCTCCTCAGGGTGTCGTAGTAGTAGCTGTCGAAGGCGAAGAAGCTGTCAAGGCTATCGTGAAATAATAGAAACAAACAATATCCTTTGCCGGGGGGGATTGATCCCCCGGCAACAGAATGAATTTTATAATCAAATAATCATCGGTTGCGTACCGCGAAGATGCACGCCGTGTATCTTTATAAACAACGGTAATTACCCTGCGAGAGGCGAACGAGCGGCCGGTTAATATTAATAATACTAAAGTAATGAAATTAAAAGTTCTTCTGCATCTCCCTCTGTGAAGACCGGATGCAGACACAAAAACAAGCCCCGGCGGTACGAGTACTGCCGGGGCTTCGTTGTTATGTGAACAATACCTGCATTCGTTTGTCCAATCATTTGTATATACAATATATATGATATATATTTGTATCATATATAGTAAAATCATGGACGCAGTAATTAAAAATACAAAAAGAAAAGTGATAGATATCCCGGAAGACGTCTTCCGTTGCTTATCTATCAAGGCGGCTGCACAAGGTACGAATCTTAAAAGATACATAGAAGGCCTTTTAGCAAAAGACGTGGAAGACGCTGTCGCTAATATGGCTGATAGCGAAGCTTATAGATGGCTGTCTACACATGATCCTGATGGGCTGGTTCCCGCTGGCAAGGAAGAGCAAGATGAATTCCGTAAATGGCTTGCTGTATGAAGGTTGAATTTTCGAAACCATTTATTAAGGCTGCAAGTAAATTATCAGGAAAAATAAAAGATGCTTTGCGGAGTGCGATCCGTGAGGTCGAATGTGCTAATAGTATCGATGAAATTACGGATTGCAAGAAACTTGTAAATTTTAACTATGTATATCGTGTTCGGGTAGGAGGATATAGAGCGTTTTTCATTTTCCATGTTCAAATTAAAGATGATGTAGTGTTATTCCAGTATCTGTTGTCGAGAGGGGAAGCATATGATAAGAAAAACGAGGAAAATTTACGAAAGAAGGATGTGTAATATAATATAGTTTTCAGATAGGAGGAAAAGACGTATCTTTGCAGCACTAAACCGAAATAGACAAGATAAGCTTATGAAGTTTGAAAACGAGAACTGGGCGCAGTTCAAAGGAGAGACCTGGAAAAAGGAGATCAATGTCAGAGACTTTATCCAGAACAATTACAAACCTTACGACGGAGATGATTCCTTCCTTGTACCCTCTTCGGAGAAAACGAAGAAAGTGTGGAACAGACTGACCGAGATGTTTAAGGTTGAAAGGGAAAAAGGTGTGTATGACGCAGAAACGAAACTTCCCCAAGGAATTGACACATACGGACCCGGTTACATCGACAAGGAAAACGAGGTAATCGTCGGTTTGCAGACAGACGCCCCGCTGAAACGCGGTATCTTCCCGAAAGGCGGCATCCGCATGGTCGAAAACAGTCTGGAAGCCTATGGCTATCATCTGGACCCGATGACAAAAGAAATCTTCACCAAATACAGAAAGACGCACAACGAAGGTGTTTTCTCCGCTTATACGGACGAAATGATCGCTGCACGCCGTTCCGCCATTATCACGGGCTTGCCTGATGCTTACGGGCGCGGACGTATCATCGGCGACTACCGCCGTGTGCCTCTGTACGGAACCCAGATCCTGATCGAAGAAAAGAAACGTTTCCAGAAACGTCTCGATATCCAGGAACTGACGGAAGAAATCATTCAGAGCCGTGAGGAGATAACGGAACAGATCAAAGCACTGAAAGCATTTGAAAAAATGTGTGCCGGTTATGGCTTCGACGTGACACGTCCGGCAAAGGATGCCCGCGAAGCTGTGCAGTTCTTGTATTTGGCTTATCTGGCTGCCGTAAAGGACCAGGACGGAGCGGCCATGTCTCTCGGACGTACTTCGACTTTCCTTGATATCTATATTGAAAAGGATATCCGCGAAGGCAAGCTGACGGAAGAGGAGGCACAGGAATTGATCGACCAGTTTATTATCAAGCTGCGTATCGTCCGTTTCCTGCGTACGCCGGAATACAACGACCTGTTCTCCGGTGACCCTGTTTGGGTGACTGAATCGCTGGGTGGACAAGGGGTTGACGGCCGCTCGCTGGTGACAAAGACATCTTACCGTTATCTGCATACCCTGTATAACCTCGGTCCGGCTCCCGAACCCAACCTGACGGTGCTATGGTTCAACAATGCACCGGATAACTGGAAGAACTTCTGTGCGAAAGTGTCTATCGATACTTCTGCCATCCAGTATGAGAACGACGACCTGATGCGTCCGGACTATGGCGACGATTACGGTATCGCCTGCTGTGTGTCTCCGATGAAGATCGGTAAGCAGATGCAGTTCTTCGGAGCACGTGCCAATCTGGCCAAGTGCCTGTTGTATGCGATCAATGGCGGGCGTGACGAGAAATCGGGCGTGCAGGTGGCTCCTCGTTTCGAACCCATCACCAGCGAATACCTGGATTATGACGAAGTGATGGAGAAATACGAGCAGATGATGCGCTGGTTGGCAAAGGTATATGTCAATGCGCTGAAGATCATCCACTACATGCACGACAAATATGCGTATGAAGCATTCGAAATGGGACTTCATGACGGAGATGTGGAACGTATCCGCGCAACTGGTATCGCCGGCCTTTCTATCGTTGCCGACTCGCTGGCTGCCATCCGTGACACGAAGGTGAAGGTGATCCGTGACGAACGCGGTTTGGCTGTCGACTTCGAGCGCGAAGGCGAATATGTGCCTTTCGGAAACAACGACGACCGTACGGACAGTATTGCAGTCGACATTACCGAGAAGTTCATGGAATACCTGCGCCAGCACCAGACATACCGCAATGCCACTCCGACACAGTCAGTCCTGACGATCACTTCAAACGTGGTTTACGGCAAGAAAACCGGAACGACTCCTGACGGCCGTCCGGGTGGTACGCCGTTCGCTCCGGGGGCCAACCCGATGAACGGACGCGATACGAAAGGGGCTGTCGCTGCTTTGGCTTCTGTTGCCAAACTGCCGTTCCAGCATGCGCATGACGGTATTTCTTATACATTCGCCGTTTCTCCTGCAACGTTGGGTAAGGAACGCGATATTCAGGTGAATAACCTGGTGAGCCTGTTGGATGGCTATTTCACTCCCGACGGCGGACAGCATCTGAATGTGAACGTATTCGATAAAGACTTGCTGTTAGATGCGATGGAACATCCGGAGAAATACCCGCAGCTTACGATCCGTGTTTCGGGTTATGCCGTCAACTTCGTGAAACTGACACGCGAACAGCAGCTTGACGTCATCTCGCGCACCATCAACAGCAGTTTATAATTGTCAATTAATTGATATGTTGGGGCGCATACATTCTTTAGAGAGTTTCGGGACCGTAGACGGTCCCGGAATTCGCTTTGTCGTTTTCATGCAGGGTTGTCCGCTTCGCTGCCTGTATTGCCACAATCCGGATACCTGGGAGGTAAAAAGCGAGACGCCTTATCAGATGGAACCGGAAGCCTTGCTTGCCGAGGTGTTGCGCTATAAGAATTTCATTGCCAAAGGCGGGGTTACCGTGACCGGCGGCGAGCCTTTGTTACAACCTGATTTCCTCAAAGAGTTTTTCCGTCTCTGCCGTGAGAACGGCATTCATACGGCGTTGGATACTTCCGGGCATATCTGTTCCGGCAAAGCGTTGGATGTGCTCGAACAGGTCGATCTGGTTCTGTTGGATATCAAGACGATCGACGCCGCGCTGCATCCCCGCCTGACAGCAGTAAAACTCGATAACACCTTGCGTTTTCTTGATGAACTGGAGAAACGCGGCATCCCCGTATGGATTCGCCACGTGATTGTGCCCGGCCTGACGGACGATGATGAAGCCTTGAACAAGCTGGCGGAATATATCAGCTCATATAAGGTGGTCCGGAAAGCCGAACTTCTGCCTTATCATACGATGGGCGCCTATAAATATGAAGCCCAGGGCCTGGACTATAAACTAAAAGACGTGGAACCACTTTCTGCCGAACGGTTGGCTAATGCCAAAGCGATCTTTGCGAAACATGGAATAACCGTATAATTCTGATCGAGTGTCTGCTCTTTGGTGATGATCGGTCTGCGGCTGATCCGGTTGACTATATGGAATAAATGAACGGGCTGTTGATAACTCTGTTGAAAACCCTGTTAAGAACTATGTTTGGCACATGAAAAATCAAGTATCCGGGATCAACATCTACAACGACTTTTCCGGGTACATGGCATTCCACCATTCCGGCTGGTCTTATAAGATGAAGTTGAACTTTGACAAGAAGAAAAGCCTCCAACTCGTGGAGGCTTTTTTATTTTGTCTGACTGAATGCTTACTGGATATTGATCTCGTCCACAAACAAGAATGCCGGACTGCCTGCGCCTCCGTGCCATGCCGGCAGTTTGTCGCTCTTGATGATGACTTCGACATAGCGGGCTTTTACCGGGTCGAAGGAGATTTCCTGCGGATAAAGACCGTCTTTGTCTTCCTTGCTTAAAGACGGGATGGTCTTTGAAGCTACCTCCTTGAAGTTCTGCCCGTCGTCCGAAACCTTTACGGTAATGCCTGTCGCGCCCATGATCCAGTCCCCTTTCACGACATTCGTGTTGAAGGAAACCCGGTTGAATCCGGTCGGTTCTTTCAGGTCGATAACGGCATCCAGATCCTTGCCTTGGAATCCTAACCAACGTCCGGTCTTGTAGTTGTCGTTGCCGCTCAGGCCGTCGGTCAGTTCCGGTCCGCCGTTGAAGTCATACCCTTTGCTGGGTGCTACCTTCAGAGTGACGGGTTTGGCTGTCGCCTTGTTGAAGTCTATCTTTTCGGAGAAGACGCGGCTGTTTCCGGTCGGTCGGACGGCTATGGCCTTTACTTCTGCATTTTGCTTGATGCGGAGCGGAGCTTCGTATTTCGGGCTGGTTGCCGTCGGTTCGCTGCCGTCGAGCGTATAATGGATATCGGCGCTTCCTTCGGTTTCGAGTGTCACGACGATTTCGCCTTTGTCACCGTCGGTAGCAAAGGAGGCGCGTATGTCGAAGATGTGTTTGGCATAGTTGTAGCCCAAACGGTCGTAAAGTTCGGTCATGCGGACCAAGCGCGGCAGGAATGCTTTGAAATCTTTCGGGGCATTCGACCATTGCACTTCTGCCAAGGCATCCATACGTGGCAATACCATATATTCAACCTGGCTGAATGTCGGGACATATTCCGTCCAAAGGTTTGCTTGTACGCCGGTTACATATTTTTGATACTTTTCTGGGATTCCGGCGGTCGGTTCGAACGAATAGACACGTTCCAACGGCAGATAACCGCCGATGGCGAGCGGTTCGAGTTCCGTGTCGGTAGACTGGTAGTAGTCGAAATAGAGGTAGGAGTTGGGCGTCATGATCACATTGTGTTCTTGTTTGGCCGCTTCGATACCGCCTCCCACGCCGCGCCAGCTCATCACCGTGGCGTTCGGGGCCAGCCCGCCTTCCAGGATTTCGTCCCAGCCGATGATATGGCGTCCTTTGCTTTCGACGAATTTCTCCATGCGTGAGATCACATAGCTTTGCAGGTATTCTTCGGCCGTATGCTTGTTGTCCCCTTTGATGCCTTCCGCCTTGATGCGTGCCTGGCACTTCGGACAGCTCTTCCAACGCACTTTCGGGCATTCGTCGCCGCCGACGTGTATATATTCGGACGGGAAGAGGTCGATCACCTCGCCCAGCACATCTTCGAGGAAGGTCATCGCCTTTTCATTGCCGGCACAGATCACGTCGTCCGATACGCCCCACTGGGTCCATACTTCATACGGCCCGCCCGTACAACCCATATCCGGATAAGTCGTGATGGCTGCCAACTGGTGACCGGGCAGGTCTATTTCGGGGATGATCGTGATGAAACGTTCCTGGGCGTAAGCGATCACGTCGCGGATTTCGTCTTGCGTATAGAACATGCCTTCGCCATACGGCTTGCCGTCATATTTGCCGGAGTTGCGGCCGATGACGGTTTCCTTGCGTTGCGCTCCGATCTGGGTCAGTTCCGGATATTTCTTGATCTCGATGCGCCATCCCTGGTCGTCCGTCAGATGCCAGTGGAAACGGTTCATGTTGTGCAGGGCGAGCATATCGATGAAGCGTTTGATCGAGTCGACGGGGAAAAAGTGCCGGGAAACGTCCAGGTGCATACCGCGATACGCATACCGCGGGTAGTCGTTGATGCTGGTGGCCGGCAGTTCGATGTCCATTCCTTCGGCCGTGGCGGGGATAGACTTGCGCAAGGTTTGCACACCATAGAAAATGCCGGCATTGGATGCTCCGGCGATCTCGACGCCGTTCTCGCTGACCAGCAGCCGGTAACCTTCCGGATTTTGGATGTCGGAAGCAATCGACAGATGGATGCTTCTGTCTGCGTTTCCGGCAATCACTTTCGGCTCATATCCCGTAGCCTCTTTGATATAGGAGGCAAGGAAACGGGCTGTCTGTTCCATTTCCGCGTCGCCTTCCTGATAGGAGATCGGGGTAGACGGTTTCAACAGGAACGGGGCACTGCCTTGTGTCACCACTTCTTGCGGAAGCGGGATAATGGCGTAGTCCCCTTGTGCTTTTTTACCACCCGAACAAGCCACGGCTCCGGCCACGGCTGTCAGGATACATGCATACTTCGTTAGTTTGTTCATGCGTTTAAAATGTTATAAGGTGAAAAAATAATGATTCTTATTTAGTCCAGTAGTCCACGACTGTGACGGCCGAAGCCTTGTTCCCCAATACTTTTCCGAAAGCCTTATGAGCCGGATGGATCAGGTAAGCGTCGCGGTCGGCATCCGAATGGAACGTCAGGAAGAAACAGTGCGTCAATCCCTGCTGTAATCCTTCGGGGCTGCAATCCGTTCCCCATTCGTACCCTTTGATCAGGTCTATCTGGGAAGGAAGGGCGCAGAAAGCTTCTTCGACTTCCTTGATTTGCAGGGAGGAAACTTCCGGTTTGAAACCGAACATAACAACGTGGCGGAGCACTTTCTCCTGCTTGGGAGCATGGCAGCAACCAAGCATCAGGGCTGAAAATGCCAGGATGGTCAATGAAGCGAAGATTGTCTTTTTCATGATGATTAGGATTAATTTATGATTATATACTGACAAAGATAAAGATAAATAGTAGACTCCCCTACAATACGACAGGCTTTTTCTCGATCCGGTAGTTACCTTGTTTTAGTTTCACTGCTTGAAACTTTTAGTTCCAAGTAGTGAAACCATTTGTTTCAAGCGGTGAAACCAATAGTTTCAAGCCTTGGAAAAAAGTGAAACTTTTTGGTCGGTCTTGAAAAAGTCGTTGACCTTTTTCACGGTACTGCACTGGGTATAGGCGTCGTGACAGTAGATGATCGCCTGTTTTTCAAGGGCGGCTTCTTTTAGCATGCGTGTTTTTTCGTCGTAGGAAGCGACTGGATAAGTATCGTATGCCGAAATCCAGGCAGGCGAAACGCTTGCCGCCAACGGGATGACGTCGCCGGCAAAGATATAGGTGCGCTCAGGCGTCGTGATGTAAGGCGCGATCTGTCCCGGCGTATGCCCGTCGAACAGGCGCAGGTCGATGCCGGGGCATAGGTGCGTGTCGCTTTCGATGAGGCGGAGTTTGCCGCTGTCGGCTACCGCTTGCATGTTCTCTATGAAATAGGAATCGGCTTCGAGCGCGTTCGGGTGCAGGAAATTATCCCATTGTGCGCGGCTGACCCAGTGGGTGGCGTTTGGGAAAGTCATTTTATAGAGAGGCTTTCCGCCTGGTCGCTCTTCTTTTTGTGTCGTATATCCGCAATGGTCGAAGTGGAGATGCGTGAGAACGACATCCGTGACTTCCTCGCAGGCGACTCCCCGCTTTAGAAGCTCTTCCTTCAGGTCGGCGAGGTCAAAGAAGTCATAATAGCTGAGTTGTTTCAGGTGTTTGTTGCCCGCGCCGTTGTCGACAAGCACGATTTTTCCTTTTCCGTCGCGGATCAAAGCACTGCGCATGGCCAGGATGCAGCCGTTTTGGTCATTGCTTGGATAACGGCGACTCCAGGCCGTTTTAGGAATTGCTCCGAACATGGCGCCTCCGTCTGCATGGAAAAAGCCTGTGTCTATAAGTTGAATATCCATAAATTATACTTTTAAGGCAAAGATAGGAAAGTTTTTTCTTTCGAACCCGTGCGAAGGGTAAATGAAATTGTGTACATTTGCAGGCAAAATCTGAGTGATGCGAAAAGTTCATTTAATCTCCGTAACTGAGCCTCTGTTGTTTGACTTGGCCTTGGCTATTCACCAGAAAGGATATGAAGTAAGCGTATCCGGTGCTGGCCTGGCTGATGCGATTCTTGCCAGCTTGGAAAAAGAAGGTTGTACTTGTCATGGAGACGGATGGTTCCCGGAGAGATTAACTAAAGATATACATTTTGTGGTATTAGGGGCTGCGGTCCGGCAGGACAACCCCGAATTGATACGCGCAAAGGAACTGGGACTATTGGTGCTTTCGATACCTGAATTCATATTTCAGCGGACGAAAGAGAAGACGCGGGTTGTTGTTGCCGGCAGCCGGGGAAAGAAGACGATCATCTCGATGATTGTCTGCGCCCTGAAGCGGCAGAAACTTGCGTTCGACTATGCGTTGACCAGCGAGGTTCCCTTGTTGCCCGACCGTGTGCATCTGAGCTACGAAGCCCGGATCGCGATTATCGAGGGTGACGAGCATGTCACGTCTGCTTTGGAGAAACGGTTCCAGCTTGAGTTCTATCGTCCGCACATCGCTATCCTGACCAATCTGATGTGGACTTCCGCTACCGACCATGCCACGCCGGAAGCCTACCACACGACTTTCCGTACGTTTGCCTCTTCCATCGAGCGCGGGGGAAAGCTGATCTATTTCGATGGCGACCCTGTCGTCAAGCAGCTTGCCCAGAGCGTACGCGAGGATATAACGGCCATGCCCTACGACCAGCATGTCGTGGTCGAGAAAGATGGAAAGACCTATTTGCAGACTCGCTACGGGGATTTCCCCGTCTATATTCCGGACCGCTTTTTCCTGATCAATCTGAATGCTGCCCGCCTGGCTTGCCGCCAGTTAGGTGTAAAAGATGCGGATTTTTATCAGGCGTTGTCCGAATATAGTGTATCTTTGCAACCATAAGTTCTACTGTTTTTCCGTAATCTGTCATTGCCTGTTTTTAGTGATGTAGAATACGGAAAAACATTATCTATCGGCTCGTTGGCTTGTTCCAGCTTATACATGAATTTTATTTTCGTTTTTCTTTATTTCTTCTTTGTTTTCTACTTTTCAATGAGATTTTTCATGATTCTTTTGAAGGATTGACCTATTGGGATTTCTTGGAAGATTATATATCTAAAGTTCCTGAATACAACAAGGGCACTGATGAAAGTTTAGAGCCGAATGCTTTGCGGAAATTAATTACTCACTTTAGTCCCGGAGAATGCTTTGTTCTGGTTGAGGAATTATACCCGGGGAAAAGAAGAACGGATTTTTACTTATGAAAATGGAGAACAGATCTGGTGGTAATACCTTTGTGATCATGTAAAATATGCCTGATCTTCCCATATAAATCGATATTTTTATCTAAGTTTGCAACCATGATTATAGCGAGACAAAAAAGAAAAGAAAATATAGCCGAATATCTGTTGTACATGTGGCAGGTGGAAGACCTGATACGTGCAAACAACTTCGATATGGATTCGATTCGCCGTACGGTTGTAGATCGTTATGACCAGCCGGGCGACGTGAAGGAAGAGATTGCCAATTGGTATGAGGAACTGATCGAGATGATGCGTTCCGAAGGGGTGATGGAGAAGGGGCATATCCAGTTGAACAAGAATGTGATCATTGCCCTGACCGACCTGCATCTGCGCCTTCTGAAATCGCCGAAGGAAATGGTGTACGGGGCGGCTTATTACAAAACACTCCCTTTTATCGTCCAGCTTCGTGCCAAATCGGGCGGTGAGGACTTGCCTGAGTTGGAAACCTGCTTCAACGCTATTTACGGTTTCCTGATGCTGAAGATGCAAGGCAAAGAAATCAGTCCCGAAACGATGGAGGGGATCAAACAGATCAGTTCGTTTCTGGCGCTACTGGCCGAGAAATATCGTGAAGATATGAACGGGGAACTGAAATTAGAAGAATAAGACAAGATGAAAACGATTTTAGTAACTGGTGCTAACGGGCAATTAGGCAATTCGATCCGTCAGCTATCTGCCGGATATCCGCAATTTGCGTTTGTGTTTACGGATGTCGATACGCTTGACATCTGTAATGCTCAGGCAGTGGATGCCTTTGTGAGTGAGAAGCAAGCCGATTACATATTGAACTGTGCCGCCTATACGGCTGTGGATAAGGCGGAGGATGATGAAGCGCTTTGCCTTCGTATCAACCGGGATGCCGTGCGAAACTTAGGGGCGGCGGCGCGTGCGGTAGGAGCGAGGGTGATCCATGTCTCTACCGATTATGTGTTCGACGGTACGAATCATTTGCCTTATGTGGAAACGGACAATACTTGTCCGGCTTCTGTCTACGGGCGTACGAAACTTGCCGGTGAACAGGCTTTGCAGGAAGTTTGCCCGGATGCGGTTATCATCCGTACGGCATGGCTTTACTCCGAGTTCGGGAATAATTTTGTCAAGACGATGTTGCGGTTGGGGAATGAACGGGAACAGTTGTCTGTCGTGTTCGACCAGATCGGTTCGCCGACGTATGCAGGGGATCTGGCGGCGGCTATCTTGGCTGTGTTAGTGCAGGCTGAGGAAGGTGCTTTTGTTCCGGGGATCTATCATTTCTCCAATGAAGGAGTTTGCAGTTGGTATGACTTTGCGGTGAAGATCATGGAGTTGGGAAATGTCCCCTGCCGGGTTCTCCCGATCGAGTCCAAGGATTATCCTGCAAAAGCCGCCCGTCCGCATTTCAGCGTCTTGAACAAGGCGAAGATCAAAACGATTTATAAAATCAGCATACCTCATTGGGAAGCAAGCCTGCGTGAATGTATGAGAAGAATAACAAAATAAGATAAATAACAATGAGTCAATATTCAGAAGAGATTGAGAGAAGAAGAACGTTTGCTATTATCAGCCATCCGGATGCCGGTAAGACAACCCTTACTGAAAAACTGTTGCTGTTCGGAGGCGCCATTCATGTGGCAGGAGCCGTAAAGTCCAACAAGATCAAGAAGACAGCCACTTCCGACTGGATGGAAATTGAAAAGCAGCGTGGTATTTCCGTCGCAACCTCCGTGATGGCTTTCGACTATTCGGGTCATAAAATCAATATCCTTGACACACCCGGTCACCAGGACTTTGCCGAAGATACGTTCCGTACGCTGACGGCGGTGGATAGTGTTATCATTGTGATCGATACCGCAAAAGGTGTGGAAGCGCAGACCCGTAAGTTGATGGAAGTCTGCCGTATGCGCAAGACTCCCGTGATCGTGTTCGTCAATAAGATGGACCGTGACGGTAAGGACCCGTTCGACTTGCTGGATGAGATCGAAGAGGAACTGCATATCAATGTGCGCCCGCTGAGCTGGCCGATTGACATGGGACAGCGTTTCCGTGGCGTCTATAATATATATGAACAAAAGCTGAACCTCTATACTCCGAGCAAGCAGTATGTGACGGAGAATGTAGAGTTTAAGGATATCAATAGCCCGGAACTTGAAAACTATATCGAACCGGGACAGGCCGAAAAGCTGCGTTCCGATATAGAACTGATAGAAGGGGTTTATCCCGAATTTGATGTCGATACTTACCTGAGAGGAGATATTGCTCCCGTATTCTTTGGTTCCGCCCTGAACAACTTCGGAGTGAAAGAGTTGTTGGATTGCTTTATCAATATCGCACCTTCTCCTCGCCCCGTATCGGCTGTGGAACGGGTGGTCGATCCGGAAGAGGAGGCTTTCTCCGGCTTCGTCTTCAAGATCCATGCCAATATGGACCCGAACCACCGCAGTTGTATCGCTTTCGTGAAGATTTGTTCCGGACGTTTCGAACGCAATGCCAACTACAAGCATGTCCGTTTCGGGAAGATGATGCGTTTCAGTAGTCCTACGGCTTTCATGGCACAGAAAAAGGAAGTGGTCGATGAGGCTTTTGCCGGCGATATCATCGGTTTGCCCGATACCGGCAATTTCAAGATCGGCGATACGCTGACTTCCGGTGAGGAACTTCACTTCAAAGGACTGCCGAGTTTCTCTCCTGAAATGTTCAAATATATCGAGAATGCCGATCCGATGAAAGCCAAGCAGTTGAACAAGGGTATCGAACAGTTGATGGATGAAGGTGTCGCCCAGCTCTTCACGAACCAGTTCAACGGACGTAAGATTATCGGTACGGTCGGACAGTTGCAGTTCGAAGTGATCCAGTACCGTTTGCTTCATGAATACGGCGCACAGTGCAAGTGGGAACCGATCAGCCTCTATAAGGCTTGTTGGATAGAAAGCGATAATGCCGCCTCCCTCGAAAACTTCAAACGCCGTAAAGCTCAGTATATGGCGCTCGACAAAGAAGGTCGTGATGTGTATCTGGCCGATTCCGGCTATGTGTTGATGATGGCACAGCAGGATTTCCCCGATATCAAGTTCCACTTTACTTCGGAGTTTTGAAAACCGGGGTTATAGAATGTTTTTGATTTCTTTTAAAGAGCCAACCGTGTAAGTCGGTGTGAATCCTTTTGTCGGCTGTCCTTCCGGGTTCAGCCATAACTGGTCGATTTTGGAGTTATAGGCGCCTGTGATATCCGCTTCCCAACTGTCGCCGATCATCAGGCTTTCGCATCGGCGGGAGTTGGTATTTTTTAGGGCGAAGTCGAAAATACCTTTATGAGGCTTCTGGATGCAGGCGTCTTCGGAAAGAATAATCTTTTCGAAATAAGGCGCCAGTCCGGAATTGCTGAGTTTTTTGAACTGGACTTCCCGGAAACCGTTGGACAGGATATACATACGGTAGGAGGGACGCAGGTATTCCAATAGCTCGATTGCCCCCGGAACCAGGCGTGTCTTCAAGGTTGTCCGTTGCAGGAATTCGTTGTTGACCGCCAATGCTGACTTGGCGTCTTCTATCCCTAACGGACGGAGCATATAGCGGAAACGTTCGACGATCAATGTCTGCCGGTCTATTTTATTGTTGCGGTACTGTTCCCATAGCAGGTTGTTGTGCGGCCAGTAGATATTGAAGAAAACCTCGAAGGAGGCATAATACCGGTCGAGGTGGTGAGCGGTATATATTTCTTCGAGGCATTCCTTGTTATTATGGTACGTGTCCCAAAGGGTATCGTCCAAATCAATAAAAAGACTTTTGTATTTCATCATCCGACTTCGATCACCAAATACTTGCCAAGACTCCAAAACGCTTTCTCGTCTGTGATTTTCAGTGTCATGTTGTTGTCTTCGTCCTTTACGAATTCGTAAGATCCTTCCGGATGGTTGGATTTGAGTTTTGCCTTACCTGCGAACAGCGGAATTTCTTTCACCTCGCGGATATCAATAGAAATGAAATAATCTTTGTTGAAGCCGCTCTGCAACACTTTGGACTTGGCAAACAAGCCGCCGCCCGATAGGATCTTCTGGTCTTTCAGTTCTTTCGATGTGCCGAAGCAGTAGTAGGCGGTATGGAGCTTTTTGTCTTGTTCCTGCAATTTCTCGGACTGGGCAGCCGTTGTAGTAGACAAGTCTTCCACGTCTTCGTTCAAGGATGCCACCATTTCATCCAATTCCTGGATGCGTACGTTCTTTTGTGCCAAATCTTCCTGCAGGGTGATGATCATGTTGGCTTTCTGGTCAAGTTCGGAGGAAAGGCGGCTGATTGTTTTTTTAAGGGCTGCTGATTGGATTCCGCTCTTTTTCAGCTTTTCTTCCAGTTCGCTGATCTGCTGTTTGTTCTTTTTCAGTGTTTCGCTGATCAGTTGCATGTTTTCTTTGATCTGTTCGCGGCTGCTTTTGTTCAGTTCGCCGTTCTGCTGTTGGATGTTGATATAGTTTTCGGCGTCACGGATAGATTGGATATCAGCCTCTACCTCGTTCAGGATGCCGAGAATCTCGTTCATTTCTGCACTGCTTTTGGCATTCTCGATCTTGAGAGAGTCATTTTCTGCTCTCAGTTTTTTGTACTCTGCCGAATTTTGTCCGCAGGAGGCCAGCATGACTGTGCAAATCGTTGTTGCAATTAATACTTTTTTCATGTTCTTTCTGTTGTTACGTTAAACTTCTGTCTCTGTCTCTTTGTCCTTTTTATCTTTAAAGCCTGCTAATACGATAACAATTTCACCTTTCGGTTCGTTCACGGTGAAGTGCGCAATAACTTCTTCCAGCGTGCCGCGTACGGTTTCTTCGTGTATCTTCGATATCTCCCGTGATACGGAAACAGCGCGGTCCTTCCCGAAAAATTCAGCTAACTGCGTCAACGTCTTGACCAGCCGGAAAGGTGACTCGTAGAAGATGACGGTACGATATTCCGTCGATAGTTCTTTCAAGCGTGTCTGTCTTCCTTTCTTTTGGGGAAGAAAACCTTCGAAACAGAATTTCTCGTTAGGCAATCCCGAAGCGACTAATGCGGGGACGAAGGCTGTGGCTCCCGGCAGGCATTCCACTTCCACGCCTTGGCGTACACATTCGCGTACTAACATGAATCCGGGATCGGATATTGCAGGTGTACCGGCATCCGATACCAATGCAATGTTTTCGCCCGCCTTGATACGGGCTGCTACCTGTTCTACCGTTTTATGCTCGTTGAACTTATGATGGGACTGCATCCTGTTCTGTATTTCGAAATGTTTGAGTAGGATGCCTGTAGTACGTGTGTCTTCCGCCAGAATGAGGTCGGCCTCTTTCAGCACGCGAATTGCCCGGAAAGTCATGTCTTCCAGATTTCCGATGGGAGTGGGCACTACTGTTAATTTTGCCATACTTATTCTCCGTTCTTCAGAGGAAACGTTTTTCAAGCAGCTTGATAAAATCTGCTACCGCTTCGTCTTCTATGTTCCACTTTAATTCGTTGTTCAGATATGCGACCGAGTCTTCATACGAGTGAAGGGCGTTCAGGTCGTTGATCGTTTTGTTCATCCGTGCCTCGTCCCCTCCGAACAGTTCGCGGCGGAAACGGAAACGGTCGTTCAGGCTGAATGCCTTACGGAAATCGGAAAGGTTTTTCTTTTCCAACAGGTCGTTGAGGAATAATCCGGAACGTTCTGTGGAGATTCCTTTCACGGGTACTTCCACCCGGCTTTCCGGTTTTTCGACGGGACTTGATTCCGGCTTGCCGGTGAATTTCTTTTCTGCGGGAATTTCCTGTTTGGTTTCCACGGCGAGAGACATTACGGGAGTCGTTTGGGTAATTACCGGTTCTTTCGCAGGCATTTCCTTTTGGGGAACCTCCGTTACGATTTCTACCGTTTCGGTTTGTTTGACTTCCGGTTCTTGGACGGTTGGCTTTGTTGGCGGCGGAATCGGTACGGGAACCATGATCGGGGACTCTTGTACCGTTTGTTCCGGTACGGCAACTGATGGGGGAATGGACTGGATCAGTGCTTGGTGTTCTTCCATTTGTTTTCGCAACGTTTCGATCTGGACTGTTTCCAAAGTGTGGAGATCTTTCAGGATCTTGTGCGTGAGATCGAAAGTCTGGCCGAAGAACGATACCGGATATACTTCCGCATTCCGCATACCGGCAACCAATCGTTCAAGCTCCCGGATATCCAGAAGCAGATAATCTATTTTTTCTTTATTTGCCATTATTCCATGATATATTGCAACAAAAATAGGTATTTCTTATATATGTAACGCGTTTATCCTACAAAATATTATCGTCCCTTCTTCCGGCTGTAATTCCATCATGATCAAAGTTAGGCGAATCCTTGAATTTGTCAGGGCTTGATCAGGCTTTTTGTTGGACATAATTGCCTTTAGGATAATTGCCTGTGCGGGCGGACTGTCCGGAGGTGGTATTGGAAGGGCGTTAGCGGATGGAGACTTTACGGACCGTGTCGCCGATGCGGACGATGTAGTAGCCTTTGGCAATATCCACCGTATATTCGCCGGAGGGTTGCTTCATAGGAATCTCTTTCACCCGGATGCCTACTACGCTGTATATTTCGAGCTTGCTACCGGCCGGAGCATTCTCTACGACGATCTTATTATCGTAGGCGCTGATCTCCACGGATTCCGGTTCTTTGTCCTTGGCGGCGGTTGTCCGAGACACGGTCGTGTTCGCCTGTTGTGCCATCACCTCAAGCGGACAACCGGCCCATGCGGCCAGCAACAAAACGATTGTAATCCATACCTTCATACGCCAAACCCTAAGATTGTACAAATGTAGGAATATTTTTTGATAATGTAAAAAGTTCTGTTTTATTAACAGGGCAACCGCCCCAAAATCATAAAACGTCCATCTGTTTTCGCCACCGATACGGACTAACCTACATAAGTGTTTTTGCAAAAACAACTATCATATCCGCCTGTATATTGGTTTAAACCAGTATGTTACTGGCATGATAGTTGCCGTTTTGAACTATCATTCACCTATCATAACTATCATGGTTAAAAACGATAACATCCTGTGTGTCAATTATACGATAAAAACAGAGACCGTTCGGAAACAGGTGCAAAACCTGTTAAAACGGCTTCTTTTTTCATCAAGACAGGCTTTTCTTTTGTCAAAAACAGCTTTTAAAGCCGCTTGAGACCCGGGTGTACCCAGCACGGAGATCCTTTCCTATGCAACATAAACAACGCATCATCAGTCATATAAATGAATAGCCATGTAAAAAGCATGATGGTTGGTTTTGCCTTTCTTATTTGTGTATAGGTAATGGGGCGAATATCACGGAGTCGTTCTTATACCTGTATCACCATTCCTTCATTTCCCAGTAGCGTGCCGGGAAATACGGCTTGGGCTTCCCGGTGAAGTTCGGACAGGTTTTCGTAACGAGCGGAATAATGGCCGATGACGAGGCGTTTCACCCGGGCGTCTCGCGCGATCTCCGCTGCCTGGCGGGCTGTACAATGGAAGGTCTCTTTGGCGCGGGCAAGGTCGCATTCGACAAAAGTTGCTTCGTGATACAGCAGGTCCACTCCTTCGATAATCGGGATGATCGATCGGTTGTAGGCCGTATCGGAACAAAACGCATAGCGCTTGGGAGGTGCGGCCGGACGCGTCAAGCGGGAGTTGGGGACCACCTCGCCTTCGGGGGTGACATAGTCCAGTCCCTGCTTGATGTCTTTCATACAGCGGACGGGGACTTGGTAAAAATCCGTCATCTCCCGGATGATATGCGCCTCCTTCGGTTTCTCGGCAAAGAGGTAACCGCAAGTCGCGATCCGGTGTTTCAAGGGGATGGAATAGACCGACAACGACCGGTCTTCCATCACCAACGAATGGCTGCGGGTGTCAACAGGGTTGAAACGTACCTCGAATTCCATGCCCCGGCAGAACAAATCCATTACCGGGCGCAGGTAAGTTTCAATCTCTTTCGGGCCGTGCACGACCAATTCGCCGGTACGTCCCAGCATGCCGAGCGTGGAGATCAGTCCCGGCAAGCCGAAGCAGTGGTCACCATGCAGGTGCGAGATGAAGATATGGGAGAGACGTCCGAAACGGATGCGCATCCGACGCATCTGCACTTGGGTTCCTTCCCCGCAGTCAATCATATATAATTTATCCCGTAAATCTACTATCTGTGAAGTTGCCAGATGCCGCGTGGTCGGTAACGCCGAACCGCATCCCAGTATGTTTATGCTAAATTCTGCCATAAGTCCCATTGGATAATTCGGGTGTAAAGATAATACAAAAGCATTGGCGTACTGTGAAAAATAACAAAAAAAGCAGGGGGATTGTTTCGGAGATGGCAGGTATTCTATATATTTGTTTGCTGTCCTTATGAAAGCTACATAAAAAGATTTAAGATATTTGCATCTAAACCTTGACTAACTTTTTCTTTTTGTTTAAAACGGTTAAATGTAGAAACGGCCAAGCGGGAGCTTCGCCGTTTCCTTTGTTTTACAGGGCTGTTGTGCGGACGGTTTGCGGCCGTCCGTATATTAATAGGTATGTGTGTATTTCTCTTCCATCTCCTTTCCGCTGATTTTCCGTAGATCCAATGCACGCCAGGCATAAAAAATATAACCCAGGACGAAAGGAATGAGGATGGAAACATAACTCATCACTTCCAAAGTGAACGGGCTGGAACAACTGTTCGCGATCGTCAGCGAACTTTGCAGGTCGGCTACTGAAGGATAATAAGCCGTATTGTTCCAACCGGCACAAAGCAACAGGGCCAGGACGGTGAATACGGAACCTGTCCCGCAGAACCAAATGCCTTTTTTCCATGTCTCCGACAGGAGCGTACGTATGATGCCATACAAGACACCGGCTATGCCTGCCAGGAGTATGGCCGATACTGCCGGCATTTCGATCAGGTTCGTAAAGTATTTATGAGGCTGCATATACACCTCTTTTGTCTCCGGATCGACGGCAAACCCGTCGGCAAGCAGCAAATGTATCAGGAAAACAAGGAAGAAAACGAGGAACAATCCCGTTTCGATCACCAAATGCTTACGGCTGTTTTCCACGATCTCGGCATCGTCTATATTGTTGATGAAATAAAGCAAAGCTTCGATACGTGCCAGGAAGAACACTGCCATCCCGAGGCAGACGTTCCAGAATACGAAAGCGGCTTCGAGCCCGTGCCAGGGGGTTGCCCAGGTGGAGATCACAGGCATTGTGACATCGGTCAGTTGTCCTTTGTCAACGACAAACTCGGCTCCACTGAAGAACGTGCCGATGGCCGTACCCAACAGGACGGGAGCCAGGATACCGTTCAGCAGCAAGAATACCTGATATGTCTTTTTACCCAGCAGATTCCCCTTTTTCGACTGGTACTCGTAGGATACGGCCTGTAGCACGAAACAAGCCAGTATCAACATCCATACCCAGTAAGCACCGCCGAAGCTGGTCGAATAGAATAGCGGGAAGGAGGCGAAGAACGCGCCTCCGAAAGTAACCAAGGTCGTAAAGGTAAACTCCCATTTGCGCCCGGTCGAGTTGAGCAACATCTTTTGTTGTAATTCGGTTTTGCCTATCGTGAAAAGCAAGGACTGTCCGCCTTGCACGAAAAGCAAGAAAACCAACAGTGCTCCCAACAAGGAGACAAGAAACCACCAGTAATGCTGTAATATGATATATGTACTATCCATGATATTCAATTCTTGATTTTTAATTCTTGATTCACCGAAGGTCCTTTCTTGACTGCTTTCACCATGATGCCGATTTCGGCAACAAGCAGGATGGTAAAGAGCAGCAGGAAGAGGAAGAAGGTTGTCTGTACCGACGAGGTCGCCAGTTTGGAGACGGATGCGCTTGTTGGCAGGATATCTTGGATAGCCCAAGGTTGACGTCCCACTTCGGCGACGATCCAGCCCGCCTGCCCGGCGATGTAGGCCAAAGGAATAGTCCATAGGCTCGCCCACTGCAACCAGCGGGCATCGGAAAACTTGCCCTTTTTGCTCCAGATCAAGGCTACGATGAATAGCAGAATAAAATATCCTCCCAAGATCACCATGATGCGGAATGAATAAAAAGTTAGGCCTACATGAGGAATCAGGCTGGCGGGATCTTTGATATATCCGTAGCCGAAATAAGCGAAATTCTCGTCCAGCAGGGTGCGGGCTTGGCTTGCGGCCTCCAAGTCCTTGTTCTTTACCGCCGTGCGGTAATCGGCAAGGGCGCGGATGGCAACTTGTCCCTTTTCTATCTTCTCGGCGGCAGAAAGGGCGACTGTTCCTTCATTGGTCATATAGCCACCTTCTATCAGGTTGACGATCCCCGGAACGTAAGCATCCACGTCGCGTTCGGCAAGGAGGGAGAGCAGTTTGGGTATCTTGATATCGAAGATGAAAGGATTTACATTATCTTTATAACTTGTTTTACGAGGGTCCAGTAGCCCGATAGCAACCAGCCCGGTTCCGTTGTTCCCTTCGTACAAGCCTTCCATGGCTGCCAACTTCATCGGCTGTTTCTGGGCTACCTGGTAAGCGGAACCGTCACCCGTCCATACAATAAGTATGGAAGCGGCAAGCCCGAAAACAGCGCCCACCTTGATGCTTTCGAGCGCGAACTTCGTTTCTCGCTTTTTCAACAGATACCAACTGCTGATGCCGATCACGAAGACAGCTCCTGTGATCCATCCGGAGAGTACGGTGTGGAAGAATTTGTTGATGGCGACAGGCGACAAGGCTACCGCCCAGAAATCGAACATCTCGTTTCGTACAGTATCCGGATTAAACCGCATCCCTGCCGGATACTGCATCCAGGCGTTGGCAATCAGGATCCAGAGCGCGGAAAGGGTTGCCCCTATGATCGTCAGCCAGGTGGAAGCTAGGTGGAAGCGTTTGCTGACTTTGTCCCAGCCGAAAAACATTACGGCAATAAAGGTCGCTTCCATAAAAAATGCCAAGATCCCTTCGATAGCGAGGGGAGCTCCGAAGATGTCTCCTACAAACCAACTGTAGTTAGACCAGTTTGTACCGAACTCGAATTCGAGGATCAGCCCGGTGGCAACGCCGATGGCGAAATTGATACCGAACAGTTTCATCCAGAACTGCGCTGTCTTTTTCCAAAATTCGTTACCTGTTTTGTAATAGATGGTCTCCATGATGGCTTGTACGACGCCTAACCCCAACGTGAGGGGGACGAACAGCCAGTGATACATGGCAGTAAGAGCGAATTGCGCTCTCGACCAATCAATCAAAGAAGTGTCAATGCTTGCGATCATAAATATATAATTTAAGGAGTGATTGCTCTGTCCGTCAATTCACCCGAAACGTATTCTCCCTTGGCGTATTCTCCATCAAACTTTCCCAAATAATCAGGAAAGAAAAATAATTTTAAAATAAAAAACAGGATGAACAGCTTGACCAATATAATCAGCCACAGCGTTTTACCCAGCTTCATTTCGCGAAATCCTTCCAAGTAAAAATGATATATCCGTTTGTATACAGGTTCCCTTTTCATATCGGTATCGTGCTTTAAAATAACAAAAGATCGGATGAATTGGTTTTCTTCAGTCACAAATATACTGAATGTGTCAACATGTTTTCCCCCTAAAACTATAAATATTATTTATAAAAAAATAGATTTTGTCTATAACCTCTGTTAAAAAAAACTATTTTGAAGAAGAAAGAAGAGAAGGAAGACTTGTTGTTATTTTCGCATTGGCTATATTTGCATCAGTTTGTGTTTTTATAAGACTTAGAAATCACATTTGTGTATTATAATTAAGTGCTAATCTATAAAAAATTATTACTATGTCGAACATTTCAAGAAGATCATTTCTTCAAAGAGGAGCTGCCGCAGCTGCCGCTTTCTCAATCGTACCGGGTTCCATCCTGGGAAAATCTCACGGATATGTAGCTCCGACCGATAAGTTGAACATTGCCGCTGTCGGTATCGGCGGTATGGGTAATGCCAACCTTAAAAACATGGAAAACACAGAAAATATCGTAGCACTTTGCGATATAGACTGGAAATATGCGAAAGGTGTGTTTGACCGTCACCCCAATGCCAAGAAATACTGGGATTACCGTAAGATGTATGACGAAATGGGCAAATCCATCGATGCTGTGTTGGTTGCGACTGCCGACCATACGCACGCCATCATCACTGCCGACGCCATGACTCTCGGTAAGCACGTTTATACTCAGAAACCGTTGACTCACTCGGTTTATGAGTCTCGTTTGCTGACTAAACTGGCCGCTTCTACGGGCGTTGCCACTCAGATGGGTAACCAAGGTTCTTCTTCTGAAGACACTGACCTCGTTTGCGAATGGATCTGGAACGGCGAAATCGGTGACATTACGAAAGTAGAGTGCGCAACAGACCGTCCTATCTGGCCGCAAGGATTGAATACGCCTGAAAAAGTCGACAAAATTCCTTCTACTTTGAACTGGGACTTGTTCTCCGGTCCGGCAGAAGTAAAACCATACAGCCATTTGTATCATCCTTGGAACTGGCGCGGATGGTGGACATACGGAACAGGTGCTTTGGGCGATATGGCTTGCCACATCATGCACACTCCGTTCAAAGCCTTGAAGTTGGGTTATCCTACAAGAGTCGAAGCTTCTTCCACACTGTTGCTCCGCGATTGCGCTCCTAACGCGCAGCATGTAAAATTCATCTTCCCGGCTCGTGAAAACATGCCGAAATTGGCTATGCCGGAAGTAGAAATACATTGGTATGACGGTGGTATGATGCCGAACCGTCCGGAAGGATTCCCTGCCGGCAAAGAATTAATGGGTCCCGGCGGTGGTTTGACTATCTTCCATGGAACAAAAGATACGTTGATCTGCGGTTGCTACGGACAGAAACCGTTCTTGTTGTCCGGCCGTGTTCCCAACGCACCGAAAGTTTGCCGTCGCGTGAAGAATCACGAACAAGACTGGATCCGTGCATGTAAAGAAAGTACTGCCAGCCGCGTGAAGACCAAATCGGACTTTTCAGAAGCAGGTCCGTTCAACGAAATGGTCGTAATGGGTGTATTGGCCGTACGTTTGCAGGCTTTGAACAGAACATTGGAATGGGACGGCCAGAACATGCAATTCACAAACATCAAGGACAACGAAGAACTGAGGATCTGTATCAAGGACGGCTTCACGATCAAGGACGGCCATCCTTCATTTAACAAAGACTGGACAGATCCTATCAACGCAAAACAGTTCGCAGCCGAATTGATCAAGCACAACTATCGTCAAGGATGGAAGTTGCCTGATATGCCGAGATAATTGGTTTTAAACAAATAAATAAGAATGAAAAAGTCAGTATTATTAGCAAGTGCCGCAATCATGATGTGCTATTTCACATCTTGCAACGGCGGTAAGAAAACAGAAGAAGCGGCCGCACAGGCAGAAGAAGTGAAGACCGAAGCAGCCGTTCCCGAATACAAGCTCATGGAAGGCCTGCCTACAGTGGACTTGGCTGATTTCGCCAAAGATGCAGACGGCAAGATTTCCTTGTTCGACGGTAAGACATTAAAGGGATGGAGAGGGTATAACCGTGCAGACGTTCCTGCAAGATGGACTGTCGACAATGGTGCTATCCGCATGACCGGATCGGGTGCAGGCGAAGCCGGCGCTAAGGATGGTGGTGATTTGGTGTTTGCCCATAAGTTCAAAAACTTCGAATTGGAATGGGAATGGAAAGTGGCCAAGGGCTCAAATTCCGGCGTGTTCATCATGATTCAGGAAGTGGAAGGACAACCTTCTTACATTTCTGCTCCGGAATACCAGATTCTTGATAACGTAAACCATCCGGATGCCAAATTGGGTAAGGACGGTAATCGTCAGTCTGCTTCCCTGTATGACATGATTCCGGCCAAACCGCAGAACTCCAAACCGTTCGGCGAATGGAACAAGTCTAAGATCATGTGCTACAAAGGCACGGTTGTCCACTACCAGAACGACGAACCGGTTGTTGAGTATCACTTGTGGACACAGCAGTGGAAGGAAATGTTGGATAACAGCAAATTCAGCAAAGATAAATGGCCGTTGGCTTACGAACTGTTGCTGAACTGTGGTGGTGAAAACAAAGAAGGCCTGATTGGTCTGCAAGACCACGGAGACGACGTTTGGTATCGTAACATCACGATCAAAGAACTCGACTAAGCTGCCGTTCTCATAGCTATAACATAAAGAAGCCCCGATATCGTTTGGATGTCGGGGCTTTTTGTGTGGTCTGATCCAGAGGAGGATCAAATCTTATTTAGCCATCACATGTATGTTACTGTAGTTGTTTCCTTCGAAATTGATGTGGCCGTTTTTGCCGTTGTTGACATCGATGGTGTAGTTGCTTTTGTCCTTTTGATTGTCACGGCTATCGAAACCGGATGAGTTTTCGTTCCGATTACGATCCCGGATATGGAATTTGCCCTGAATCTTGCAGTTGCTGTATTTCATATTGTTGGCCGCGATGCGGAAGGAAGCGTTCACATCAATATAAATATTCAGGTTGCTGTAGCGAGCATCTATATTGATCTTGTCGAAGTTGCTGGCGAGGTCTTTGATGGTAAGTGTGCTGTAGCTCAGATCATCCACGTTGATGTCTTGTTTCAGCTCGCCCATTTCGCATTTTCCGTATTTCAGTTCCATGTAACCGCTGTTCAACCTGTCGATATGGATGTCGCCATATTTGGCTTTGACATTCATCTTTCGGACGTTTCCGAGATAGAGTTTGGAGTATTTACTGTCGATATTCAGTTGCGAACCGTTGCGAATGGAGGATTTGTCGCAATAGGCCAAGTCCAAAGTCGCGTTGTCGACATCGGCGATGTCCATGTTGCCATATTTCACGTTTATGTTGAGCGCTCCCGTGAAGTTCCCGCCATTGAGGTTGCCGTATTTGACATGCAAGTCGCATTTCCCTTTATTGTTTTCCGGCATGATGATATTACCGTACTTTTGTGTCAGGTCGCATGTCAATTCGGATGGCATATTGACATAGTAATTGATGGAGAAGGATTCGTTGGAACCGCCATCCCCGTTCTGTGGTTTCAGGTTGGTAACGGCCGAAATCGTATTGCCCGTCTTTTCCATCCGGATGTTGACACGGTCGATGATGGCCTGTGCCTTCTCGTTATTGCGGGCTTTTGCTTCGATTACGACACGGATGGATACTTCGCTCTTGTTCCCGTGCGTGATTGTGATGTTCCCGAAGCGGTTGTCCACCTGCAGGATGTCGTTTTTACCGACGTTGAAACTTTTGTTGATTTCCTTTTTCTTGATGTTTTCCTGTTTGTTGCTCCAACCGGGTAAACTGCAAAACAGGACCAGGAGCATAAGCAGGCAAGGTCTGAATAGGGACTGCTTGCCGGCCGCTGGATGTTGATAAGTTGCTTTCATTTGTTTGTTATTTTATTATTTATTTGTAGTCTTCATATTCTCCATCTGCCTTAACATGATGTTGAGGCTCTCCAGGCTGACGCTGTAATGCAGGTTCATGGCATAGAGGACGGTGTTGGAGCAAGGCAGAGTCGGAAGGACCGTTTCCTCGAACTTGCAATTGTCAGTCAGGACACGCTCTGTTTCTTCCAAGAGTTTTTCCGTTCCGGGAGTTTGCCGCTGTTTATATATTATTTGCATTTGAGAGATGATGTTGTTCATTTGCATGTTGTAGTAGAGACGGAGTTCCTCTATCTCCTCTTTCATCTCGCAGGTATGCGCCTGTCCGGGTTGCGTATGCAAAGGCGTGCCGCCCGGTAGTTTGAAAAGAAGCAGCAGGGCGATGCAAGCTGCCGCGGCGAAGGCGCAGAAGATATGCAATGTCACCCGGCTTTTGCGCGGGGCGGCCAGTTTCTGTTCGAAACGTCCGAGGTGGCCTTCAGGCAACAGGTCGTCTTCGAAAGCTTCCCGGTTCATGTCTATGAAATTTTTCAGTTTATCCATTTTCTTTATTTGCTGCTATTATATTCAACAGTTTGCGTTTTGCCCTGAGATACTGGCTACGCACGCTCGGCGGCCGGATCTTCAGGATGGAGGCAATCTCTTCCATATCGTATCCCTCAAAGAGGTAGAGCGAGAGGATCACGCGATAGCCGGCGGGCAGTTTCTTGCAAGCTTCCTTCACCTGGGCGACCGAATAGCGGATTTCCTCTTCGTCCGGCCCGTCGTCGTCGGGTTCGGTGTAGTTATCCGTGAGTTCTTCCCGGCCGGGGAGCTGCCGGCGCATATAATCAATGGCTGTATGGACGGCTATGCGGTGTATCCATGCTTCGAAACATTGTCCATCCTGATACTGGTCCAGGCGGGTGAATATTTTCAGAAAAGAGTCCTGCATCGCTTCCTCCGCTTCCGACGCATCACCGACGATACGCAGGCAGGCGACATACAACTGCTGTGCGAATTGCTTGTAAAGCGCAAGCTGCGCGGTTTTGTCACCACGCCGGCATCTTTTGATCAGATGTGTATTTGTTTCTTCCATTTTCATAGATATAAACGAGGGAGGCCGGATGAACGTTGCATCTTTGCACCATAAAAAACAAAAAAAGAAAAGCATCATCCCGATGCCTTTCTTTCTCTCTGAACTAAATGATAAAAATAAAAGTTATGTGGGAAGGTTATCAGTCTTCCATATCTTCCGTCTCTTTTGACTTGTAATCCAACTCGACGGTCTTGTAGTCGTTTGAAACGAAAGATTTGTATTTGATCTTCAACTTCACGGTCTTGCCTTCCGTGTCCGGCAACTTGTCGAGCTTGAAGGAAACCAAGCCGGCTGAGGGCCTGACGGACGGGTCGATATTGCCGTATGCGTTATGGCGGAACTCCAGCTCATACGGATCGGCACTGTTTGTCTGTACCAGGTTTAGGAAATGCTTGACATTGTCGTTGTATCCTCTTTGGATATAGAAGTCGAATGTGATATATCCGTCCTCGATCCACACCCCGTTCTTGGCCCAAATGCTACTGCCATTCAAGGCCAGCATGTCCGTTCCGTAGTAAGAATCGTTCTCCGCGCCCAGACCAGGAGCGACCTGTTTTGTCAGAAGAGTGTCCATTCGGAGCAACTGGACAGACTGGTCATAGCCGTCGGTCTTCTTTTCATCGTTCTTGTATATAACGAACGCGCGGATTTCTTTCAGGTTCTGAGGCGTATATGAGTTTGTCGGGAATAGTGTCGTGGTATCATCGAGTTGCATGTAATAAGAATTATCACTCAATGGCTTTACCGTTACAATCGCCTGGATGCTATCTCTCCAAAATTCGCTGTAAGCATCATCATTATCCAAACAAGAATAAAAAACAGTAGAACCCAACAGGATTCCAACCAATAGCATAAAACTTTTTAACGTCTTCATAAATGTATTTAATTTGTTTATTTTTCTTCTGAAAAGGAAGATGGTAAACACGCTGTAAATGCTGCAAAGACTGTTGATAAAAGATGTTAATGCTTCAGTGATTGGTAAATGAGTTCCGCTGTCCGGCGGGAAGCGCCCGGCTTGCCGAGTTGGCGGATAATCCCGTCGTAGCCATCGAGCATGCGATTGCGGTAGACCGGATCGTTCAGGACGCGTCCCAGCTCGTCATGTATCTGGTTGTATGAAAATCGGGCTCCGAACAACTCCTGCACCACTTCGCGCCCGGCTATCAGGTTGACCAGCGAAATGTATTTCGTATGGAAGAAATGGCGGAAAACGAAACTTGCCAGCTTCCCGGCAGCAATATGGTAGCAGACGACTTGCGGCACGCGGAAAAGCGATGTTTCGAGCGTAGCCGTCCCCGATGTGACCAGCGCCGCGTCACTATGGCTGAGGAGAGGGTAGGTTTTGCCGAACACGATCTTGACATCCGCATCGCCGATGTATTGCCTGTAATATTCGGGTTCCAGTCCGGGAGCACCGGCTATTACGGGTTGGTGGCCCGGATAGGCGGCCGCCACCTTCAGCATGGTCGGGAGGTTTCCTTTGATTTCCTGGCGGCGGCTACCTGCCAGCAGTGCCAGTATGGGACGTTCGTCCAAGCGCTCGTCCTGGCGGAAAGTGTCCGGAGTGTCTGTCTGTTTTGCCATATAGCCGGCCACCGAATCGACCGAAGGGTTGCCCACATAATCCACCGGATAGTCGAGGCTGCGGAAAAACTCCACTTCGAAAGGCAGGATGCAGAACATCCGGTCCACATAGCGGCGGAAGTCCTTGATACGATATTGCTTCCAGGCCCATATCTTGGGGGAGATATAATAGTAGACCGGCAGTCCCAGCTGCGTCTTTACATATTTGGCTATTTTCAGGTTGAAACCCGGGTAATCGATCAGGATCACCACGTCGGGGCGGTACTGCCGGATTTCTTCCTGGCAGGCTTTCATGTTGTCCAGGATCGTGCCGAGATTGAGCAGTACGGGGATAAAGCCCATGAAAGCCATATCCTTGTAATGTTTCACTAGCGTTCCTCCGGCCGCCAGCATAAGGTCGCCTCCGAGGAAACGGAAGTCCGCTTCCGCATCCAGCTTCTTCAGCGCGGCCATCAGATTGGAGGCATGCAGATCACCGGAAGCTTCGCCTGCTATCAGAAAATATTTCATGTTTTTCCAGTTACCGACTTTTTACCTTTCAATTCTCATCTTTCAACTGTTTTTTTAGGAGCGCTAAAAAATCATAGTTCGTCACATCTATCTTGCAAGGGACAAGCGAAGCGTAGCCGCTGTCAAGCGCCAACGTGTCGTTGTCGGCATGGATCGGTTTGGCATTCTCGAATGAGCCGGCAAGCCAGAACACTGGTTCGCCCGTCGCGTTTTCCGACCGTTTGAACTCATTGGTCCAGCGTCCCTCCGCCTGCCGGCATACCTTCATCCCTTTTACGTTCGGGATATCGGGGACATTCAGGTTCAGGTAAGTGCCATGCGGCAATCCTTCCTTTATGATCCGCCGTGCAAGCATGCGCCCTAAGCGGCAACTCTCGGTGAAGTCGGCATCCGGGCGGTGATCCAGGAGCGACATGCCTATCGAAGGAATGCCGAACACACATCCTTCGGCTGCCGCTCCCATCGTACCGGAATACTGGATGCAGATGGCATGGTTGCCGCCATGATTGATCCCGGAGGCCAGCAGGTCGGGCTTGCGTTCGAGCACTTCGTTGATGGCCAGCTTCACGCAATCGACCGGAGTCCCGGTACAACTGTAAACCGTCAGTCCTGGTTCTTTCTTTACCAATGTGTACTTGAGCGGTACGAGCGAGGTGATTGCGCTTGCCATTCCCGAGCGGGGGCCGTCGGGAGCAAAAACCACAATATCTCCCAAGTCCCTGAGGCACTCGGTCAACTCTTTTATCCCTTTGGCTCCAACGCCGTCATCGTTTGTAATCAGAATAAGCGGTCTGTCGTTCATCGTGTCTTTATTTAATTGCACACAAATATATAAAATTTCTCCAAGTTCTCCGTCTCCCGGAAGCTTCATGTCTTGGAACTAAAAGTTTCATCAGGTGAAACCGATGGTTTCAAGCCCTGGAACTAAAAGTTTCATGCCTATGAAACTATTGTTACTCTTCGAATTCTTCCGGCAAATTAACCAGGTAAAGCCGGTGGGTCGCGCGGGTAAAGGCGGTGTAAAGCCAGCGGTAGAAATCTTCGCCAAGCATCTTTTCGGTGACATAGCCTATGTCCAGGAAGACATTCATCCATTGGCCGCCCTGCGCCTTGTGGCAGGTGACGGCGTATGCGAATTTGACTTGCAGGACGTTGTAGTGCGGGTCGGCTTTCATCTTTTTCATCTTTCCCGCCTTTGTAGGGATGTCTTCGTAATCTTCGAGTATGGTATAGAAAAGTTTGTCATTGAGCTCTTTCGGCAATGCGGGGGCGTCTGTCTGTAAGGTGTCGAGCAGGATCTTGACCTCCATCTCGAGATCGTAATCCTGAAAACGGACCGATACGTCGGCGAAACGGAATCCATAGAGTTCGTAAGTCCTTCGTACGCGGAGTACCTGTATGATTTCCCCGTTTGCGATGAAGTCCATCTCCTTATTGCCGGCAGTCCAGAAATAGTTGTTCTTTGCGATCATCAGCCGGTCGCCGCAGGAAAGTTCCTCTTCCCGGTACAGGATGCGGTTGCGGATACCGTTGTTATATATGGTAGCCCGTTTGTTGGAACGCGAAATAATCATGGTCTCTTCGATCCCGTCCCGGCTGTAGGCAGAAGATATCTCTTCGATCAGTTCGTCACCGTTCACCTTCCTGAAATCCCGGAACCCCTTTAACTTTAGCTTAGGGAAAATTTCGACCGTCTCGTTCCGCAGGGCATCGCGGAGACGGGTGGCGTTGAACAGGATTCCTGAGTCTTCGCTTTGGCGGACAACCTGGGTGAGGGCGATTTCCTGCACTTTCAGGTTATACCCCCTCAGTATTTCCGGGTTCAGGGCCGGACTTTCGCTCTGCATGACGGGAGGCAACTGGGCCACATCGCCCATCAGGATCAGACGGCAGTTTTCACCCGAATAGACATACTGGATCAGGTCGTCCAGCAGGCGTCCGGTCCCGAAAACAAACGAATCCAGCCCTTCATTGGCGATCATCGAGGCCTCGTCTACTATGAAAAGAGTGTCTTTGTGCAGGTTGTCGGCCGGATGGAAACCTGTCGGTTCGTTGGAAAAGGCTTTCTGCCGGTAAATTTTCTTGTGTATCGTGTAGGCTTTCTGTCCGGCATAGCCGGAGAATACCTTTGCCGCCCGCCCGGTCGGGGCGAGCAAGATGCTTTTCTGTTTTAGTTCCGCCATCGTCCTGACCAAAGCTCCGACCAGCGAAGTCTTGCCTGTTCCTGCATATCCTTTCAGCAGTAAAAGCGAGTCCGGTTCTTCCGAAAGCAGGAAAGCGGACAGGACATTTAACGCTAAAACCTGGTCTTCGGTCGGATTATATGGGAAATTTTGTGTAATTTGGCGGCTTAAATAACTATTTATCATTTTGATTGTAATAATTTTCGCGATAAAGGTAGTGTATTAAATATTCTTTTTTAAATTTGCCGAACGAAATAAATTCAAAAAACATATAAACCATGAAAGTTACATTAAAGATTTTATTGGCTGTGGCTGTATTACTGCTTGCGTACATGTGCTACAGAAGTATTATGACACCGAAGGAGTTTGATGCTGAAAAGGAACGGCGCGAGACTTTGATCAAACAACGTTTGATCGATATCCGTAAAGCTCAGATCGAGTACAAGAACATTCACAAGGTGCATGCCGCTAATTTTGATGAACTGAGTAAGTTTTTGAAAGAAGAAAAATTACCGTTCCTTATCAAGGAAGGTGTATTGACTGACGAGCAGCTCGAAAAGGGTATGACTGAGAAAGAAGCCGTCAAGAAAGGCTTGATCAAACGTGATACCATTTGGGTGACAGCTGTGGATACATTGTTCGGCAAAGGTTATAATGTAGACGATTTGCGTAATGTACCGGGTCTGGCTATCCAGTTCTCTATGGACACGGCTACTTTGACATCCAGCTCGGGTTATACGGTAAAAGTATTCCAGTGCGGTGTCCTGTATGACGATTATCTGGGCGACTTGAACAAACAGTTGGTCTATAACTTGAAGGATAGAGCCCAAAAGATGAACAAATATCAGGGGCTGCGCGTAGGTTCCGTTGAAGAAATCAACAACAACGCAGGTAACTGGGAAGATTAATCATTGCCTATGGCTATTGACTTGTCTGATAAGTTAACATCTGATCATTCGGAAAATTACATAATGTCCATCCGGCTCCGGTCGGGTGGACTTTCTTTTTCCGCATACAGCCCTTCGGTGAACGAAAGCTTCTTCTATCGAGATATCGAGTTCGACCGGACAAAACCATATATCTCTTCCTTGAAAGAATGTTTCTTTGAAAACGATTTCCTGACCTGGTTCTACAAACGGGTCAATGTGGTTTGTGTCACATCCCAATATACGCTTGTGCCGGCAGCCGTTTTTGAGGAAAAGCAGAAGGAGGAACTGCTGGCGTTTACCTTTTCTTCTCCCGAAGGGCGTTGCTTGAGCAATGAACTGAAAGATGAACAGGCGGAACTGATCTTCGGGGTGGATGAGGATGTGTATGAGTTCTGTTCGCGTTCTCTGGTCAATCCCCGTTTTGTCCATCATGTCAGTCCGCTGCTTTCGTTGTGGAAGAAGCAGAGCCGTACGCGCTTGCCCCGCCAACTCTATGTCGTGCTGCATCGGCGAAGGATGGATGTGGCATGCTATGCGCAAGGAAACCTGCTTTTCGTGAATTCGTTCGAGTATGAACATACGGATGATATTTTGTATTATATATTATATGTATGGAAACAGACCGGAATGGACCAACAGAAAGATCAGTTGCGTCTTTTCGGCGATGTGCCCTTGCGGAGTAATATAACGAGTACGTTGCGGAATTATTTACAATACATCGATCCGCTGGAGATTCCTTCTGAAGCCTATCTGATGGGGCCGGAGGTGTTGCAGGCTCCGCTGGATCTTATAACTTTATCATTATGCGAATTATAAGTGGAATATACGGACGGCGGCGTTTTGATGTCCCGTCTTCCTTCAGCGCCCGTCCGACGACGGACTTTGCAAAGGAAAATATCTTCAATGTGATCTCCAACCATATCGACTTTGAGGGGTTGGATGCGCTCGACCTGTTTGCCGGGACGGGAAGCATCTCTTTCGAGCTGCTTTCACGCGAATGCCGGAGCGTGACGGCTGTCGAGAAGAATAATGCGCATGCCTCCTTTATCGCCAAAGTCGCCAAAGAGCTGAAAACGGATTCGCTGACGTTGATCCGCGGCGATGTCTTCCGTTATCTCCATTCGGCTCCGGCCCAGCGTTTCGATTTCATCTTTGCCGATCCTCCTTATGCCCTGAAAGAGTTGCCCGAAGTGCCGGGGCTGGTTTTCGAGCGTGACTTGTTGCGCGATGGTGGAATCTTCGTGATGGAACATCCGAAGACAAATGATTTCTCCGGGTTGCCCTATTTTTACCAGCATCGCGTCTACGGTTCGGTGAACTTTTCCATCTTTATTAAAGGAGGGGAGAAAACAGACGCATGAACGATTCGGCTATGCGTTGTTTGACCGGACGCTTCAACCAGCGTGACGGGACCAGCCTTTCGCAACTGTGCATGTCGTGCAGGAACACCTTTTTCATCTGTTGGGCGAACGAAGGCTGGTAGACGAACGCGTTGATCTCGAAATTATGCTCGAAACTGCGGAAGTCCATATTGGCGGAACCGATGCAGGTCAGTTCGTCGTCTGCCACCATCAGTTTCGAGTGTAGGAATCCCGGTTTATAGAAATAGACCTTGACACCTGCCTTTACCATTTCATCGATGAAAGAGTGAGTCGCCATGTTCGCCGTACGCGTGTCCGAACGCTTGGGAAGCATCAGCCGCACGTCGACACCTCCCAAAGCCGCTATCTGCAAAGCCTGGTTCAGCCCTTCGGTCGGAAGGAAGTAAGGAGTCTGGATAAATACATATTTCTTGGCGTTGGCAACCGTGAAGATGGCCGCCTGCAAGAGCGTACGCCATTGTCCGACGGGGCCGCTGGTACAGATCTGCATGATGTTGTCGTCCGAATAGACCGGAAGCGGCGGATAATAGATCTTCTCGTTCAGGAGTTTCTTGCTGACCACATACCAGTCGATAAGGAAAGCGGCCTGTAGACCGTGCACCCCCTTTCCGATGATTTTGAAATGCGTGTCCCGCCATGTCCCCCAGCTGGTCCCTTTCGTGTAGCGGTCTGCAATGTTCATGCCGCCCATAAAGCCTACCTTGCCGTCTATGACCACGATCTTCCGGTGGTTCCGGTAGTTTACTTTGCTTGTGAAGACCGGGAACGCTACTTTCAGGAAAGCATGGACTTCGATGCCGGCATCCGACATTTCCTTGAAGAACTTGTCTTTTACGTTCCAGCAGCCCACATCGTCGTAAAGGACCCGGACTTCGATGCCTTCCTTGGCTTTTCCGATCAAGAGTTCTTTGACCTTGTTCCCGATTTCGTCGTCGCAGAAGATATAATATTGAATATGGATATGATGGGTTGCTTGGGCAATCTCTTCCAACAGGTCGTGGAACTTGTCTGTCCCGTTTGTGTAGATCGTAATGTCGCTTCCGTAGAGCAGGGACGACTGGTTGCTGTTGGTCAACAGCGTGACCAATGGCTGGTAGGGGGCCGGGACGGAACAGGTGTCTTGCGGGAGTTTTCCTGCCTGCGGACGTTTCATGATGCGCTTGTATGTGCGCCGGGAGATGATCCGTTGCTTCCGGTTATCCTGCCCGAAGATGAAGTAGAACAGGAGCCCGATACCGGGGGCAAGCAGCAATACGATCACCCAGGGTATCGTTTTCAACGGATTCCGGTTCTCCGTGATGATAACCAGCACCAGTCCTAAAATGGTGACGCAGTATAATATGATGAATATTATACCTGCTATCCACTGTATATGTATGTGTATGAGCGCCAGCATTCCGGATGTTTTTATATCTGTCAGTATGTTGTGATTCGTAAAGATAGGAAGCTAAAACGGAAATAGCAAATGCAAAAGCTTTGTTTTTTGTAAACCATATAGCGGTAATATTGTTCAATCTTTACTACATTTGACATTATTAATATGGAATAGACTATGATTACTTATGTTATTATCGGGATCACGGTTATCGTGTCCTATGTTTGTTTCGGCAACCATGAGTTGTTCCGGAAACTGGCTTTCATACCGTATCGTGCCGTTCATAATCGGGAGTGGTATCGTTTGATTACGCATGGTTTTGTGCATGCCGATATGACGCACCTGCTTGTGAACATGTTTACTTTCTGGTCGTTCGGGACATATATGGAGCGTGTGTTCAGCTACTTGGGGCTTGGCACGGGCGGTTATCTGGGGTTGTATTTCGGTGGGATGGTTGCCGCATCCCTTTATGATCTGGCCCGTCGGCGCAATGATCCTTATTATGTATCGATAGGTGCTTCAGGGGCTGTATCGGCCGTCTTGTTCACTTCCATCTTCCTGGACCCGTGGGGAAAGATTCTGTTTTTTGCCGTGCTGCCGGTTCCGGGGGTTGTCTTTGGTGTGATCTATCTGGCCTATTGCCAGTATATGGCGAAAAAGGCGGGGGATAATGTCAATCATAACGCCCACTTCTATGGAGCGCTTTACGGTTTGATTTACCCGGCTCTATTGGAACCTTCGCTGATAAAGGCGTTCTTGGCTCACTTTTGAGAATATCCGAAACATTCTTCCTTATCTGTTGCCCGTACGTAAATAATATGTATATTTGTGGATTAAGTAATAAGGAATAAAACAGTAACTGTGAAAAAAGAAGGGTCTGATCTGAAAATCATGGAAGAGATGGAAAGAAAAAAGTTGCAGGACAGGTATATTCGCTTCGACTGGGCTATCAAGCGTTTGTTGCGCCAGAAGGCCAATTTCGATGTGCTCGACGGTTTTCTGACCGTCATGTTGAACGAAGAAATCAAGATCGTCGAAATCCTTGAAAGCGAAGGAAACCAGGAAAGTGCCGACGACAAGTTCAACCGTGTCGACATCAAAGCCTTGAACAGCAAAGGTGAAATCATCCTCGTCGAAATCCAGAATACACGCGAACTGCATTACTTGGAACGTATCCTCTACGGTGTCGCCAAAGCCATCACCGAACATATCTCCATCGGTGATGGCTACGAGAAAATAAAGAAAGTCTACTCCATTAGCATCCTTTATTTTGACATTGGCATCGGGACGGACTATATCTATCATGGGCAGAATCATTTCATCGGCGTGCATACGGGCGACCACTTGCGTGTCAACACGCGCGAACGCGATGTCCTCGTCTCTCGCCTTCCGGCCGAGATCTTCCCCGAATATATTCTGGTCCGTGTAAACGAGTTCGACAAAGTGGCTCTTACCCCTTTGGACGAATGGATCGAATACCTGAAAGACGGTACGATTCGTCCGGACACGACCGCACCCGGCCTGAAGGAAGCCCGCGAGAAGTTAAAATATTATTCGATGTCGCCCCAAGAACGCCTTGTCTATGACCGCCATCTCGATGCCATCATGATTCAAAACGACGTGATCGACACGGCCAAATGGGAAGGGAGAATAGAAGGAAAAGCCGAGGGAATCGCCGAAGGAATCGCCGAAGGCATGCGGCAAGTCGCTGCCAGAATGAAAGATACGGGTATAGATATTGCTACCATAGCGAAGTGTACCGGCTTGAGCGAAGAAATAATCCGGTCTTTATAAGGAAGGCTATATTCGTTTTTCTTTATTTGTACGGCTAAGGTCCGGATATAAGAATATTTAGTTTCATATCTGCCAAAAGGTGAAGTTGTACTAACCTACCGGTCTACTTCGGGCAAAGGTTCCGCAGTCTGAGCAAAGCAAGTTTCGCTCAGACTGCGGAACCTTTGCCGCTACACCCATGCTTTCTCTCCATTAAAGGAGTCATGAAATCATCAGAATCTTCCCCCAGGAGGCGGGCCCATCGGACCACCATGTCTCGGTCCTCTTCCGCCCGGTCCCTGCACATCGTTCATGCTGGCTCCTCCTTTAAAGATACTGAAGCGGTAGATGAAATGTACCATGAAGTAGCTGCCCAGCGTATTGTATTCGGAATCCTGTGTATAGCTGGCGGTTACGCTACGGGAGATGTTGCTGCGTTGTTTCAGGATATCGTATATTTTGAAACGGAGTGTCGCCTGGTTCCCTTTCAGGAAAGATTTGGAGGCAGAGGCGTTCCACAACACTTCGTTCTGTTTGAAACCGTCTGAATAGCCGGAGTTGGTCGACCAGTTGATGTCGCTTTCCACCTTGAACTCGAGGGGGAGGTAGATCGTTGTCGTTCCGCCCACACCGTAGTTGAAAGTATTCAGTTCGCTTTGTCCCTGAAGTGAGTTCTGCGTCCCGTTGTAACGGATGTTACCGTTGAGTCCGAGGTCCAGATAGTCGGAACGGAAATCGATTCCGGCGCGTTCCATCAAAACCAGGTTCTTGTTCGTGTTCTTCTCGTCATTGATAAAACCGTTGCTGTTGGCGTATGAGCCCATTGTCATGGAGTTGATCGAGAATTTTCGGTTTTTGAGCGGCGTGTTGAACAGGACGCGAATATTCCCGTTGTAGTTTCCGTTTACATTGTCGTAGGTCGTCATCTTCTTACCGGTATTGCCGACATAGACAGACTTGTTGACGATATCGTTAATTATATAGTTGAAATTTAACATCACCATCAATGCCGTTTGTTTGTCCGGCACGAATTTTTGGAAACGGATGAACATGTCGTTGGTATAAGTCGGCTTCAGGTCCGGGTTACCCATTATCGTATTCAGCGGGTCGGAGATGTCGGCCACGGGTTGCAGTTGCGTCATGCTGGGCTGGCTGGTACGTCCGCGGTAGTTGATGCGGAGGTTCGTACGCTTGTCGAATTTGTAGTTGAAGCGGACCATCGGTGAAAGGTTCACCACGTTGCGCGATAGTTTGGAGAGAACTGTGTCGCCCACGAAGTTCTCACTCGTACTATGGGACGGGTCTACCGTCACCCCGACCGTGTAATCATATTTTGCCCGGATAGCTTTGAAGGCAAGGCTGACCTGCTGGTTGATGAAGTTGTTGCGGTAGCTTTTGCTGTAAGCCGTGTCCAACACATTATACTCTTCGCTTCCTTCTTCACGGGTGTAAGAGTTTTTCAGAGATTCCTGTTTGTTTTGCCGGATGCTGTAGGTTGCCTGGATGAAGTTGTTGTGGCCGATCGGTTCTACCCAAGACAGATAAGCCCGGTAGTTGAACCCTTTGTTGTCGTAACGGAAGCGCTGGTCCACCAGTTCGTTGTCCATCCCGTCCGCTATCATCAGGTATTCGGTGTTCGAATAGTTCAGTCCTTTGTTATAGGAATCGCTTAGTCCTCCCGACAAAGATCCGCTGAAAACACGCCCTTCGCTGTTCAGTTTGCGGCTGAATTCCAGGCGGGCATTGAGGTTGTATCCGCTTCCGTCGGAAAGATAGTCGGATTCACCGATATTGACCGTGTCGCGGTTTCCGCTCAGCGTGTTGAAAGTGCTCCCTTCGCGGCTATGGCTATCGCTATAGCTGAAACTCGGACGGAAGATGATCTGTGTGAGCGAGTCCGGTTTCCATTCCATACGGAGGTCGGCTGCCACATTGTCGCTGCGCGTGTTGCTGCTGTTGTTTTCGTTGTAAAAAGAGGTGCTGTCACCCGGTAGGATATTCTGCCTGTTGCTCTTGCTGATCGCTTCGTTGTCGGAATGAGAATAGCGAAGATTGCCTCCGACTGTCAACTTCGGATTAAATTCCTTGCTGAAGTTCAGGCCGATGTTGCCGGATGTCGTGATCCCGTTGCCGGCTCCTCCGCCCCGGCGTCCGCGTGGTCCGCCCATCCCTGAGAACATGCTGGAGGCAAGGTCCGAGAACCCCATATTGTTCGTGTTGTTGATGCCTCCCATCAAGGTCAGTTGGTCGTTGTTGATGAAGCGGTTCACCATGAAATTCCCTTCATACCGGTCTTCGCTGCCATAACCGGCAAATGCGTTTCCGAACCAGCCCTGCTTCATTCCGGGCTTGACGGTCAGGTTGATGACAGTCTCCTCTTCCCCGTCATCGAACCCGGTCATCTTGGCCATATCGCTCAGTTTGTCCAATACCTGTACTTTGTCGATCATTTTAGACGGCAGGTTCTTGGAGGCTACTTTCGGGTCGTCGGAGAAGAACTCTTTTCCGTCGATCAGTACCTTTTTGATTTCTTTCCCGTTGACCGTGATTTTCCCTTCGCTGCTCACTTCCACGCCGGGCATTTTTTTCAGCAAATCTTCAAGCATGGAACCTTCCGTGGTTTTATAGGAATCAGCGTTGTACTCCATCGTATCGTTGCGTACGGTTACTTCCGGTGCTTTTCCGATCACGACGGCTTCTCCCAATAGGATCGCCCCGTCGGCAAGCGCGAGTTTACCCAATTTTACCGGGTTGGCTTTCCCTGTAACCCGTAAGGGTTGATAGAGTGGATCGAATCCGACAAACGACACGTGCAGTAGATAGCTGCCGTTCTTGATATTTTTGATGACGAAACTTCCGTCGCGTGTCGTGGCGACTCCTCCGATCATGGAACTGTCTTTGACGCTAAGCAAACGGACTGTAGCCTGTTCGATCGGTTCATTGGTTCCCTCCTCGATCACCGTTCCGGTGATATCTACGCCTTTTTGTGCATATGCAGGCATAGTCAATAGAATTAAAAACAGAATAAAAAAATACCTTCCCGATTTCATAATTTTTGTTTTATCTTATCTGATATTAAGTACGAAGAGATAGACACGGAAGTTTTTGGGAAGTTTAATAAGGTTTGGTGCGATTTTGATTTATTAACGAATTTGGAAATGCGCCTTTATCCCAGAATATTTATCAGAAGCGGCAGATAATCTTTCAGTTTAAGGCGGAGTATCTTAAGTGCCTGCGATATCCTGTACTCGACGGTTTTTACCGATATTCCGAGTTTTTCGGCAATCTGCACATTCGTCTTTTCCCCGAATCGGCTCATGGCAAATGTTTCCCGATAGGTTTCGGGCAGGTTCTCGATCGCTTTCTGTATGTTTTCTGTCAGTTCATTCATGAAATAGTAGTCCGGGTCTTCAAACTGGTCTTTTATTGTCTCATATATCTGGTTATGAATACGTTCGTGATACAGGTTTTTCTTGATCGCATTGAGGCAACGGTGCTTGGTAGAGATAAACAGATAAGATTTCAAGGATGTTTCGATCACAAGATTTTCCCGTGTCTCCCAGAGAAAAAGCATCAACTCCTGCACAAGCTCTTCCGAGTCATCATCGGAAATATACTGGGACGCATATTCGCAAAGGGGGGAGTAATACTTGATAAACAGTTGTTTGTAAGTATTCTTGTCTCCTTGTTGTAGTCTGGTTATTAAGTTATTATCGTCCATACCCTTTCCATTTAGATTTTTTATCTCTTTGCACAAAGATAAAAAGGAAACAACTCTTTTGTATGTATCATTAAGAGCGAGAAAAGAGTTTTTGACTTTCTGAATGTTCAAAATGATCTGCATAAAAAGTCTTATTCGTGATATTATGGTTCTATTCGGTTTAATCTCCTACCTTATTGTAAAACAAAAACTTCTGGAGAATGTCCTCGCCAGTGAAATCTTTGCTTTTGATTGGATTTGCGGCAAAGAAATGATGGCTGATTTGTCAATTTTACATTAACACATTGTTTTTGAGATATAGTGACTTTGACTATCGGATAAAAAGATTAATTTTGTAGTTCAGTGTGATGCAGTTGTCGCATTGAGCTATCTTTAAATTCGGATATATATGAAGTCAAGTATTCTTATTTCCCTTTGTTTGGTATTTCTTTGTTCTTGTCAGGAACCCCCTGTGGAAGAATATGCCGTGATTCCTCAACCGGCAGAAATCGCCTACACTTTCGGGTTTGTCAAATTGAAGAGCCAGCCCGTTGTCGCCTATCCTTCGGAGCTGGCGAATGAAGCGCAACTCCTTCAATCCTATCTGTCTTCCGATTTTTCAGTCGAAGCCGTATTGAACGAAGACGGTGAAAAGGCAGATATAACCTTGCAATTGGACCCGACGGTTTTGCCGGATAAAAAGGAAGGCTACGTGTTGGACGCTACATCTGGAAGGATCATGGTAAAAGCCAATTCACCGGCCGGTATTTTGAATGGTGTCCAGACTTTGCGACAGGTGATCAAAGAAAAAGACGGCAAGTTGATGGTACAGAAGGCGACCGTTATGGACTACCCTGCTTTTTCGTGGCGTGCTTTTATGCTGGACGAAGGACGTTATTTCAAAGGCAAAGAAGTGGTGAAGCAACTGCTGGATGAAATGGCAGACCTGAAAATGAATGTTTTCCATTGGCATCTAACGAATGATCAAGGATGGCGCATCGAGATAAAGAAATATCCGAAATTGACGGAAATAGGAGCTTTCAGGGATTCTTCCGAAATCAATTATTTTGGGAGTGATGTGTATGACGGCAGACGTCATGGCGGTTTTTATACGCAGGAAGATTTAAAAGAAATTGTGGAGTATGCGGCTAAACGTCACATCATGATAGTACCGGAGGTAAGTATGCCGGGACATGCCAGTGCGGCAATCGCTTCCTATCCTTGGCTCGGCACAAGCGGGAAGCAGATCAAAGTGCCGGGAAAATTCGGAGTACATTATGAAGTTTTTAATGTGGCCGATTCTAAAGTAATGCAATTTTTGGATGAGGTGACGGATGAGGTGATTGCGATCTTTCCCGGTGCCGTGTTCCATATCGGAGGCGATGAAGTAAAGTACGACCAATGGAAAAACTCCTCTGCTGTCCGTGCTTATATGGCCAAACATAATTTGAAGACTCCGGCTGAACTCCAAATCTATTTTACGAATGAGGTTTCCAATATGTTGGCGGCTAAAGGCAAAAGAATGATGGGGTGGAATGAGATTACCGGAGATAAACTGCACGAATACCAGTCGGATGCCGATACGGAAGGTGTGAAGCAGGAGTTGTCTTCCGGCACGATCGTCCATTTTTGGAAAGGAGATACCGCTCTTATCAGGAAAACGATTGAAAAAGGATATGATATCGTGAACTCTTACCATGTATATACTTACCTGGATTATTCATACGAGTCAATTCCGTTGGAAAAGGCTTACTCTTTCGATCCGATTCCGGAAGGCTTGACGGAAGATCAGAAGGACAAGGTGTTGGGATTGGGATGCCAGATGTGGGGAGAGTTTATCCCGACAGTCGAGAGCATGAACGAGAAAGTCTACCCTCGCTTGGCCGCTTATGCGGAAACCGGATGGACGGAGGCTTCGAACAAAGATTATCAACGTTTTCTGAACAAGTTGAATTTCTTCCTGCAAAAGTGGAATGCGGAAGGAATTTCCTGTGACTTGGTTCAATAGCAAATCATTGTTAAATAATAAAATAAACACATAGCGAAAAAGTAAATTTGGGTAAAGTGTAGCGAATTAGTTGATAGCGCGTTCGTTACGCTTTGTTTTACTATGGGGACAGAGCCAACGAAATATCACCTCGAAGCCAAACGGTGCAGAAGTTCAGTTACCACCTTGTTACTCCCGTAATGGGTGCAGATTTCCAGCTAAATGGTTCTATTTCTGCGATTTGCGTAATTTTGCATAGCGGTCAGTAACTCACTAATAACTAATTTTGTAACCCTGTAGTTTTTATGTATAAATCGTTATTCTGCTAATACACTATAAAAAAGTGCGTTTCTTGTACTACTGGGGGCTGCACTTTTTCTAATTTTGCAATCAGAATAACATCAGCAAGGATATGCAGGAAGACATCTTACATTTTTTTCGTCCTATCAATCATTCATTTGATGTAAAAGAGGACGATTATGTACAAGCGAAAGTTTGCATTTCAATGGCAGACGCTATGGCTCGGAATACGAACAGCAGTTTGTATATAATTGATTATAACCGGAAAAACTTCTTGTATGTATCCCCGAATCCTTTGTTTTTGTGCGGATACACACCTGAAGAGGTGCGACAGAAAGGATACGGTTTTTATTTCGAGGTGGTTCCGACAGAAGAGATAAGAATGCTGTTCGAGATAAACGAGGCAGGTTTTTATCTTTTCGGTAGGCATTCTTCGGAAGAGAAGTACGGTATGACTATCGAATATGATTTCCATATCAAAGCTTGTGACGGACGCTTCCGGTTAATCCATCACAAACTAACTCCCGTGCTCCTTGATAAGGATGGGTATATGTGGCTGGCGTTATGTACTGTATCGCTTTCTCCCGCATCCGTTCCGGGAAACGTGTTGATGACATGCAAACACCGCCCGGTTCACTGGGTTTATTCTTTTGAGGGACAACGGTGGAAGGAATTTCCCAATATTGTATTGACTGACAGAGAAACCGACATTCTGCAACTCGCAGTAAAAGGATTTTCCAATACGGAGATTGGAGGGGCTTTGTATGTGGATGCCAATACCGTGAAATTCCACAAGAAAAAACTGTTTCAGAAGCTACATGCAAAAAACATCACTGAAGCCATCGGCATCGCATCCAATCTGCGGCTGATTTAGAAAGACAAGATAAAATTTGGGTAACGGTTCGATAGGCGGATGCCGTTCGACATATTGCCTTATTTTATCTTGTCCTTTTTTCTTGATAACATCATCTTGCAAAGACAGGCATATCATCCTTTCTTTGATGAAAGCAATGTTCCAAAATGCCATATAACCGATAACATATCTTTCCACCGCCTTTTCCACCGGCTCATCCTCTTTCCGCAAGGATGCAAGGGGAAAAGCAGTATTCTCAAAGATGCCGATTTCCGCCCATGAAAGATTTATGAATGTCAAGGGATATTTCATTTTATTTCCGACCTATTAAATCCTCATTCTCAATCGTCTTGTTAGTCTTTTTTACATGAGCTTTCAAAGAACCGAAGCGATAGGATACACGCAATGTTAGATTACGGGAGTGGGTCGCCCAACTGCTACAACCCGTGTAATCTCCGTTAATTACAATTGTATTATACTGTTCGTATTTGGAGAAACTGCCACTACTACAATAGCCCATGAGACGCACGGACAGACGCTCTTCTTTCAAGAATGAACGTGAAAGGGTCAGCATATAGAAATATGTCGGTTTGGAATAGTTATACAGATTATCTAAGGTTGATTCATTGCGCCCGGTCGCAAGCGACAGCTTTATTTTCCTCGGTAACTGCTGTTCTGCCTGCGCATAGAAAGTCCAATGCCAGCGTTCATTCTCCAACCCAAGCTGGTGGCTGCGTAGTTTCCTGTGTTGTACGCTATTGTTCAACATAAGACTTGTAGTAGGTGAAATTGTCCAACGCAAGTAGGTGTTAAGGGCATACCCGCGGAGTTTCAAATTGTTTTCATATGTGGTGTGGCGTACATCATCCACCAAATAGTTATATTCCCCAATTCCGGTATTGTTCAAGGTAGAGGATAAGGAAACATTTGCTGTCAATTTTGGCAAAGTCAGCATATAGGACAGTGAGATGTTATGAGGATGCGCACTTTTTAATGATGGATTTCCATTGGATACCTCATCAGGAGTTTCTTCAACGGCGGGATTCAAATAGTAAATGCCCGGTCGGTAGATGCGAGAGAGATAATTCAGTTTGAGCGTATTCCGGTCATTTATCTTGTAACTGATGCCGAGGGAAGGAATTCGGTCACCAAGATGTTTGTCAAAGTCTGGGTTACTTCCATCTTTATAGTGTGCGTCAATATATGAGTATTCATAGCGCATTCCGGCACGTGCATTCCATGCGTCTGATACGAAACGATATTCGCCGTAAGCTGCGGCAATATGCGTTTGGTGTGCAAAATCACTGTGGCTTTCTGTGCCGTCATTGTAATCAAACTTGCTCAAACTGCTATTGTCACGGAAAATATATTTCGTTCCCACACTTATTTGGTGATGTTCGGATAACGGGCGTTCCCAGTCAAACTGAAACGTATGCTCGGCAAAATTACCTTTTGTCCTGCTCTCAAAAGCAGAATAGCCAACGGGCATATTTTCCATTTCGGAGTAAATCCGGTTTGCTTGCTGGCGGGTATTAGTCGTGGAAAGCAGGTAAGAAAACGTTAGGGCTTCTCCTTTTCTTCCGGTCAAATGCTGGTAATCAATGTGTCCGTTAAAATCGAAATACTGTTGATTGCTGTCATGCAATTTCTCCGCATACGAATAAATGACGGAATTGTTGCCGGAAAGTAGGGACGTTGTTCCGGTTTGGTTTATATCAACATTATAGGAGTAACCTCCGAATGACAAGGAAAGCAGGTTTCGTTTGTCTATTTCATAACTTGCTTCCAGTTCTATGTTATGTAGCCAGCCGGGATTATCACCTCTGTCAGATATTAGTTGCACATTCCCGCTGGGTTTGTATAGATACTCCTTATTGCCATAATGGAAAGTACCATCATGACTGAGCCTCTGTACACTGTAATTGCCTCCTAATGTAAACTTCCTGACCTGTGTTGTCAGAAACAGGTTCCCATAATGTTGTCCGGACGCACTATATGCTCCTTGTGCCGTACCTACAACTCCG
>ERZ777011.472-NODE-472-length-62342-cov-6.816976_pt1 | contig 62342 bp, 64 predicted proteins | sample MGYA00374964_ERZ777011 | MGnify/ENA primary metagenome ERZ777011 (study PRJEB29310, sample SAMD00008975) | mouse gut metagenome | study: EMG produced TPA metagenomics assembly of the Metagenome analysis of fecal microbiota from mouse which was promoted...
ACATTTTTTTTTTTTTTTTTAGCAAGTCCTAATCGTCTTGTCAAGTGTATTTTTTTACTTACTTGTCATTTTTCTCCATATTTACATATGTTTTATATGTCCACATATGTTATGGGCTCATTTTGTCCTTTGTAATCATATAACTAGCATTAGCAAACCCTCGAATTAGAAAAATTTATGTGTAAAAATTTCATTAGGTGGTAATAAATGATGGATGTAACAAGACTTAAAGATATAAGAGAAGATAACGATTTAAAACAAGAAGAAATGGCTCGAATACTACACGTTAAAAGAAGTGCCTATTCACTTTGGGAACTAGGAATTAGTATTATTCCTTTTGATCATTTATATGATTTTGCCTCCTATTTTCATTTATCAATTGATTATGTAATTGGACTTACAAATGATCGTACAAAAGTTGATTATCCTCCCTTTGATTTAAAACTAATTGGAGAAAATCTAAAAGAAATTAGACTTGAAAATAATATGTTGCAAAAAGATGTAGCTAGAGAATTAAATACAACTCAAGCATGTATTGCAAGATATGAAGTAGGCGCTATTTGTATTTCAACATCAAATATATATAAATATTCAAAAATATTTAAAACTAGTATTACATCATTTTGCAAAGAAAAAATTGCTGCATAAGAAAACTGCGTATAAACAACATTACGCAGCTTTTATTTGCTTAATTCATATAAAATTATACTAGTTGCAATTGCAACATTTAAACTTTCGCATTTCTTATTCATTGGAATATAAATAGTATCAGTAGCAAAATTACTTATTTCTTCTCTAACACCATTTCCTTCATTCCCCATAATTAAGACATAATTCTTACTACTTTTAACATCGCTTACAGATTTACCCGATGAAACATTAGTTGTAAATATATCATAATCATCTAAATCAGAAAGAATATTTTCTAAATCAGCAACAATATAATTTATATTAAAAAACATCCCTTCACTGCTTCTTAAAGTTTTTGAATTATATACATCAACTGTATCCTTTGAGGCGACAATTGTATCAATATCAAAGGCAACCGCACTTCTAATAATCGTCCCTAAGTTTCCTGGGTCTTGTATGCCATCTAAAACTAGTATATTGCCCGACACTTTAATATCATTAAGTTTTTTTGCAATACCTAAAACCTTTGGAAGAGAATTTAAAGAAGATAATTTACGCATTACTGCTTCACTAACCTTCGTACCAATACTGCCATCTAAAGAAAAAACATCAACTAAAATACCAACCCCTTTTGCTTCTTCAACTAAATGTTCACCTTCAACAATAAAAAGGCCTTCTAAATCACGATATTTTTTTAAATTAAGTTTAGCATATCTTTTAATTTTCTCATTATTAATAGATTCAATCAAATTAATCCCTCAATTCTTTTCTGGCTTTCTTATACTCTGGAAAATGGGCCTCAACCTCTCGCCAAAAAGCAGCAGAATGATCCATATGCGACCAATGTGAAAGCTCATGTACAATAACATAATCTATTAAGAATACACGCTTATGTATAAGAAGAGAATTTAATGTAACAGTCATACTACCTCTATTACACACGCCCCAACGACTCTTCATTTTCCTTATACGTAATCTAAATTTAGGTAAATTATTAAAAGTATCCGCAATAATGTTTAATCTATCCTGAAACACTTTTAAACTTTTTCTTTCTAAATAAAGATTAATAGCTTCAATTGATGGACCATATGCCGTTCTATCTTTAAAAGCAATTTTTTTAGAGTACACATACTCAAGTTCTTTACCTAAAAGCATAACTTTAGCAAATTTGGCGTTATCATTCAAAACTTTTTTATACATCTTCTCCAAAGATTTTTTATTATCGGCTAGCAACTTATAAATTTCTTTATCCCTTACTAGTCTTGGACAAGTCACATAAATTTGTCTATTTTCATTTATTCTAAAATAAATATTTTTTATTTTTTTTCTTTCAATAACTACTTCTAACTCATCACCAGAGATATTCATCTTTTACCACTAAAAACTTCGTACCACTCAGCAAGGGAATTTTTTCCCTTATTAAAAGCATAAGTAAAAGCACGCTTTAAAGTATTCCAAGTAAGATTAACTGATTCTTTTAATAATCTAAAATCATTTTTTGCAAGTTCACATTCTTTTGCATTTGAATTACATATTGAAGTAGTTAAATCCATATATTTAGCAATTAATTTTTCTTTTACATCATTATATTTATCTTGAATATTTTCTTTATAATTGGGCCATTTTGAATCTATTTTTACATCCATAAGCAAAGCATAATAGACAATCTTCGCTTTTGCAGAAGATGTTAATTCATTAAACTTTTTGCCTTTTATTTCTCCATCGTAAAAGATAAAATCAACCAAAGTTATAAAGCAATCCTTAGCCTTATCTAAAGTACTTCCCTCACTTTGAACATCATTATAAGTATTTTTGGCGTAAGAAATAACTTCATTTTCACTTACCTTTGTTGTATATCTATAAGTTGTTTTTTGTGTTTTCGTAGTTGTTATTAAAGATGCAGTTGTTATTTTTTCTTTTGTAACTGTAGTTACTTTCTCATCTTCATCAAAGTAAGCTACAGTAGTTGTTTTATAATCATCAAGAATAGATACTTCATTTTCACTTAAAAGAGCAGTAACTACACCATTACCCTTTTCTTTATCACTTTCAGTATTATAAGTTATCGAAACAAAAGTACCTGTATTTATATCCTTATTTCCTGTTACATAATACCTTTCATCATCAACACCTTGAATAAGTAAATAATTACTTCCTTTTTCTACGACTACTCCATAAGCCTGTAAATCTTGAGTTCCATGTTTTTTAGAATCGTGATTTTCTTTATAAAGCAAAAAAGAAACTAATGAGAGTAAACAAATTGATATAAATATTATTACTGTTAGTATAATAACTTTCTTATTCTTCATCTCATCACCTATTCCTCATCATTTTTATTTTTAAATTGTAAAATAATTGGAGTTCCTTCTAAATCTATATTTTCTCTTATCTTATTTTCTAAGTATCTATGATAAGAAAAATGTACAAGTCCCTTATTATTAACATTAAAAGTAAATTTAGGCGGACATGTCCCAGATTGGCTAACAAAATATATTTTAAGTCTTCTACCCTTATAAGAAGGAGCCTCATGAAGAGCAGTTGCATCTCTAATAATATCATTAAGGACACTTGTTTTAATTTGACTGGTATAAGATTCATAAGCTTTAATTATAGCTGGCATAAGTGTATGAATCCTTGATTTTGTAACGGCTGATAAAAATACTAAAGGTGCATAAGGTATAAACTGGAACTCATCTCGCATTTTTTTCTTCCAAGCCTTCAAAGCTTGATCCTTATTTTCAATTGTATCCCATTTATTTACAACTAAAACAACAGATTTTCCTGCATCTATCGCATAAGAAGCAATATGTTTATCATGTTCCAGTATTCCAGTTGTTGCATCAATAACAATACAACAAACATCACTTCGCTCAATCGATTTTAAACTTCTAATCAAAGAATACTTTTCAATTGATTCATATATTTTTCCTTTTTTCCTAATACCTGCCGTATCAATAACAACATAGTCTCTTTTTTCATAAGTAAATCTTGAATCAACAGCATCTCGTGTCGTTCCTGCAACACTAGAAACAATTTGTTTTTCTTCACCTATAATTGCATTTACTAAGCTACTTTTACCAACATTTGGTCGACCGATTATTGAAAACTTTATATCCTCGCTAGCTTCTTCCGTAGAATAGATAGGAAAGTCTTCTGTTATTAAGTCTAGCAACTCATCAATATGTCTTTTATGCTCAGCACTAACAGTAATAATAGTTTCAAAACCCAGCTCATAATATGCATAAATATTATCTTCGTGACTTTTATCATCTATTTTGTTTAAAGCAACAATAACCTTCTTATTCGTTCTAAGTAGCATATCTCTAACTGCTAAATCATTAAGGGTTATATCTTCTCTACCATCCACAACAAAAACAATAACATCTGCTTCATCTATCGCCAATTCTGCTTGCATTCTAATATTATCATTAAATGTTGCAGTCTCTAAGTCAATCCCACCAGTATCAATTAAAGAAAAAGACTTGTCTTTATAATTACATACTCCATAAATTCTATCTCTAGTAACTCCTGGAGTATCAGCAATAATTGACTTTTTCTCATTTATTAATCTATTAAAAAGAGATGATTTTCCTGTATTAGGTCTACCAACTAAACATACACATTTACGCATATTATCCCCTCCCTTATCAGTACCTTATATTACCATAAATTGAATCTTATTACAATTAAGAAAAAAACATATGCATTAAACATATGTGTAAATTCTAACCATTTAAAGGTCTATATTCGTTAAAATTATTAGAATTAGGTGTTTCTTGCTTTCTGTCGCATTCATTTTTGTCAAAATATGCATAAACTCTATTATTACGGTAATAAACATAAACAACACAATTATTCATTATATAGTTAGAATTAGGATTTACTATAACGTTATTATAATAGATTTCTTGTCCCGATGGACATTTGCCATTACATTGATTTTCTTCATCCCAACCAAGATTATTGTATTTAACTAAATCTGCTAAAGCAACTCTTGTACACCAATATTCTTTTCTTTTATCTTGATTAATTAATGGAGTATTCTCGGAATAGCTTTTAGTGCCAACAGAAACACTTTCAATATCCTTTTTATTATTAAAATTAAAAGTACATGTTGTGTGTTGAGATGAATTTGTTAAGCTAGTACCTTGTCTAATCAAACTTAAATTAGACTGACCAAACTCTTGAGCAGCTTTCTCAATAAGTTCAATTTTCGTGTTATAAGCCTGATTCTTAACATTTGCAGCCAACTTAAAAGCGTTGGGAACAGCAATAACCATTAATATTGCTAAAAGAACTATAACAGCCAATAATTCAACCAAAGTAAAACCGTTTTTTCTCATATCATCACCTTAAAAATATTATAACACAAAAAAAGGAAAATAATTTAATTATTCTCCTCACTTAAATAACTTGACAAAATATTGTATATTTCTTCTCGACCCTTTTTTGTAACGGAAGAAAAAACAACAAACTTATCTTGTGGTAAAATATTTAAAGATTCCCGCAAAACTTTTTCACATTTTTCTTTCTGATTAGTTTTTACTTTATCAAACTTGGTTGCTACTATTACTGTTGGTATTTCATAGTATTTTAAATAATTGTACATTAAAACATCATTCTCTTGAGCTTTATGGCGAAAATCAACTAATAGAAAAACACATTTTAAATTTTCTCTAGTTTTAATATACTCTTCAATCATAAGTCCAAACTTCCTTTGTTTTTCCTTTGATACATCTGCATACCCATATCCTGGGACATCAACTAAATAAAAGTCACTATTGACTAAATAAAAATTAAGGGTTTGAGTCTTCCCTGGTTTTCCTGAAGTATGAGCATAATTCTTACGCCCCAAAACTGTATTAATAAAACTACTTTTACCGACATTACTTCTACCGCATAATAAAAATTCACATTTTTCATCTGTTGGATATTGACTAGTTCGTACAGCGATTGTTTCCAAATTTGAACTCTCTATCTTCATTATATATTCACTTTCCTAACACCATAACTATAACAAATATAATAAAATAAATCAAACGCATTACAATAAAAAATAGTATAAACTAATTCTTGCGAAAATGGTCTAAAAAACTATGTTTATGTGCCGATATTTCTAAATGCTTTTTATCTTGATGACGATTAGGCTCTTTTCTTGCTTTAATCATGTCATAAGCACGAGTAACGACTTGATAAAACTTTAAAAACTCTTGATTTAATTCATCTTTGGATTTACCTAAAGTCTCATTTTGTTCTTTAATTATCCCATCGCTTCGAAGATTTGCAAAATTTCCATCCAAAAGTCTTTGCCTTTGTCTTTCAATTTCTTCAAAGCGAATATATAATGAAAATAATAGATGATTTAAATTATTTACCGCATAAGGCTCTAAAATTAAATTAAGATACGCCAATTTTCCTTCGATATCATTTTTTTCACTTTCGAAAAAACATACTTGCTCGCCAAATTCATCTATAGTTCTTAAAGACTTTGCAAGTTCATTAGAAGTATCAACTAAATAAGAAATAGCTATTTCTAATTGTTCTTTTGCTTGATAATTCTCAATACTAATTACAAATTCACCAATCTTATTCATTTACAGTTCCCCCTTTAATTAGTAATTATTCTAGCAAAACATACTAAATCTGTCAATTTTGCCAAAATAAAAGAAAGCCTTCACTTTTATTATATTATTATAGAAAAAAATAATTCTTTGTTATATAATATTACATAAGGTGAATTTAGATGAATTATCCTGGGAGCATAAAAAAAGAATATAACAAATATACAAGTTACGCTAATCGTGGAATGAATTTAGAAGAATTATTAAACTCTAGCAATGAATACTATTTATTAGAAGATATTGCAATTATCCATAAAAAGCCAACACCAATAACCATAAGTGAAGTAAAATATGGAGAAAAAGAAAGAGTGATTACAAAAGCTTATTTTCGTACTCCTTCGACTCTTGACTATAATGGTATATATAAAGGAAAATATCTAGATTTTGATGCAAAAGAAACTAATAATCGAACATCTTTTCCCCTTCAGAATATTCATTCTCACCAACTAAGTCATATGGAAAGCGTTATAAGGCATGGTGGTATATCCTTTCTTATAATATATATGAACGATAATGTCTTTTATTTGGATGGCATAGAAATATTAAATTTTATTAATACAAGTAAAAGAAAAAGCATACCTTATTCATATATTGAAGAACATGGCTACATAGTTGAAAAAAAAATAAAGCCTCGTCTAGATTACTTAAAAATAATAGATCAAATATACTTTAAGGAGGATTAATATGACAAATAAAAAGAAAAACGCCAAGAAAAAAGTTTCCGCAAAAAAGAAAACTAAGAAGAAAAAAACTATTCAAAGAAATCGCATCATTACCTCCAAAGGAATTAATGTCCAGACTCCTAAAAAAAACGTAAAGAAAAAAGAAAAAATCACAGTTGATTCATTAAAAAAGAAAATAAAAGATATAAAAAAAGAGGATTTAAAGTATTTATGTAGTAAAGTATACAGTAAAATACGTATTATTTCCCTAATCATCTTAAAATTTATTATAAACACTTCCGTAATCATATATAATAACGTGAAAAACTTCATTATATTTATTACAAGAAAACTATATATATTACTATTATTAATATGTAAAGTAACCTTAATATGTGTAAAAAATATTAAAAAATTTGTTATAAACCAATATAATAATATTAAGAAGCACAAACTAGAAATTAGTAAGTCTTCTAAAAGAAAAAAAGAAAAAATAAAGAAAACTAAAACTAAAGATATAAAAAGCAAAAATAATTACAAAGAAATATATTTAAGTGATGATGACCCTCAAAAACTACACTATAAAGACTACAAAGGATTCGCTAAAATAACCGTTTTCTTTATCAATAGAATAAAGGTGATCAAATTCGATATGAAAAGATTTAATAAAAAATTTAAATATGGAACATTAAAGGATAAGTTACTTATAATCATGATGCTTGCTTTAATCGCAGGATTCAGTTTAATTATCACATTCTGCATATATATTGTAATAACGGCTCCAGAAATATCTAATGAAAGATTATATAAGTCATCTTCATCCGTATTTCTAGATGTCAACGGCAATGAATTCGCTCGTCGTGGCACAGAAAATCGAGAAAAAGTTACTTATGATGATTTACCTGAGGTATTAATAGATGCAATTGTTTCAGCCGAGGACTCAAGATTTTTCCAACATAACGGGATAGATATAGCAAGATTTACAAAAGCTGTTTTAGGCCAATTAATGGGCAGAAATGATGCTGGTGGAGGGTCTACTCTAACGATGCAAGTTTCCAAAAATGCCGCTACAAGTAGCACATCATCGGGATTTGCTGGTATAAAAAGAAAATTTCAAGATATTTACCTTTCAGTATTTGTCTTTGAAAAAAATTATACTAAAGATCAAATAATGGAATTCTATGTTAACATTCCATATCTTGGTTCAGGTACTTATGGAGTGCAACAGGCAGCAAAAACATATTTTAATAAAGAAGCTAAGGACTTAACTCTAGTAGAAGCTGCAACTATTGCGGGTCTTTTCCAATCACCTGATGCTTATGACCCACATCAACATCCAAAGGCAGCCGAAAATAGACGTAACACTATACTTAATTTAATGTGTCGACATGGCTATATTACAGAAGCAGAAAGGGACAATGCAAAAGCCATCCCACTATCAAGTACGTTAGCGAAAATGGATGCCGAAAATAGTTGGAAACAAGATTTCATTGATACAGTTACAAAAGAAATAGAAACAAGAACAGGATGTAATGAAAAAAAATCAACTTGCGTTACCCCTGTAAGTAATTCAATGGTTGTCTATACCACAATGGATCCAAGTATTCAACAAACCGTCAATAAAGTCATGGCAAATGAATCATATAATGAAAAAACAAAAAAAGGTTACAAATTTCCTAATGACTATGCTCAAACAGGAATATCTGTTGTAAATGTAAAAGATGGTTCTATCGCAGGTATTGGTGCAAGTAGAGATACAAAACAGTTATCATATAATTATGCAACAATGCCAAGAAGACACCCAGGTTCAGTTGCAAAACCAGTAATTGACTACGGTCCAGCTATTGAATACTTAAACTGGGGTACAGGAAATACAGTTATTGATGATGCCATGAGTTATTCAGGCGGAGGCCAAATAAAAAACTGGGATAACAAGCATAAAGGAATAATGACGGCTAAAACAGCTTTAGCTCAATCACGTAATATTCCTGCACTATACACATTCCAACAAACGACAAACGAACAAAAATTAGAATTTTCAAATAATTTAGGGTGGCATCCTGAAGATGCAACAGGATTTATTAATGAATCCACTTCAATCGGAGGTTTCGATGGTGTAAGTTCATTGCAGGCTGCTGCTGCATATGCAACATTTGCTCGAGGTGGAACTTATATTGAACCTTATTCTTACACAAAAATTGAATTAGTCGAAACTGGTGAAGAAATAGTTGTTAAGCCAAAGAAAGTTCAAGTGATGAGTGATGCAACAGCATATATTCTAACAATGATTCTAAAATATGCTGTGACTAGTAAAAATGTTACTGCTGGATCAGTATCTGGAACAGACCTTTGTGCCAAAACTGGTACATCTACAGTTGATGCTGCTGCCAAAAAAGCAGCTAATATAAAAGGAAGTATTATTGGAGATTCATGGACAGTTGCCTTCTCTCCTGACTATTCAATTGCAACATGGTATGGTTACAGTCCACAAATTGATACAATTCATGACCCTGGTAAAACGCATTATCTAACTGGTACAGAGGGTGGAAATGCCCGAAAAAAAATAACAGCATATTTAACAGAAAATATAATGCCAAAAAATTCGACATTTACTAAACCAAGTTCCGTTGCCCAAGTTGAAATAGAACTTGGAACAGATCCAGTTAAACTTGCAAGTCCATACACTCCTCAAAATTTAAGAAGTATGGAATACTTTAAAAAAGGCTATGAACCTAATGAAGTATCTGAAAGATTTGACAAACTATCAAACCCAAAAGATTTAAAAGCAACTCCAACAGGAAATCAAATAAACCTAACATGGACTGCTGCCCCTACTCCAAGAGAAGCAAATCATGAAGCATTAAGAGAATACTTTAACAGTAATGTTTATAAAAGATGGGCTGATAAGTACTTACAAGAACGAATTAATTATAATAATACAACATTTGGAAGTTTTGGCTACCAAGTTTATATGGTAACACCAAGTGGGACAACAGATTTAGGCTTTACAACAAATACCAGTTTTACTGTAAATGCATTAGTTGATGAAAACACAAGTTTCATTGTAAAAGCATCATATCAATATTTTAAAGCCAATCAATCAGATGGCATTACAGCCAAAGCCTCTACAAACTCAACAACACAACCTTCAACGGGAGGAAATAAATCTCCTCTAACAATTGAATTTAACCATAGTTGTGTTACAGTAGATACCTATAATGCCTTAGGTCCAAACATTCAAGATAAAGTACGTGTTTTACTAAATGGAAAAAATATAACAAATGATTCCAAAACAATTATTAACGCAACATGCTATGGTAGTGCCGGAGAAAAAATCGGCTGTAACACAATGGTCAATGGTAATAAATACAGTGTTGATATAAATATTTCTTACGGTAACTATGGTGGGAAAAAGACAATAATGATTAAGGATCAATGTTAACATAAAAAGTCGGAAAATAATCCGATTTTTTATGTTTTAAAATTAATAATAATTTAATTAGTTTAAATTTTGACAAATTGCATAAAATGTATTAGAATACACTGCAACAAGGGGGAAATGTCTATGGAAAACAAGGATAAAGCTAACTTTATAATAGAAGTTAAAACAAAATGGGAAAAAGAAAATGGAAAATTCACAAGAAAAGTCATTGAATACACCTGCCCTTGCATATTTAATGAAACCGATGAAGCGATATATACTAAATTTCTAAGTCCAACTAAAATCTATGAAGAATTAAGCAATAATATTTCGGAAAACGAAATAGAAATAAAAGCTTTAAAGAAAGATTCAAAAGAAGAGATAGCTGAACCTAGCAATTTAATTAAAACTTTATTAAAATTCACAAAATATCAATGGCTAAAGGGAGAATAATATCTCCCTTTTTTTCTGGTTTTATATCAAACTTATTGACTTAAATTCCTATAATATTGTATAATTATTATGGAATAAAATAGATAAGGGTTGATTTGTATGAAGAATGAAGAAACAAATGTTGCTAATACTACTGAAGAATTGGCAAATAAAACAACTAACTCAGAAGTTACAACTGAATACGTAGATGAATTTGGTAACCCTATTGATCCCTCTCTAATTGATGAATTTGGTAACTACATTGGTGAAGCTACTACCGAATATGTAGATGAATTTGGTAACCCCATTGACCCTTCCCTAATCGACGAATTTGGTAATTATATTGGAGATACCTCTACTAATCTAAATCTTGATACAAATCAAACAGCTATTAAAGAATCTTTAAACGAAGCAACTAACACAAGTATTGAATCTGCTTCAGCAAAACAAATGGATGACAAAGAACTACTAGCAGGTATGGTAACATTTGACTATAACAATGTACCAATAACCGATATAGTTAATTCTATAATTTTAGACGCTATTAATAAAGGAGCTTCCGATATTCATTTTGACCCATTTGATGATGGAATAAAAATACGTATAAGAATTGATGGACAACTTAATGACTATTCAATTGTACCTCTATTCGTAAAAAAGAATATGATTACACGTGTAAAAATAATATCTGGCATGAATATTACCGAATCACGTACTCCACAAGACGGTGCTATTAGAACAGAACTTGCTGATAAAACTATTGACCTTCGTGTATCCTGTTTACCAACAAATATGGGAGAAAAAATAGTTATCCGTATTATGGACTATTCCATGAGTGCATCAGGTGTTGAAGCATTAGATTTCAATGAACGAAATTTAGAAAAAGTAAAAAAAATGCTTGCCTTACCAAATGGAATTATATTGGTTACAGGTGCTACAGGATCAGGTAAATCAACTACAGTTTATTCGATGTTACAAAGATTAAATGTTGAAGGCACAAATCTAATAACAGTTGAAGACCCAATTGAAATGAACATAGGTGGAGTTAACCAAGTTCAAGCAGTATCCGAAATTGGTTTGACATTTGCAACAGTATTGCGTTCTATTTTGCGTCAAGACCCCGATGTTATCATGATTGGGGAGATTCGTGATGATGAAACTGCAAGAATTGCTGTTCGTGCAAGTATAACTGGTCACCTAGTTTTATCAACCATCCACACAAATAACTCATTAAATACAATTGAACGTTTAACTGATATGTCTGTTGAACGATATCTTTTAGGAACTGCCCTATCTGGAATTGTATCACAAAAATTAGCAAGAAGACTATGTGAAAAATGTAAAAGATTACGACCAACAAATGACTATGAAAAAGAAATATTTAAAAAAGCTTTAAATAAAGATATAGAAGAAATATACGAACCAGTTGGATGTCCACACTGCTCAAGAGGTTATCGTGGTCGTATCGCCATTCAAGAAGTACTATTATTAAATCAACAAATACAAGATGCTATTACCAAAGGTGTACCAAAAAACGTTTTAAGAAAACTTGTTTACGGTGAAAACGGAACTGAAACAATGTTAGAAGATGGCTTAGAAAAAGTTCTTGAAGGAAAGACATCATTTGATGAAATCATTAAACTAATAGATTTAGAAGATGACTTAGGCTCTGGAAGTCAACTTGGACTTGATGATCAATTGGAAGCATCAAGAATGGATACCATAAATGCAAACGCTATTAATCTAGGTAATAACCCTATCAATATAAATATCACCCCAGAACTACTAAATAGTTTAAATAGTATAAACAATATGGTTAAAAATCCAGAAATTACACCAATAAATCAAGATACAACGGAAAAAATAGATAATATCGCTGAAAACAAAGAGATAGATGAGCCAGTTATTAACGAAACAATAGATAATGACAAAATCGAAGTTCTTGATCAACTAGAAAAAAATGATGATAATACTGTAGAAATATTGAATGATGCTGAGCAAATAACCCAATCAGACAAAGATTACTCTACGGATGATATTGAAATTCTTAAGGATGATTCAGAAAAAAACGATATAATTATTGTAGAAGAACCACCGAGAATTGAAATATTAGATGAAAATGATGAACTACCACCGATTAATGAATTAATAAAAAAATTTAATGATAACCTAAATAAACTTGGAAAGAAAAAATTCATTTTAAAAACAAAAGAGATTGTTGCAGATTTAGATAAACATGATGTAAGTAATGAAGAAGTAGTAAAAATAGTCAAAAAATATATTAAAAGGATAAAAAACAGTAATAAATTAAAAATCAGTGAAAAACTTGATTTAATCGCATTATTTAATAAAGTTTTTGGGCTAAACGAAGAAATAGATGAAATAGATAAACTTACGGAAACATCATTAGAAACAATTGATATTATTGAAGATACAGCAAACAATATTGATTTATCAGAAAACGAAATAGATGATATCTTAGGCACAAAAAATGATAATATTATTAAAGTCTCAATAGCCGACTCTAACGACTTAGAATTGAAAGTTATTGATGATACAGATGCTTCGAAAGAGAAAAAAAAGAAGAAGACTAAAAAAGAAAAATTAAAAGAAGTTTCTATTGATGACTCTAATAATTTAGAAATTAGTGTTATCGAAGATAAAGATAATACCAATAAAGTTTCTGATATACCAGAGATTACCTTCGACGATGATGCAGACTTTTCTGCCATCGATGATTCAATAATTAATTCACTACTTGATAATCTTGGAGAAATAAATGAGGATGATTAATTAATCATCCTCTTATTATTTTTATTAAAACAAAAAAACACATTTAAGTGTTTCTTTTCTAATCGCCACTAATTTGTTTTGCAACTTCTTCAGCAAAGTTTTCACATCTTTTTTCCATTCCTTCGCCTACTTCATAACGAATCATAGATAAAACTTCTCCACCGTTATTCTTAACATATGTTTCAACATCAATATCTCCATTTTTAACGAATTCTTGATGAATTAGACAATTTTCCTTATAATACTTTTGAATACGTCCATTAACCATCTTTTCTGCAATATCAGCTGGTTTTCCCTCGTTAATAGCTTGTTCTTTAAGAATTTCTTTTTCTTTTTCAATAATTTCTGCAGGAACATCTTCTTTTTTTAGATACTCAGGTCTCATAGCTGCTGCTTGCATTGCTACATCTTTAGCAACATCTTCATTAGCACCATTAACGACTACTAAAACAGCAATCTTTCCACCCATATGTAAATAACTTCCAAAATTATCTTGATCATTTTTTGTTATTAATTCTGCACGTCTAAGAGATAATTTCTCTCCTATCTTAGCAGTCTTAGCAACAATATATTCTGAAACAGTTTGACCATCAATATCTAAAGCATTAATCTCATCCATAGATTTAGCATCACTATTTAATACTGCCTTACCAATTGCATCAATCATACTAACAAATTCTTCATTCTTAGTAACAAAATCTGTTTCACAGTTAACTTCTAAGATAACAGCTTTATTTCCTTCTGTATAGATATTAGCTAAACCTTCTGCAGCTATTCTATCGGCCTTTTTAGCAGCTTTAGCAATACCTTTTTCTCTTAGCCAATCAACAGCAGCTGTCATATCTCCATTGCATTCAGTTAAAGCCTTCTTGCAATCCATCATACCAGCACCAGTTTGACTTCTTAATTCATTTACATCCTTTGCACTTATCATATTTGCTCATCCTTCCTTTAGCTTAAAGCTATAATTAATTCATCTTTTTTCATAGTTGAGTAACCTTTTACCCCTGCTTCTTTAGCCATTGCTCTTAAATCAGCAACTGTTTTATCTGATAAGCCATCTGAAACAATTACTTCTGTTTCTTCTTCTACTACTTCAACATTTTCTGCTTTTTCAACTACTTCTTCTTTTTTAGTTTCTTTTGCTTTAAATTCTTTCTTTGGTTTTTCTTCTTCAGTTACATAGTCAACTACTTCTAAGCCTTTAGCTTCGCAAATAGCATTTGTTAAAACACCTAATACAACCTTAACAGATCTAACTGCATCATCATTACCAGGGATTACAAAATCAACATCATCTGGATCACAGTTAGTATCAACTAAACCAAATACAGGAATATTTAACTTTCTTGCTTCTCTAATTGCATTAATTTCCTTTTTAGGATCAACAATTATTAATGCATTAGGTAATTTTTCCATTGTTCTTACGCCACATAAAACTTTATTAAGTTTTTCATATTCTTTCTTAAGACCAATTACTTCCTTTTTAGGTAAAACTTCAAACTTACCATTCTTTTCCATTTCTTCAATTTCGTCTAAACGTTTAATTCTTTTTCTAATAGTTCTAAAATTTGTAAGAGTTCCACCTAACCATCTTTCAGTTACATAGAAAGACTCACTTCTCTGTGCTTCCTCAATAGAAGCCTCTACAGCTTGTTTTTTTGTTCCTACGAAAAGAAACGAACCACCATTCTCAGCAATCTTCTTAATCTCTTCATATGCACGTTCAATGCATGTAACTGTTTTTTCAAGATCAATGATATAGATATCATCTCTTGATGTAAAGATGTATTCCTTCATTTTAGGATTCCATCTCTTTGTTTGATGTCCGAAATGAACACCAGCTTCTAGTAAATAATTCATACCTACTACTGCCATTAAAATTCACTCTCCTTTTGTTATCACTTCCAAGTATCTTTACTACTTCCAACCAATGGCCACAGGGAAATAGAAACAATACTTGTGTTTATTTGGTATTAAACCACAGTTAATATATCAAAAACCACCAATAAATTCAATAGTTTTATACCATTTTATGCAAGAAAAAAAGAATAATTATTATTCTTTTAACGATATACTTTTACTTCAGTATTTTTACTATGATCATATCTCCAATAGAAAGCTCCAAAATATGTATCCCCACAGTTATCTTTAATTTCTTCACAATCGTAGGCAAATATATCTTCACCGGCATCACTTAAATCCAAAAACTTTAAATTTCCTTCTTTCATACAAGCTGTCTTACCTTTTGTAGCAACAGAATACTTATTTTTAAATACTTTAGTACAACTCGTTGTTTTCTCTTCCTGTTTAGTAATTGTATCATTTTGTACTTCACTATCTTTTTTAGCACAACCAGAGAGTAAAACGATGCTGATAAACAATAAACATATAACTTTTTTCATAACTTCAACTCTTCAGATAATATTATAAAACTTTAATATCTATTTGTACATAAAAACACTCCTTTATTGCCGAATAAATATATTCATGATAAAATTAAAAAAGAATGGTGATTATATGAACTTAGAACAAGAAATAGAAAGAATAATTTATAGCACAAATAATTTCTGGAGTGATTTAGAAAAAGCTCGTCATGTCTATATTGAAGTTGGAAAACTAGTCGAGAAAAATAGTGAATTTTTTCTAACTCAAGCTAAGAAATTACAAAACAATTCTTTATCTAAAGAAGAAATGGAAAGAGTTTATGATATGAGTGAACACATGTTTGAGTCAGCCGATTGGTTTCGCGTTATTTGTCGCTCAGGTGCTAAACTTTTAAAAATTATTTATGATCGTCTTAATATAAACTCTCATATGGTTAAATCTATTGATTATATGCGTTTAAATCAAGAAGATAAAGTGAAAGTATATCACTGGATTCTTTCTTTAGATATAAACGATAAACATTATGCCTTAACAATTTCCCATGATTTAGCTAATATAAAAAATAACTATCAAACAGAATATTTTGGCAGTAAATACCCCAAAACTAATACTAGAGGAGAGGTTTTATATGATGGAGAAGATTTAAATTTTCAAGAAATTGATAAAAACGAATTAGAAAGTATTGACAAAAAAATAAACTATATCAATTCTTACTATAAACAAGGAGATAAATATACCGCTTTATATGATGACTATTCCCTAGAACTGCTTCAAAGAGAATTAATTGCAAATAAAATGTATTATGAAATAAAAGTCCAGCAAATAGATATATATCAAAAAATGTTTCGCTTAAAAGATGGAAATGATAATGAAACTAATGTTACATCAATTCCTTTAGAAACTCTATTTATTGAATACTACCCTCAACTTATTGAAAATGTCTGCATTGAGGTCGAAAGAAATCTTAAACAAAAATTAGGAATAATAATGCCTGCTATAAAATTTAATTATACAGATGTAAACAAATGGTTCAAACATATGTGTTCTCTTCTTCAAGAAGAATTCATATATACTTACGATTTAGAAAACAAAGAATTATTTGAAATTAATGATAATTTTGATTTCCCTAATTTTAGAAAAAAACAAAGACATCTTGTATGTCCATACAAATACTATGACGATATTCTACAGTTACTAGATCAAGTGTATTCTTATATAGATACACTTACCAAACTAAACAAGATTTTTAAAAGTCATAAGCCTAGTAAGGAAGATCTAAGAATAGTCCGTAAATTAAAATCTTTACACTTTGCCATATCAACACACTTTCTTCCTGAAAGAGTCATATTCGAAAAAAATATTGAACAAGTTAATGGTTCACCTTATGTAAAATCTAATTATATTAACGAAAAGTTTAAGACATTGTTTCCAATTATCTTCAGCGCCAATGATTCTATCCAAAGTTTTAATAAATTTGGTTACAGTGAACAAATACATAGTTTAAATAAAATAATACCCTATCTCTTTAATGAACTAACAAGAAAAAACTGTGATCAAGCAACAGAATATAATCCCTATATCAAACCTGTTTTGAATAGAATAAGATTATACACTTTATTTAATGAAAGAACTAAAAGTTACGAAATAATTTTCCATATCCCCAGTTTTTATGATTTTGAAGATGAATTTTACTATAGATATGAGCTAAGGGAAAATAATTTTTCACAAATTGATATAATAGAAGATGTTTATAATAATCCTGATTATGAAATAATCAGTACATCCTTAAAAGAAAGATTTCAAGAAAATCAAAGAAATACTGCTCATTTTGATGAGCTTCTAGATGATTCTTCTAGTATAAAATTAAAATAACCGAATTTTAACTTTCGGTTATTTTAATTTAAAAATATTAACAGAATTATTATTAGCAATGCCTGAAGTAATAAACATCTTATCCTCTGAATCTATCTCATAGAAAAGAGGTGCTTGAAATTCAATGCAATTAGCACTTACTCTTCTTTGCTCTTTTGTACCATTATCATTAATATCTCTAAGCAGTTTAAAATATCTAACTTGCCCTAAATCATCATCTTTTTCCTCAGAGCTCTCATAAGTTTCACAATAATTAATTAAAGAAGTAACAATTTTTGCATAATCAGGAGTAAAATCTAGCACTTTTGATAGTGTTCTATGCCCAGAAAGAAAATTAAAAGAATTTCTAATACGTCTTACATTACAATCTCCATCTTCGGTTAAAAGAGCTTGATAATACCTTATTGCGCCAGTATCATGAGCTTTTACGGAAAAAATAAAATTTTGATCATCAATTTTATAAAACTTTATTTCTGATCCAGTCATATACTTCTCCCTTTCCACCAACTTAATTATAATATAAAATACAAAATAACGCAAATACCAAGAAATAAAGGTAATTTAAATTACTAAATTACCTTTATTCATTACTAAAATTTCCTTATTATCATGCGTCGTGCCAACAATCTTTAATGTCTCATCACCAATCATAAAATCTACATGAATATTTGCATCATTTACACCAATACTACGTAAATCATCACCTTTTTTGTCGCTTGCTTTACTATTACATTCTGTAAATCCCATGCCAAAAGCTAAATGACATGACGCATTTTCATCATAAAGTGTTTCTTTAAAAATTAAACCTGTATTATTAATTGGCGAATCATATGATACCAAAGCACATTCACCTAAATAACCAGAATAATCATCATTCGAAATAATTGTACCAAGTAAATCTTTTCCAGTTTTAGCATCGTATTCAACTGCTTTGCCATCAACAAATTTTATGTAAAAGTCCTCTATCATAACTCCATTATAAAATAACGGTTTTGTCGAATAAACTATACCCCTAGTCTTATTATATTGAGGTGATGTAAATATCTCTTCTGTCGGTAAATTACATATTTCCTTATGCGTCCCATAACCACTACACCACTTATGACCTTCAGGAAGGTAAACATAAAGATCAGTTCCTAAATCATTAGTGTAATGTAGATATTCAAAATTATAATCATTAAGTTTATTTGCCTGATTATTCATACCATTTAACTTACTTATCCAATTTTCATATGGATCACTTTTCTCATCAACTAATGCCACTTCATAAATCTTATTCCATAATTCGTCTTCTGTTAGACCAAGAGCTTTAGCCCAATAAGGATTTGGTACACCAGCAATACACCAATTGAGTTTATCCGTTTCGTATAGATCTCTAAAATACTTTTGTGTACTTCTTACATGTTTTGTTGTATCACTTATCTTTTTAGTATCAATATCATCCATTAAATTTGGAACCATACTTTGTAAAAATAAAAAAGCAGAATCTAACTTAGCATATTTATTTAAAATAGATTCATCAAACAAAGGATGCTTATTAATATTCTCTTGATCTAAATTCAATAACAATTCATGTTTCTTAAAGACATCTTGTTCATCCACATAAATATCCCTTAATTCATACTCCGCCGCCGCGCTTAAAAGCAAGTCTTTAAATTCACTTAAAAAAGAAGGAAGTTGAATAAATAAATATTTCTTATCCTCTAATTTTAAAGCTTGTAATAATAATTTAGCATATTTTTCTTTTTTCACATTATTCACCCATTAGTTAGTATACTACTTATCGCCAATTCTATAAATTTTTATTTCATTAATTTTATTTAAAGAGGCAAGCGAGTCCCCTTCAGGAACTTTTCCATCATATTCTAAAACTGCTCCATTATTTAATGCTACTTTTTGATAAGGAATATCTTCAGCTAAAGCGGCAATATATAATACTTTATTATATTCATCACTCACTGTTCCAACATAAGAAATAAGAGCCTTTAAAGCTGACGTTGCATATCCCTTATTTGTTTTTTCTTCATAAATATCATAAGTTACATTTCCACTATAAGAGAAATTTGATTCCTCTTTCTTGTTTAGAGAAAGTTCCATCGTTCCAACTACCTCATAAGTATAACCATCAGCTATATTTAATTTAAGTTTACTCAAATTTAACTCTCTAAAAGGATTTAAAAACAAAATAACACCCGCATCTTCTCCTACTATAGTGACATCATCAAAATTTAAAATTCCCATACAAGAAAATAAAATATTAAATGAGGAATCAACGGGCAAATACTTCTTGCACTCTTTAAAAGCACTCATAAAATCAATTATTCTATCGAATAAATAGTGTTTTCCCTCATTAGTTAACTCTGTCGATAAAAATTCTTCATCGCCATCTTTAAATCTATAACCCGAAGCATCCAAATCTATAAACAAATTTCTATTTTCCGCAGTAAGTAAAATCTTTTTGCCTGGATATCTTATTATGAGCCCATTTGTAGATTTAGCTAAAAAAATAGATGTACCCTTTTTCATAACTTCATCTTCTATATTACTTCCCAGTAATTCAAAAATATCAGTCTTCAGTTTTGAAAAAAGCACATCATCACGAATATCAATCTTTAAACAATCGTTGTATCTTTCTATTCTATAATTAAATTTACTCATTGTTGTACCACCCTTCAAGCTTTAACCTTTTATATATTATAGCAAAAGAAAAAAAGTATTTAAATACTTTTTTTCATTTTATTATAAATTATATGATACGGATACCCTCTTTTATCAACATTTTCTATTTTTAAACCAAAATATTTAACTACTTCAATTAATAAATCATATTCCATTAATGGGCTTAAACTATATTCCTTAACCTCTATTTCCACAAAATAACCTAAAGATTCAACATAATCAAGCGAGACTTCATATTTATTCTTATACATATATTTCTTTCGCATTTTATCGACAACAGCAATAACCTCTAAATCTAATACTTTAAATATTTTATCTAAATTTTTTTCATCATCTATTGTCACTTCAAATTCATCACAGTATTTATTTTGATACCAATGCTTATAATTTAAAATTTTCTTATTACCCCTTAAACCAATTCTCAACCATTCTTCAACGTCGCCATCATTATCGCACAAAAACGGACGATACTTAGGTTGATAATAGGTATCTACTTGATGACTCTCTCCCAAATACAAAGAACAATTCTCTAAAATATCATCTAAGCTTTTTGCCTCAGCTTCGCTTAACTTTATTTTTATTTCCGTTTCCACATCACTTTTTACATCATCCCCATAAATTAAATAACTAACTTCGCACTCAAGTATACAGGTTAATTTAACTATTAAATCCAAACTTGGTTCTGTTCTTCCCATTTCCCAACTAGATATAGTTTTATCAGAAACATATAAATATTTCGCTAATTCTTCTTGACTTAATCCTTTCTTTTTTCTTAATTCACTAATTCTTTTTCCTATATTCATAAATATCACCTGAACTAATCTTACCATATTAAGAGATATAATTTTACCTACATTTTGTAGAGCTAAATAGTATATCTAAAAAGAAAAACTAACATATTAAAAGGTATAATATACTAGCACTAAATATATATAATTTAACTATTTCTTTTTCTTAAAAGTCTACTTATTATATTATTTAGTATTATAAAAAGAAGTATAAATAAAACTAAAATAAACATATTTTTAAATATTGGTTCTAAATTAACATAATTAATTTCTTCAATACTCTTAAGTAAATCATTTGTATTAATATAATAATATGCTGGTAAAATATGAGCAAACTTTAAAACAGAATTAGGAAGCATTGATGCAGGTACGAAAGCACCACATAAGAAAGCTGATCCTAGTGCAACAACATTTACAATACCTGATATGGCATTTTTATTTTTTACAAGTGTACTTAAAAGCAAAGAAAGGCATATTGTAACAATGGTAAATACAAAAGAATTTATAACATAAACAAGCCCTCTTAAAGAAAACATTATATCACCAACAAGAACTAAGGCCAGAATATTAAATAATACAAACACAACAAAACCATATAATAAACTAGCTCCAAGTAAAGACATATTATATGAACTCAAATTTATACTACTAATAATAGTTCTTCTGCGAACATTTTTTTCATTAAAACTACACATTACTAAACAAATTATAAACAGTATAACAGCAATAATACTATAACTTGCAAAAGAATAATAATTAGAGGCATTACTAACACTTGTTGTATCTAGTTTTGATTTTATCTTTATATTAGCACTTTTATCCAAATTAGAATTAATTTTATCAATTAATTCATCACCTCTATAATCATCTTTATAAACATCTTGAACTTTCAAATAAGCAAGCAAAATATTAGAAGCTAATGTTGATTTATAATCACCTGAAGATTTAACTTCAATTGTTTTGGGATTTTCTGTAAAAACGCTTTTGCCATACTCAGAAGGTATATATATAATATAACTAATATCTCGGTAAAATAAAGCGTCATCTAAATAATTATTATCTATATCTTTAATAGTTGACTTATCTTTTAGATAGTTAACTAAATTATTTGCTATTACAGAATCATCTTCATTCACTATTGCAATTGGTGGTTTTACATCCGAGAAACCCATAGTATTATTATTGGCGGCCATATTTATTCCACCAAAGCAAATTAACATAACTGTATAAAGTATAATTGTTCCTTTATATTTGCTTACTACCTTCCAAAAAGTCTTAAACAGCATCATACTTTTGCCTCCTTAATCCTCTCCATGATAAAATTATCATTAATGCAGAAATTATAATTAAAGATAATATATCTTGAATAAATCTATTATTAACTCCATAATAGTAAAGAGCATAAAAGGCATCAGTAATTAAACTTGCAGGATTAATCATATTAACAAATGGTGCATATGTATCAACAATATATTTCATCGTAATACCCATCATACCAGATAAAAAACACCCAAGCATCGTTATAGCAATTAAAATACCAATTTTAGCGTTCTCATTTGTCTTAAACAAAGTTGCAACCAATACACCAAGTGCTAAACCAGCTAAAGAGCCAACCAGTGATGTCAAAATAACAAAGCCTATTTCATTTCCATAATCAACATGTAAAACAAACACTGTAAATATAAATATTAAAGCAATTTCAACTAATTGAACCAAATAACTAGCAAGTAGACTACTAATAATAAGAGTTCCTTTCTTTATTGCTGCTACAGCAGTTCTTTTCCCAACGCTCCCCATATTAGCAAGTTTTAAGTTAATAATATACATTGAAATTACTCCACCATACAAAGCACTCATAGCAATTAAGGTATAGTACTCTATCATTGTATAACTCATATTATCACGAGTCTTATCTATAACAGTTGCGTTTCCATTAATAACTTTATCCTTTATTCCTTCAATAATATTAGCAACCTCATTTGGCTTAGCAGTTTGAAGTTTATCTTTTACAAGAGTTGAAATCATCTTTTTATTGCTTTCGATTTCATCAACAACAAATCTTAAAATGGTTTCATAAATGCCACTTTGATTCACTGTGATAGAAACACTATCTAAAAACTCTAAGTAACCTGTAATTTCTTTATCAGCCAACATTTTCTCCGCATCATCTTTATTTGTCATGGTTATATTAAATATTCTATCATCACCATTACTTAAAGATTTATATGCTTCCTTATAAAAAACATCATCACTAAATTGTGGACTTTCAATTATCGCGATATCAAAGGTATTAAAACTTTCATTTTTTTCAATATCTTTAAAAGCTAAATTAAATAAAAAACCTAAAACAATTGGAAAGGCAAATGACCAAAATATAAGTGTTTTATTTCCCAAAAGAACTTTTAAAGAATAAATAAAATTATGAAAAAACATTAGTCTCTTAATTCCTTTCCTGTAAGACTTAAAAATACATCATTCAAAGTTGGTTTCTCTGAATAAATACTCGCATATTTAACTTTAGTTTGCTTTAATAAGTCCATTAAGTCAACCAAATTATTTTTGCCTTTTTTATACGTAACAATTAAAGCATTCATTTGCATATGTACCTCATCGACATTTTTATTAGCTTTAATTTTATCCAATAATGTCGTCTTAACTTCTATACCCTCAACTGTAATTTTCTCATCAATATTTGCAAGTTCTTTTAATTCTTCACTAGTGCCACTAGCAAGTATTACACCCTTATCTAAAATTATTATTCTATCACATAGTATTTCTACTTCTTCCATATAATGGGTTGTATAAATAATTGTTGCACCAGATTCTCTAAGTTTTTGAATTCCTTCCAAAATATTATTGCGGCTCTGAGGATCAACAGCTACAGTTGGTTCATCGAAAAAGATTATCTTAGGTTTATGAGCAATTCCACAAGCAATATTAAGTCTTCTAAGAAGCCCACCAGAAAGTTGTTTAGGATAATACTTCTTATAATTTTCAAGTCCCACTAACTTTAAAGCATCTAGGACATATTCCTTTCTAATTTTCTTATCTTTTATATAAAGACCACAAAAATAATCAACATTATCTATTACATTAAGTTCATCAAAGACAGCAACATCTTGAAAAACAACGCCAATTTGACTTTTTAGTTTGCTATTGTCAGGTGTCATTTCTTCTCCCATTATTTTTATACTGCCCTGATTATATTTTAAAATTGATAAAATTGAATTAATCGTTGTGGTTTTACCAGAGCCATTCGGTCCTAAAAGACCAAGTATCTCTCCATTTTTAACAGTAAATGTTAAATTATCTACGGCTTTTACACCCTTATACTCTTTTGTCAAATTTTTTACCTCAATTACATTTTTCATTATCTAATACCTTCTTTCCAATAATCATTTTCTTAACTGTGCTTTCGAGTAAGAAATCAATATCTTCATCATTAAGAATAACAGTTTTAGTTGCTACTAAAGAAGCAAGGCCATGTGTGAAAATCCATACTGCAAGATGAAACTCCTTTTGTTCATCATAAGAAAGTCCTGTTGCTTCCATACCAGATTTAATAACATCATTACCAGCATCATCATTTGTTATAAAACTAATTGGACTAAGATTAGTTTCACCCATAAATATGCATTTAAAATAATTTGGGTAATCACGAGCAAATTTTATATATGCAAGCCCCATTCCTTTATAAGGTTTCTTATGACTTTTGCCAGCATTCATATACTTCTTATATATTTCATATATACGTGCTAATACTTCGCTTTTTAAATCAACCATGCTCTTAAAATTATAAAATATTGGTTGAACTGAACAATTAAGTTTACTAGCTAACTTACGAGCATTAATAAATTCAATTCCCTCATTATTTAAAATATCTAAGGCAGCAGTAATAATATATTCTCTATCAATTTTTTTAATAGGAGGCATAATATCACCTTTCATAACAAATGTTATATAACATTTGTTATAATTATAATTTATCCACAAAAAAAAGTAAAGACCCAAACTTTACTTTTCTTTACGCTTAATTATTTTATATTGTTCACGAAATCTTAATACCGCCATATACAATAAATCACTGAATGATGTAATGATTAAAAAAGGCGTTATATATTTAAAAAGATATCCATCATAACCATCACGATAAATATAATTAAAAAACATATTCAATATAAAAATAAATATCATAATTCCAATCGCAATAAACTGAATTATACAAAAAGTTTTTTCTAAAATATTTAGCTCCTTATTAAAATATTCACTCGAAGCTGCCAAAGTTAGGAGATTATCTTCTGATGCTTCTTTATATTCTTTGCTATCTAAATACGATCCTGTTAAAAGTTCATTTACTGAGACTCCTAAAATATTAGCAAGATCCAGTATTAATGAATGATCAGGTAATCCCCTTCCATTTTCCCATTTCGAAATAGCACGGTCTGTTATGCCTAAATTTATCTGCAAGTTCTTTTTGAGTCATATTCTTTTTCTTTCGTAACTCCATTATAAAACTACCTATTTTAATAGTGTCCATAAATTTCTCCTTTCAAATCAATTATATAAAAAATATGTAAAAAAAACACCAAACTAATCGTAGAGAAAAAAAAGATAATAGTAAATTATCTTATTAAAGAACTCGCAACAATTTTTCTACTCTTTTCAGAAATAACTGGACTTTCACCCGTACCAGACTCATCTAAAACTGGACGGAAACTTTTATCTACAACTTTTCCTTCTTCTATTTCTTTTCTTATTTGCTCTAAATTTACCTCATCATAATTATCTTTAGAAAGTTCGCATACAATGTTAGCAAGAAATGTCCTGTAAGATTTATAAGCATCCAAATTAACATGAGTATAAGCCGATATTTTTTCCGCTGAAGAAGAAGGAAGTTCTCGCGTTTCAGCAAAATGTAATTTAACAATAGTTCTTATTCCCCAATCTTCTTTAATATAGCTTAATTCACGAGCTAAAATATCCATAATTTTATTCGCATAATTATTAAATATAACTTCTTCGCTAAACTCTAATGCATCATGACCAAACATATGTCCAACTAAAATATCTTGTATTCCCATACTCATTGGCATATCAATACTAGTATATCCCTCTTTAACAAAACCACATCTCATAAAAGAGACACCATACTGCATTAAAAAATAGACCATCGCTTGAAACTCAATAGTTAACTGACGCTTATCACCATTTAAGTTAGGAGCATGACCATACACGCGTTCATACGCATGATATAAACTATTCGCTACTTGTTTTTCTTCCATATTACCACCCTTATTGATTATTATAACAACTCATAAACAAATAATAAAGATTTATTTCAAAAATCTCAAAGTAATAACTAAATCATTTTCTTTTACATTAACACTAATCTTACCATTTAAAACACCTGTAAAATTTTTAGCAATAGCAAGACCAAGGCCCATATTTCCTTTAGTTCTTGAAATATCTCCTGTATAGAATTCATCAAAAATATGCGTCAGATCAATATCTTTATTTGCTAATTTATTAGAAAATTCTATAGTTAAATCATCTTTATTTTCAATTTTAATATTCAAATCTCCCTCACTATGCATTAATGCATTAACAATTAAATTATCAATAATTCTTTTCAAAACATCTCTATTTGTTATTAAAAAGCATTTATTTGGGGGAAATCATCATATAAGTTTCCAATACACTCTTCCAATAAAGAAACTATGTTCTCTTTTATCACAAGCATTTTAAATGAACCTTAATACGAGCTAAAAGTTCATTATTATCAAAGGGTTTAGTTATATAATCTTTTGCTCCTAGTTTAAATAGGGCCAATTTTTTTTACTTGTCTCATTAATCGCACTCATCACAATAATTTAGTCAGCATATTATTAATATCTGTATCATCTTCTATTATAAGTATCTTCATAATTATTCCTTTTCTAGAGTAATACTATCATATGCCCCAAGATTAATCACATCATATCCAAGATTTTTTAAGGTAGATAGGGCTTTACTACTTCTTACCCCACTCTTACAATAAACAAGTATAACCTTATTCTTATCTAAATTAACCTCATCATCTATTTCATCATATGGAATGTTTAAAGCATCTTTTACATGTCCAGCACTATATTCTTCATTTGTCCTTACATCAAGAATTATATAATTTCCACTTTTTAAAACCTCATCTAAGGTAGACTTATCACGACTTCCACAACCTACGAGTAATATACAAACAATTAACATTATAACAATTTTTTTCATCAAACCACCTTGCAAAAATTATAGCACCTACGACTATTCCAAATCCATAGAAATTAAATTATCTTCCAAAATCTTAATTAATGCCTCATTTCCTTTAGTTGATAAATGAACTTTATCTTTTAAAAGATAATCAGAATTATCATTTATCTCTTTAACAAAGTCTATAACATGCAAATTATCTTTTTTTAATTCAAGTAAAGTGTTTGTTATCTTAGCATTAACTGAAACTACATAAACCTTTCTATCTTGGCACAATTCCACAATCGTTTTATAATCATTAGCACTTAAATTAGCATTTTTATCAAAAGCTAAAACAATTTGCGAAGTCATTGTACCATCATCATTAGATGAAGAAATCTTATCTTTTAATGAAGAATAATTTGCATCTTTATCAATATTAAATACCGAACTACTAAAACGTTCATTAAGAGAATCAAAGGCGTATAAAAGTAAATCATTTCCATAAAATGTCACTTTAGAAATCTCTTTATTCTTATATTCCTCAATTAACTTTTCTTTTTCTTTCTCCAGTTTTTCTAAATATACTTCTTTTATTCCATTATAAATTGCTTCTTGATAAGCTTTTCTGCCACTACCAGTTAAATGAATACCATCTTTATAAAAGTATTCGGTATGTCCTTTTGAAATACTTTCCCAATCTATCACATGAAAATTATCATAAATTGAAGCAAGTTCTTTTAATTTATCATTAACATGAACATTTTTATCATTCGTAACAGTTAACCAAAAAATATCATTATCTCCAATAGTTTCAATTATCTTTATCTTACATTGTTTTGAACAATCCCCATTAGCACCAAGATTTATTATCACTGGACCATTAAGCATTTCCTTGCTCTTAAGATCTAAAAGTATTTCATTAGAAGCCCAAATACTTCTTGAAACCTTAGCATCAAAATAACCATTTTTAAAAGCCTTATTTAGATTATCAACCGCACCTAACATAACAGAGTCTCCAACTCCAATAATATTTAAATTAGCAACCACCTCATCAATATTATTTTTACTATCCTCAATATCTTTTAAAGTTGCTGCCCTTTCTTCGGTTTCTTTATTAACTCTATTTTTGTAGTCTTCCTGGCTTTTTAAAATATCTTCTTCTCTTTCCTTTAATTCCTCTTCCAAAACTTTCATATCACTTAAATAATTATCTTCTTTAATATATATAAATAAGCCAATTAAAGAGGCTAAAGATATAAAAAGCAGTAAAATATTGTTAGCTATTTTTCTTTTTTCATACCTTCTTTTCTTTAAGGCTGCATGTATTAAAGATGAAGTCATAAATATCGCAAAAAATATAAATAATAAATTGAAATACTTATTAATATAGAAAAATTGAAATATATATATGATGGGATATTGCACTAAATAAACCTCATAACTAATACTTGATAAATATTTAATAACTTTAGTACCAGAATTTATAGATTCATCTTTATCATTCATTGCATAAACAATTAAATAGCAAGTTATTAAACTAACTAAAAGCATAATTATTGGAAAATAGAAAAATGAAGAATCAATCGCGACAAAAAGGCATATTAAAACAAGTAAAAAAGCCCAAAACATCCTTTTAGATCCAACACCTTCATTTATAAAAGAATCAACACGACTTTTATAATTCGTATAAATAAGTCCTAAATTAAGGCCAATAATCAAAGAAAAAGAGCGAGCAAATGAATCATAGTATGACGAATTAAAATTACCATTTTTATTTAACATGTAAAAGAATATAAAACTTACAATAGATAATCCACTTAATAAAATACAAGGAAAAAATTTATTAATTTTCTTTTCTATTTTCTTTGTTAAAAGATATATAAAAGGGAATAAAAGTTCAAATTGCATCAGTATTGATATATACCAAAAATGGGTAAAAGGTGAACTTGCACTTCTTGCAAAATAGTCAAGGTTTGCCTTTATTTGCCAAAAATTGTTATAACCAAATATAACTGATGTAGTCTCAACCTTTAAATTAACCCAATGCGTATTGGGTATAAAGTGTAAAATTAATACAGTTAAAAATACGACAATAATAAGAGGTAAATATATTTTAATTATCCTATTCTTATAATAGTCTTTGAGAGAAAATTTCTCCTTTTTATTAGTCGATACAAATGATAAAAAACCACTAAGCACAAAAAATGTGCATACTGCTAAATAACCACCTTTTAATATATCTAAATGATAAAACAAAACAGCCAAACAAGCAACTACTCTTATTATATCTAATCCCTTATAATAATTCTTAGTCATTACTACCACCACTTCTAGTTCTTATTATAATAAAAATTAAAAAAAATATTAAGTGCTGTAATAACTATTTTACGAGTCTTTACAATGATTAATTTGTTTTCTTACACCACTTCGCACTCTCATAAGCTTCATTAACTTTGCCAACGTATTCCCCCTGTTTTTTGACATCAACTAAAATATATTCACAATCAGTCGTTGCATCAATAACTAAAGATGTCTTAGATTCCTCACTCATTTTAACCAATACTTTAAAATGTTTATCCATGATATACTCTTGGTACAAAAGAGTAGCATCTTTTTCCATAAATCCATATTCTAATAGTTTTGCATAATCGAAATCACAATCCTTAGAATAAACCCTAAAATCCCGCATATTTATAAATCTTCTTTATCTAAAATATAAGCATTATCAGGTGTCACAGTTGCCTTCTTCGTATAAATAATCCAATCTGTTAAATCGTTAATCTTATACCATGCTTCATATCCCTCATGAATATCAGGAAAATAATAAGGTTCTTGCGTTAATCTTGCTTTGAATTTACTTCCTTTAAACTCTAATAACTCAAACCAAATATGTTCATATTTACCCTTTTCTTCTAAAGGTAAACCAATTTTCAATAAAATCGTATTGTCTTTATTCTTAGAAGCTAATTTAACATAATTAAATCTTTCTATCGCAACATTTTTCATTCTTTCTGTTTCTTCGTCACTGAAGAAGAAAAGTGGATTATCTCCCCAAAGTTTATCATAAACTGATATCTTACTAATACGATTATTTCTTTCATCATCCTCACTCAAGTAAACAAATATAACACTAGTTTTTGTATTATGACCATTTTCACGATCCTTTTTCCCACCATTTTTAATATGTTTATACTCATTTAAGGCCTCTGTCCATATTAAAGAAGTTGCAACAATAGGCTGACCATTAATAAGTCTGCCTATATAATCCCCATTTAAATTATCATCTATTTGTTTAGAATCAAGTAAATACATAGCATATGAATTAATTAAATTATAATGATTTCTACTATTCTCTTTAGTTGATCCAAGTATTTCCAGTTCTGATAAACCGCACCTTAAAAGGCCATGTGTATGTAACCATACCGAATTATCATTTCCTGTTACAGCTTGAATAGAATATAAATCCTTCGAACTTGGAGCATATTTAGAATTAGCTTCCATTTTAACCCAATCTCTTAAAAATATTCTTTCAGCCGATTCATCCATTAAAGCAATTAAATCTGGTACCATTATATATGCTAATTTTAATTGTAAATGGAAACACTTTTTAGGATTTCCATTAAACGCCATATAAATTGTTAAACTCTGTTTAGCATTCTTTATAAGATTCTTTTCTTCATCACCTATGTATAAACCATTTAAATAAAATTCAGGAATATTTATACCACCTGAATATACTCCAACATCATATTCTTCTGATTTGTATCTAATCTTCAAATTTATGGTTTGAGTCGCAACATCAGTCTTTGTTGAAAGAACTTTAATGTCTTTTGCCGCCTCCAAATTATTTAAAGCTTCTTTAAGTAAATCACAATCACAGTTTTTAGGAACAACCATAAAATAGGATTTCTCTTCCCAATAATAAACAGCATGCTCTTTTAATTTCTTAAAAAACATCATATCACCCTCTCAATATTAATTAAAAATATTATACAATAGAATTAAGAATGAATAAATAAAAAGAATGATTAACCTTAATTAATCATTCAACTTTTCTTAAACCAGCAACAGTTAACTCATATATATCTGTACTAACCTCTTCAATAAATTTACGATCGTGCGAAACACTTATAATCGTGCCTTTAAAATTTTTAAGTTCATTTCTTATAACCGGATTGGATAAAGGAGAAACATTTCTTGTCGGTTCATCTAAGACTAAAACATCACACTTGTCCTTAACTAACTTAGTAATAAATAATTTAGCAATCTCTCCATTACTTAAATTTCTAATATCTCCACACATTTCCTCTCGAGTAAATTTCATATTACCTAAGTATTTTCTCGCTTCCGTTATATCATTTATATCAGTAGATGCAACAAATTCTAAAGGAGTCTTATAATTAGTTAAATAACTATTATAATCCTGGGGCATAATACCTACTTTAATATCCTTTCTAGACTCTAACACTTTAATAATTTCCTTAAGTAAGGTTGTCTTACCTACACCATTTTCCCCAATTATTGTAATATGTTTAGGTCCAATTACATCAAGCTCAATATTTTTAGCAAGAACTTTAAAAGGAACTTCCAACTTCTCCATTTTTAATCTTAATATTTCCTTATTCTTCGGAATATTAACATCACAAAAGAAAAAATTAATGTTCTCTTCAGAATCTGGTAATTCAGATAATTCAGAAGTATTAATCCTTTTTTCTTGAACTTTTAATGTTTTCATTTTCTTCTTTAAAACTCTTGCTCCATGCGGATCTTTTCTCGAAATATTCCTTTGATCTTGTTCAACAGTATTCATAATTCGATTAAGTCTCTCTTTCTTTTTTTCTTGTTCCCTTCTTTCATTTTTAGCAATTTGAGTCATAGCTTCTATTTTTCTTAAACGCTTAGCGACATATTCATCATAGCCACATCTTACTAAAGTATGTTTACACTCCGTTTTCTTCTTTAACTGTTCAATATGCAAAATCATATTAGCTGTTTTAGAAAGTAATGTTTCATCGTGTGAAACATATAAAATTGGTTTATCTATAGAATTAATAAATTCCCCTAGCCATTCAAGAGCGGCAATATCTAAATCATTTGTAGGCTCATCAAGAAAAAGAATATCTGGATCATCTAATAATATTTTTAAAATGGCAATTTTCACAAGTTCTCCACCAGAAAGAGTATTCATATTCTGTTTTAGCAAATCCTCTTTTATATTAAAATTTCCAATAAGTTTATAAAAACCATTTAATTTATTGTAATAATCTACATTATCTAAAAAAAGGAAATCAAAAACCCTTTTATCTTTATCGCTTAAAGACTGTTCTAAATAGCCAACTCTTAATCCTTTTAAATCTATAAAGCCACTAATAATTGCATAGTCTGCTTGTCCCAAAATACACTTAAGTATAGTAGACTTCCCATTTCCTTCTTCGCCAATAATTGCACATTTATCTCCCTTATTTAAAGTTAAATTTAAATTTCTAATTAAATATCTTGTCGATACACATATATCAACATTTTTCAAATCAAACATTTATGCCTCCTAAAAAATTATTTGGCATAATTAAAGCTTATGCCACGCTTATCTTAAAGTTCTCACATTCCCACCTCCAAAGTAACAATCAAATTCTTCAAATTTAACTTATTAAAATATATATTTAGAAAATAAAATCAAAATTATTATAACATAAAAACAGCTTAAAAATAAGCTGCTATCTACTAAATAATACTTTTTCTGATTTATACTGCTTAATAATTATAAACAGAACCATAGATATAATTATTATTGTTGAAAGTAACATCAAAATTATGTTTAAAATATCAACATTTTTATTAGTAATATCTTCAAATAAAAGTGTGTAATTCAAAAATGGCACTAATGATAGCAAGTGTGATGAAGATATGTCAATCATAAACGCGATCATTCCTGGAAAAAAGGAAATAAATGTAAGGGGCGTTAGAGAACTTTGTGCTTCTTTAAATGATGAAGATTTACTTGCTATAGCGATACATAAACCGCTTATTAAGAATGAATAAGCAAAAATAACTATAAGGGCATACATAATACTCTCAATAGATAACATTAAACTTACTCCCTCATATATTTTAAACATTGAACCTGCTATATTAAGAGAAATTATAAATAATACTAAACTAAGTAAACCAGTTATAACGCTTGATACTGTAACACTTAAAAATTTACCAATTATTATATCTCTTGCTTTAATAGGGAAAGTTAGAAGTGTTTCTAGTGTACCTCTTTCTTTTTCTCCTGCTGTTGTATCCGTTGCTGGATAAGTCGCCGAAACTGTTATCGCCATAATGATAAACAAAAAGCCGTAAGTCGTTATATATTTTGAAAAATAGTTTTCATTTTCTTTAGATGAAATATTTTCCTTAACGGTAATTAAATTAATTACTTCATCTGGATTAATCTTTTTATCACTTAAATATTCTCTTTGTAAATATTCTTTATAAGAAGCAAAATAAGCATTAACTAAATTCAAAGAAAAATTTAAATTTTCATCTTCATCATTTGCATTTAAAGTATAATTATTACCATCCTTTAAAACATATAGATTAAGGTTGCCATTTTCATATTCTTCTTTTAGTTCTTCATCACTTTTAACAACTACTTCAAATTCCAAATTTTCAGCAATACTCTTTTCTACTTCATTAAGCTCATAGTTAAAACCAATTTTATTATATTCGGAAACATCTTTATTAATCTGCATATTAAATAAAGCTGACATGCCAATAATTAAAAGAGGAATTAAAATAGGTATAACTAACATCATTGAAAGAGATTTTTTATCTCTAAATAATTCTTTTAATTCTTTTTTTAATATAGTATAGAGTTTCTTATTCATTATAATCTTCTCCATTTCTTTCAATTAGCGCAAAAAATGCATCTCTTAAATTAGTTGTTTTCGTGTCTTTTTTTACTTTATCTGGAGTTCCCTCTTTTATTATTACACCTTTATTTATCATAATGACATAATCACATATATTTTCTGCTTCTTCCATATAGTGAGTTGAATAAAGTATGGTTTTATTCTTTTTCTTCTCTTCTTTTATGAAGTCAATTATAACTTGACTTGATAATATATCAAGGCCACTTGTAGCTTCATCTAATATGTAGTACTTAGGATCATGAACCATACACCTTGCAATATTAACTCTTTGAGTTTGACCCGTCGATAAATTTCCTATTTTATTATACAAAAAATCTTCCATATTAAGGATTTTTGAAATATTCTTAATTCTTTTTTCTAAACTACTTGCCTCAACATCATAAAACTCTCCGCACATACGCATAAGTTCATAACAAGTAAGTGTATTATATATTTTTGTATTACCAGAAAGATAAGCAATATTCTTCTTTATTTCCAGTTCATTTTTTTTAAACCCAAGCGAATCAAAAGTAACTTCTCCACTAGTTGGCTCTAATATTCCCCCTATCATACGAAGTAGAGTCGTTTTACCAGCACCATTAGGCCCAAGAATTCCAATTACTTCACCTTCCTTGGCTTTAAAAGTAATTCCATTATCAGCATAAAATTCTGTTCTTCTCTTCTTTTTGTCTGTTTTTACAAACTTTTTCTTTAAATCAGTAACTTCTAACATAAATATTCCTCCTAAATATATTAGTTTTTTCCTAAAACTATATTAACACATAAAAGGAAAAAGCAAAATATAAAATTTATTTAATATTCTTTGTTTGAATATATTTTTTTAGAAATCTTGTATGAAACAAGAAATAAAATAACTACTCCAATTGGAATAAGATAAACTAAAATATCTTCAAGACTCTTTAATATATTACTAGCAATATTAATATTAATTCCTAACTTACTTAATAGTCCAAAGACAAGAGCAACACCAAAGACCGATAAAAATATACCAATTCGTCCTTTCTCAATACCAAATTTATAAATAATTGGATAAAATATAGTTTGAACTAGTAAAATTCCTAACCATGAGTAAAATGATATTTCCAAGATTTCCATTATATTTAAATTATTTTTTAATATTCCAGATATAATTGATAAAAGAACAGAAAATAAAACAGAAGCAATTTCAATAATCAAAGTTGAAATATACTTAGCTTTAACAGCATCACTTCTCCCATTGGGCAGTGTTCTAATAAAAGCATCGCTTTTATTGTATTCATCATAAGAAAATGTTGACATCATTAGCACAACACTCATATAAACAGCAAAGAAAGAGAACTCCGATTGTCCGTTAATAGTCAAAAAAGAGAACACTAAAATAATTAGCAATAGACTTCTTAAATTTCTCTTTACAATAAATAAATCTTTTTTTATTAATCCTATCATATTCTATCACCCTTAATCATCATAATCATTAATTCTTCAATTGTAACCTTATCAACAACACACTCTTTATATTTCTTCTTCACATTTCTTATGTTATTTACCAATACTTCACAATCATATTTGTTCATTTTATAAGAAATTATATCCTTATCATCTATCTTAGAAAAATAATCTTTATCACATTTCAAAATTGCATAATTATCAATTATATTATCTCTCGTGTCATTTAATAAAATTGTTCCCTCATTTAAAAATATTATATTATCAGCAATATGTTCTAAATCACTTGTAATATGCGTTGATAAAAGAATCGTATGTTCATCATCTTTTATAAAGCTTAAAAATATATCTAAAACTTCATTTCTCACGATTGGATCAAGACCACTTGTAGGCTCATCTAAAATCAGCAATTTAGGTTTATGAGCTAAGGCACAAGCTATCTCTAACTTTTTTCGCATACCCTTTGATAAAGTCTTAATCTTCGAACTCTTTTCTAGTTTAAATTTTGATAAATAATCAAAGAAAAGGTTAGAATCCCAAGTTTCATAAACGCCTTTAAATATAGAATCTAAGTCACTCACCAATAAAACTTCTGGCATAAACATATCATCAAGAACGACTCCAATGTCATCTTTAATTTCATCTTCAAAAGAAGACATATCTTTACCAAATATTGAAACACTACCATCATCAATTTTTAAAATACCTAAAATGGATTTAATTAAAGTTGTTTTACCAGCACCATTTTCACCAATAAGTCCAACAATAGATCCTGATGGTATATCTAAATTAATATTATCAAGACTAAATCCTCCATTATAACTTTTCTTTAATTTTTTTATTTCAATTGCTTTATTCATCATCATCACTCTCCATTAAAAAATCAAATAAATCAATTAGTTCGCTTTTCTTTATATCATAAGTTTTTGATAATCTTATAATTTTATTTAAATACTCTTCAATGTCTCTTTTAGCTTGTTCTTTCGCCAATTCAACATTCCTTGGTGCAACAAAACTTCCCTTACCTTGGACAGTTACTATGTACCCTTCACTTTCAAGCTCATCATAAGCCTTCTTAATTGTCATAACACTAATTCTAATATCACTAGCAAGACTTCTTATAGAAGGAAGCATTTCATCCTCTGCCAGTACTCCGCTCATTATCTGCTCAATAATTGTATTTTTCAGCTGCTCATATATCGGAACAGCACTATTGTTACTTATTATTATTTTCATCTACCTCACCCAACTGTTATATACAGTATATAACAGTATATAACAATTGTCAATAAAAATATAAACATAAAAAAAGTATTACTTAAAAGTAACACTTATATTCTTGGTTTTAATGACTGCTGTTCTAATGATTTTCTATGTTCAATTTCAGCATTTAATATTTCAATTCCCATAGAAGAGGTCTCGTTTGCTATAGCTAATACCTCTAATAGAGAAGACAAATGTAAATTTGTAAAAGCATGTCTTTTAAAGCGAGTTAATCTATCAATTGTTGTTCCATTACCATTACTAAGTAAAAATTGCGAAAAATCTCCAAAAGATTCAACATCATTTTGAATTGCTTTTAAATATTCAATATTTAATGCTAAATCAGTATCACTCAATTCTTTAGCACTATCTAAAAAATTTTCTCTTATATATTCAATATGAGCTTCTTTCATTTCGTCCTCTGACTCATAAGGTAAAACTCTTGTCGCATATTCAATCATTCCTGAAATCATATAGTTGGGCTTATCTATTATTCCCATAACTTATTCCTCCTTAAAATTATAGTTATAATAACACTTAAGAAAAATAATTACAAGTATAAAAAAACTAACTTTCTTAATTAACAAAAAAAAGACTTTCCATAAGTCCTTTATTTAAAGTTCGAAATGTCGAACAAACTTTACATTGGTAGCGACGGAGGGGATCGAACCCCCGACCTACCGGGTATGAACCGGTCGCTCTAGCCAGCTGAGCTACATCGCCATATCAACACAAGCAATATTAATATATCATATTAACTTGTGTTTGGCAACAAATTTTTTAGTTCTTTTTACAATAAAGAGTTAATCCATTATCAAGTTTTATTCTTATTGCATAGCCAATAATTAATCCATATTTATTATAAACTTCAATAAATTGTGAATCTGTAATCAAGTTATTAATATAAAGGGGATCTATATAATTATGTAAGTCACTTCCAGAAACTTCCATTAGTTCTGTATAAGCATCTGATTCATCAATCTCATTTGGATCATATCCCTTACTAAATTTAATAATCATTTCCTTTTTCCAGTCATCAAACGCTGGTTCAATATGATGAATATTTAAATCGGCCTCTTTCATCTTTGTTAAATTAAAACCTTCTTTAACGTTTAAAGTAACTTCCTTTTTTATGGAATTATTTGCACTGTCACTCACTCTTATCTCAAGTTTATAAGAGCCAACCTTTTTATTAAGATTTTCACTATCTCCATTTACATATTCTACTTTACAAGGCTTTGAATAATCATCACACAAGGTTACAAAGTCATCAGGTAAAAACTCTTCATCCACACCAACTGTTAAATCACTTACCTCTACCTTAGGTGCAACTGTATCAATCACTTTTATGTGACCAATCTTAGTAATATTCTTGTATTTTATTTTAAAGGTATAATCGCCGACCTTATTTAAAATACCATCTTCTTGCTGAACTCCTGAAAACATCATTGTATAATCATCTTCATCAACGACTTTATTTTTAACAAAATCACGAACATCATTAGAAAGAACTGTACCAACTTCAAATTTTAAATCTTTCTTTATATTCAATGTATAACGAGTTCTAGCATAAAATAAGATTCCAAGTACTAAAACAAAAACGAACACTAAACAAATTATAACAACCTTAGTTTTACGAGGATTTGACTCCTCAAAATAAAAATCTTGATCCATAAATTAACTCCTTTCTATATCCATCTTGAAAAATAAATATTTCTTGTATATCCTTCTTCATAATTATCAAAAACCTTAATTATCCAACTAACTATTGCGGATAAAATATCTTCGCCTTTTCTAATCTTTATCTTTTGCATTTCTGATTTTAATTCTTTTCTAAAAATATAGTCATCAATATATTTACTTAGAATAGAATCAAGTTGCTCCAATTTAGCAATTTCGCGTTTATCAGAAATATCAACTTTAAACACATAATCTTGATAAACATCAATTAATTTCTCTGATAATTTATCATCTTCTAAATATTCAAAATCAACAATTCGATAAAAATTTGGACAATGACGTAATACTTGCTTATTTTTTTTCATAAGTACCTCACATTATAATTATACAAAATAATAGTAGATTTGTATAGATAAAATCAAATAAAAAAACACCTAACAAGGTGTCTAATCTGCGCGCGTTTTTATATTAAAGTTTAATTAGTCCTCTTTTTTAGTTGCAATTACTTCTTTTCCTTTGTAATTTCCACACTCGGGACATGCTCTATGTGCTTTAATAGGAGCACCACATTTAGGACAAGATATTACTCCAGGTAATTCTCTCTTTAAATGAGTACGACGCATTCTCTTTTTAGTTTTACTAGTTCTTCTAAATGGAACTGCCATAATTTCACTCCTTCCTTAAGTCTTTTATTCACTAACTAACTCCCAGCCATCACCGTAAGTTTTAGTTACACTTATGCCCTCTTTGACAACCCTCATAGGGACTTCCGATACAATATTTTCCCATAAAAATGGCAAAATATCAAGTGTATTTTTGTTTTTTAAATAAAAATCATTAAAATTTCCTAAAATTTCTTCAATATTTGTCTTAAAGTCATATAAAACATCTTCAAGAGTTATCGCACAAGGAAGAATAAATGTACCAGACACTTCTAAATTAGTCTCAATCTCATCTAAGTTATTTATACTTATCGTGCCAGTTACTTTAACATCTTTAATTTCTCTTACATCCATATTTCGATAAAAATCACTAGGAAAATCAACAAATTCATCAATGTCCAAATAATTATAATTATTTAGTTTAAATAAATCTATTTTCATATCTATTTGTTCATTCTATTCATTTGCGCCATAACTTGTTTAACTTGTTTAGAATTAGGTTTACGACCCATACTAGTCATTAATGCTGTAATCATTTGTTCATTTATTGGGGGATTCTTTTTAAAGTATCCCTTCATAAAATGTCTTGCTAAGAAAAATCCAATAACTGCACCAATTACAAGACCTATCACTACTAATATAATATCATGTAACATAATATCATCTCCTATAAACCATTATATCATAAATTCCTCTATTCATAAACAATAAGTTCATGCTGAGCACGAGTTACAGCTACGTAATATAAATATTTGTCATGAGAAAAATTATTAACGATAATAGCTGAATCAAATTCAAGACCTTTAACACCATATGCTGGAGCTACTATCAAATGTTTATCAAATTTCTCGGTTGTTACATCAATAACACAAACTTCTTTATATACCGTCTTTAAACCATCTGCAATAATTCGTGCTTCATCTATACTTTTTGTAATAACAGCAACACTTTTATACTTCTTTTTTAAATATCTTATATCCCTGCCAATATGTTTAAGCTCACTCATCTCTCTTTTTAAAACAGGTAAATTAACATTTTTACGTATCGCGCTTACATGATTTAAATTAAGTATTGAATTAGCATATTCAATTATTTCAGGAGAAGATCTATAAGTCTTAGTAAGTTCAAAATATTCACTATTAGTATCAAATATATTAAGTAAAATTTCTAAAGTATCATACTTATAAAAAGGATTAACCGTTTGATTAACATCACCTAGTATTGTAAAATGAGCATTTTTAAATATTCTTTTTAATATTTTATATTGCAAGTATGTATAGTCTTGGGCCTCATCAATAACTACTTCGCGCATAGCAACTTGATAAGGAAATCCCTCAAGCAAACACTTCATATAAATATAGGGTGTTGCATCTTCATAATTAATAATACTACCCTCCAAATTCCTCATATTTTCATTTTTACGATACATGTAAGGATAAGCATCTTTAAAAATAGCGGAATCATAGAAAAACTTATACACTTCATTAAAATCATATTTAAAGTTACTTATCTTCAATAAGGCTTTTTTAAGTAATGGAAGCATTGAATCTTTGCCCTTATAATAAGTATTGTTAATTTTTTCTGCAATTAAATCTACTCTTTCAAAAAGAGGTTTATTTTCATATCTAACATGTAAAAGTTCATTTAACTCTTCCATTGGAACTTTCTTTTCCCTATATTCTAAATCTTTTAAAAACCTAGCAGCTTTTGTATAAAAGTTTGTAAAAGCCTCAATTGCTGGTATTATATCATCGCTTAATTTAAATTTTATAAGATCATTATCTTGTCTTTTGCCTTTGTAATATCTTTCAACAAAAGAAGAATACGCTTCGACACTATTGTATTCAGAAATAAATGTAGAGGCAAAAGAATGATAAGTAGTCTGCAATGTATTATCTTCACCTAAATCAGGCAACACCTCACTAATATATTCAGTAAATACATTGTTTGGAGAGAATATTAAAACATTACCACTTGTTAAATATTCAAGTTTATATAAAAGGAAAGCGATTCTATGGAGAGCAACACTTGTTTTTCCAGACCCTGCAATGCCTTGAACAACAATTGTATCATTTTTACTGTTTCTTATAACCTCATTTTGTTCAGCCTGAATAGTATTAACAATATTTTTCATTTTATCACTACTTGTTTGAGCTAAAACATCTTGAAGTAATTCATCATCAATATTAACAGTTGTATCAAAAACATGTTTAAGAGTTGCATCTTCTATCTTATATTGGCGTTTACGAGTTATATTTCCCTCTTCACTTCCTCCTGGACTAGAATACTCGGCATGTCCAAGGCCATAGTCATAAAACAAACTACATATTGGAGCACGCCAGTCACAAACCAAATAATCAGTATCCTTCTTCACGGCCGTAATACCAATGTATATTGGTTCATCATTAAATATAATTGAAGCAAAATAAGGACTATTTTTTATTTTATGTAATCTTCGAACTTTTTTAGTTTTGTCATTTAAAAGAGCAATTTTTAAATCATTATCACGAACGAAGGCATAACGTTCTCCTTTATCCATTTCTTGTTCCATTTCCCAACGTAATCTTTGAAATTCTTTTAACTCTTCTCCTTCATCCGTTATCTTTATACCATAATCCTCTATTTGTTTATTTATTTCACTTACAGTTTCACTTAGATAAGCACTCTCCTGTTTTAAATCTGTTTCTGATAAATCCATTTTGTTACCTCCAATTATTACAAAACTAAATTAATTATATAAAACAGCAAAAAAAAATGCAATAAAACTATATTACACTTTACTTATACTGAGTTAAGTTCTTTTACATCTTTTTTAGTCATATCATCTTTTTCTGAATATGTGCTTTCATATTCTTCAATAACTTTATCAACTATTTCTAAGTACTCTTGATAATCACTTGCATTATTTAATTGTAACTCAAGTTCTTTTTCCTCAAGAATATGTCTCAATTTATGATACTCTTCTCTTGCATCATCCATTTCTAAAAAAAGTTCCTCAGCCTCTTCCTTGCTGACACTCTTGGTTTTTGCCTCATTTAAATTCTTTAATACCTTATAATCTTTTCCATAAACTATTTTGGGTAAAAGAAGATCTTCAAACGTCGCTCCCAAAATTGCAGTTAGAATAATGCATGTAATAAAAATTCCAAGACCAATAGTTTCAAAAACAAACATAGTCCCAACAAATAAACAAATAACATTATGAACAATCCGCATAATTTTGTAAGCCTTGCTCTTTTCAATAGCAGGAAATGAATTATTTTGTTCATTTAAGGTATGTTTCTTTATTAATAATTCATTATAATGATGATTAAGAATTCTAAATCTTTCTCTTTTTTTGACAAATTCTTTTCGTAAATTTAATAACTCTTCTAGCATATAAAGTTCCCCTTTTCAATAAAACAGCAATTATTATATAGTAATTAAGAGAAAAATTCAAGGATTTAATCCTTGAATATAAAAACATAATCATTAATTATAACTTCATCACCACGTTTAGCTCCCAAACGTTCTAACTCTTCTTCAACGCCCATACCACGAAGTTTACGACCAAAACGAAGTACAGATTCATCTTCATCAAAACGCGTCATAGCAAATAGTTTTTCTACTTCTTTGCCCGATAAAATCCAAGCACCGTTATCTTTTTTTATTGTAAAAGGTTTACTATTATCAAACTTATATAAAACATGACTTTCTTTCATCGTCTCTTCATCATATAAAACAACTTCCTCTAAAGAAGCAACTAATTCACCTAATCTTTCAATTAAAAGGTCTAATCCTTCTTCAAATATTGCACTAATTGGGAATACTTCAACATCTTTAAATCTTTCTTTAAAAAGTTTTAAATTATCTGATGCATTATCCAAATCCATTTTATTGGCTATAATAATTTGAGGCTTTCTTAGAAGACTTTCATCATATGAAGAAAGTTCTTTTAAAATACTTTCATAATCTTCTATTGGATTTCTTCCTTCACTTGCCCCCATATCTATTACATGAGCAATCACTTTTGTGCGCATCGCATGTCTTAAAAATTTATGACCAAGGCCAACGCCTGTTGATGCTCCCTCAATAAGCCCTGGCAAATCAGCCATTACAAATGAATCTCCATTTTTAAGCTTAATTACACCTAAATTAGGACTCAATGTTGTAAAATGATAAGCACCAATTTTCGCATTACAATTACTGATCATATTTATAAGTGTACTTTTTCCAACACTAGGCATACCAACTAAGCCAACATCCGCTAAAACTTTTAATTCACATTTAATAACTTTTTCTTCTCCAGGCTCACCAAGTTCACTTAGTCTCGGAGCTGGGTTTTCGTGTGTTGCAAAAGCTTTATTACCACGTCCACCACGTCCACCATGACATACTACAAATCTTTCATCTTTTTTTGTTAAATCGGCTAAAACAGTGTTTGTTGTTACATCTGTTAAGGTTGTACCCATGGGAATCTTAATTATAACATCTGTTGCATTCGAACCATTTTTTTCGCTCCCCTTACCATTGACACCTTTTTCACCCTTTATATGTTTCATCATTTTTAAATCAATTAAAGTTTTAAGTCCTGGATCAGTAACAAAAATTATTGAAGCTCCAGAGCCTCCATTACCACCATTCGGCCCACCCATTTCAATATACTTTTCACGGCGAAAAGAAGTACAGCCATCTCCACCTTTTCCCGCGCTCACCTTTATAGTTACCTCATCAACAAACAAATAAATCCCCTCCTAACAATCAAGTTCAATTATTGTACAACCAATATTGAAATTATACAAGTAATAACGTAATACTAACCTATTTCTTTTTAAACTGGAATGGATCTTTTTTTGTAAAATACCTCTTCCCTTACCATGAATAACAACAATCTTTCTTCTTTTTAATTTATAATTATCATTTATAAATTCATTTACCACAGTCATAACGGTGTCCTCAGTAAAACCATGAACATCTAACTGTGGTAATATCTTTATAAAAGGATCAATTTTCTTATACATTTCCCTGATTTGTTGAACTTTGGTTTACTTCAGGCATAGGAGTTGGAGTCGGACCCACTTGAGCAAATATATTTGTTCCAGGAGCAATTCCTCCACCTTGGATGCTTTCTTGACTAAGAGAAGCATTTTCAGTTTGATTCACTTGTGGTGTCATTACATTTGCTTGAGACACGTTACCTGTCTGATTTTGTACTTCACTAGTATTAGAATACTCATTTGTGTTTAAAACATTTCCCCCTGGTGTGCTATTAAAAGCAGTATTCATTTGGTCAATAGAATCAGCCATTGCTTGCATTTGAACATCAGTATTATTATGCACTTCAACATTAACATTAGGGTTTAAAGGTTCAATAGCAGCTGGCGTTGAAGCTGAATAATTATCCTTTTTAGCAAGGCCTAGTTTCTCTCTTAAACCTGAATTATCTAAAACTTCATCTATTTCTGGAATAGCATCAACTTCTCCAATTTTACTCATTGAAATAGCTGCTGCAGTATTCGCAAGTTTAATTGCATCATCAAGCAGAACTTCATTCATTAAACAAAATGACAAAGCACCAATAAAAATCGAATCAAAACTAGAAGAATCAACAACATTAATCTTCATCTCTGGGAGCATTTTTACTTTACCATCAATGCAATATAAAATCTTGTGGCTGTTTAGAATAACAACATAATTACTTTTTCCCGAACTATCAACGATTTTTTGATACAAATTAACATAGCCTTCTGCTGAGCCATCAACTTCACTTTTTGTCATCATTTCAGCAAACTTTTCAGTTACTACCGCCCATGTACATCTTTTAGATAAAGCAATTGAATCTTTATCGCCAACTCTTCCATAATAAACAGTTTTAACGCTTCCGTTATTATTCAAAAGAGCATGAGCACCAGCCAGTTCTGTTCCATCAATAATGGCAAAATTAGGCACAAAATCATATTTAAACTTTTTAAGCACACTTTCCGTATCATTATACAAAACCTTAGTAACGACCCCTGTTTTAGTATTTAAAATATAATAATTAACAGCTGTACTTGACTCAAAATCAGTCTCCATAAATTTCGATTCAACTTTGAAAGTCTTAAAAGTATCCTTAATTTTTTCTTGATATGCATCATTTCCTGCTACGCCAGTAAAATGCACATTCATTCCCCACTTGGCAAGTAAGCAAGCACTAGTGGCTCCCACATTACCAACTGATTCATTTTTATTTTTGATTAAAAAGATATCTCCTTCAGCAGGAAATTCCTGTAAAGGTAAATAAATATTAACTGCTGGTTTTCCAATTATAATAGTTTCCATCACGCATCACCCTATTCTATAAAGAATTATATAACAAACAAGAAAAAAAAACTATACTTATTTATAGTTTTCTTCTAACTTAACAGCATTTTTATAAATTGCAATTCAATTTAAGGCTTTTTCTTTTTTAGCTTGTTTTAAGGCTCTATCTCTGATTATTTCCTCAATAAAAGATATTGCTTCTTTTCTCTCAAAGTTAGGTGACAAAACTAATGTTTGACAACACTTAAAAGATATAATAAAGAACCATTATTATCAAATTTTTTAATTCTTCTAAAACGAAAGAACTTACACCATCATTATTATGCTTTAAAAGAAACAAATCTCTATTTTCGTAAAGCATTTCTTAATATTTTTAGATTTTCCGAATCTTCTACTTTTATCACTATATCTAAAATATCATCAGCAATCGCAAACTGTTTAATATAAAAAACAAGCCATAAAACTAATTTTCCACGAAAAAACAGCGCGATTGCGTTGTTTAATACAAAATGGTGTCCACGACGTGATTCGAACACGTGACCATTCGCTTAGAAGGCGAGTGCTCTATCCAGCTGAGCTACGCGGACAAATTAGTCAAACTTAAATGACTAATTCATTATAATACAAAAGACCTAAAAATGCAAGTATTTATTCAAAAAGATAAGCAAAAATATTATTAAACATATCTATAGATTTTCTTGCAGCCAAAGAAATTAATTCACTTAAATCCTCTCCAAAATCACTCACCTTGTTAGAATAATCTATATCATCAACTAAGGTATAATCTTTCATATCCATATATTCTCCGTTATTAACATCATTTTCAAATTTTCTTATTTGCTCCTCAGTATATAAAGTTTTTTTCATATTAATACTTTCGACATAGCCATTTATACTCATGGAATATAAACATAAAAACACGATAAATAAAGTTAACATAATTCTTGCAAACCAATTATTATTCTTTTTCTTATCCATAATCATTCCTCCAAATAATCATATATGGAGCCAGCCAAAACTTTTAAAGAATTTTCTACTTCTTCTTTAGTATTATAAGGTCCGCCTAATTCAATTAAAATAACTCGAGAATCTACTTCTTGATTAAAACTACTATTCTTTCTTAAAAGTAATCCTCTACTAATAGAATTATTTCTATTTTTTATCATTTTATTTATCTCTTCACTCACTCGATAATTATTCATGTAATTCTCATGGCTACCACCAACAACAAACATCATCTTTGCATAATCTACTCCATCAACACTAGCTGTTGTTATATTTTTGGCTGATGAATCACGATGTAAATCAATAAATAAAGAAATATCCTCGTTTAAATGATTACTCATTAAACTTTTTGTAACACGATAGCTCTGCGAATAAGTGTAATTATTTTTCTTAACTTCCTCAGTTATATTAGTTTCTTCGACAATAACATCTATTCCATAGTTATATAACTCATCTTTAAGTTTTTTAGCGGCACTCAAGACATCATAATCAGCGTACTTTTCCTGTTGATGTGTATTGTATATATAAATTTTCTTTCGCACCTGTTGTACTTCCGTGGGTAATTCATTAAATACTGGCTTTTCTTCTTCAATTTCATCAATTATTTTAAAGCCACTTTTTAACAAAAAATCATCACGATTAAAATTAATCGTAAATAAACGATAATCTTGTGTTAGTAAAAAAAGCGGATCTAGTCTCTTTATAATACTAAAACTAAAAAGAGTTATCACTATTGCTAAAACAAAAACAAATATGCTTTTAAGTTTAATTTTCTTTTTCGATTTAAATCTTTTTTTCATATCATCCACCGTTACAAGTGTATAATACTTTATATAAAAAAAATGTAAAAAAAAGAACTAGTTTTCTGTTTTCTCTAAAACTAATTCTTTCTTTTTTAATTCTTCAATTATCAAACTGTCTTCTTTATCTGCCAATTCTGCTATATTAACTCTTGCAAGTAGTGGAAGCAAACTTTCATTGATAATCATTTTTAAAAGTTCCCATTTTTCTAATCCTAATAATTCTTTAATATTTGGAATGGCTGGTAATGCATCATCATTGTCAAATAACAAGCAAACCAAAATAAGCAAATGATCTTTCCCTAAACCATTAAAAGATTTTTGATTTAAAATACCTGCATCTATTCCTCGAGACATAAGAGCAGATATCAAAGATTTAAAGCTAAATTGAAACCTTTCAAATAATTCATCAAAGCTTTCAACAATCTTCGCTTCTATTAAGGAAATAATAAACTTTCTTTCATCATATGAAAGTGTATTATATATTTCGCTCAAGCCAACTCCATTAAATTGTTCTGCCCCACTTCTAATACTCTCATATCTTTGGTCAATAGCTTTCTCAGGAATATCTTTAAAAGTTCGATTAGTTATTAATCCATTCTTCTCAATATACTCTAGTGAAGCCAGTCCCAAATTGCTAGTTCGATTATAATAAGTTATAAATTCAGCATTTGATTTAGCCTCTTCACCGCTATTTAGATATGACGTTATTAAAGATATCATCATAGAATCTGGTAACTTAATGATAGCCTCAACAATAATATTTTTAACTGTATAAATATCAAACCTTTTATCAAGTTCTTTTAAAAAAAACTCGATAGTTTCACTATAGACATCATACTTTCTTACAAGATCAGCATTATCAGCCATATTAGATTGCATAGATGGATCTTGAATATACTTAACAAATAAAGGAAATTTCTTATCAAAATTAGTTCTTCTTTTCATGAGAATACCTTCTTTACATGCACACTATGATACTAAACATTTAATCAAATGTCAAACATATATCAACTATATATGTAAATAACTCGTAACCTAATAAAAAAAAACAAGGACAATTAATCCTTGTTGGTTGACCCAAATCCACCAGTTCTTGCACCAACAGCATTATCATTATCAACTGTTAAAAATTTTTGAAAAACTACTTGGCCAATAACCTCCCCTTTTTTTATTTCTAAAGGTTCCGTTCCTAAATTGTAATAGGCATACATAAATTCTCCATCATTTTCGGGATTGCAATAATAATCAGCATCAATTATTCCTAACCCATTAGCAAGAACTAACTTCTTTTTACCTGGGTTACTTGAACGATTAGCTAACATATACCATTCATCATCTTGACAATAAGCTTTCAAACCTGTATGTAATAATGTTGGCTTACACCCTTTTTCAAAAACAGGAATAGTAACATCCTCGGCAGCTTCTACATCATAGCCAGCGCTCTTACTAGTCTTTCTAATTGGTAAATTAATATTTTTATCTTCCCATCCTTTTGCCACTTCAAATCCTCTTATTTTACACATGTCTTAAAATCTCCTAATCTAACATCATTCTTTTCATGAAAAACAATTGCCCCTTTTTTTAAACTTTCTTGTACATTAATAATTCGTTGGTTTCTACTCCCCCTATAAACTATTGCTAAATCTTTTTCTTCTAGATGAAACTCTCCATCAACTAAAACATCAATATATTTTATAAATTCCTTTGTAAAATCATACTTAGCAACCATTACATCTTGAATTTGTTTATCAAATAAATAGCCTGAATAAGCCCATATATTTTTATTCGGATACATCTCTTTAACTTTTTTTACTAAAGGCAGTAAAGATTTTTGGTTATTCGGTTCAAAAGGCTCACCACCAAGTAAAGTTAGTCCTTTAATATAGTCAGGTTTTAGTAACTCAATAATTTCAGTAATAGTCTCATCTGTAAAAGGCTTCCCCGCTTTAAAATCCCAAGACTCGGGGTTAAAGCATCCATCACAGTGGTGAGTGCACCCAGATACGAATAAACTTACTCGTACCCCAGGTCCATTCGCTATATCATAATTTTTAATCTCCATGTAATTCATATCAAGCAATCCTTATTTCTAAAGGTGAGTAACTCTTTGTCCTATTTCTTTAGTTTTCCCTTCATTCCAGAAGTTCTCTCCTAAATATCCACAAGTACGACGAGTTACATTCATCTTATGTTTATCCTTATTTCCACAGTTTGGACATTCCCAAACACCATCTTTATTTAGTTTAATTTCGCCACTAAATCCACATTCATGGCAAAAATCTGATTTTGTATTAAATTCCCCATATTGAACATTATCATATATAAACTTAACAACTTCTTCCATAGCGTCTAAGTTATGCTCCATATTAGGAACTTCAATATAAGAAATAGCTCCACCTGTCGATAGTTTTTGTAATTCTGACTCAAACCCTAATTTTGTGAAAGCATCAATTTTTTCACGTACATCAACATGATAAGAATTAGTATAATAACCTTTATCAGTTACATCTTTAATTTTACCAAACTTTTCCAAGTCTATACGAGCAAATCTATAACATAAACTTTCAGCTGGGGTACCATATAAAGCAAAACCTAATCCTGTTTCCTTCTTCCATTCAGCACATTTATCTTTCATATGTTGCATTACATTAGTTGCAAATTCAATGCCCTTAGGATCTGTATGAGAAACGCCTTTCATCAATTTAGTTACTTCATATAAACCAATATAACCAAGAGAAATTGTTGAATATCCATTCATTAATAATTTATCAATTTTTTCACCTTTACCTAATCTAGCAATAGTTCCATATTGCCAATGCACTGGTGAAATATCCGATGTTATTCCTTGTAAAGCATGATGTCTACACATTAAAGCTTCACGACATAAGTCTAATCTTTCATCAAATAAAGTCCAGAATTTTTCTTCATCACCATCAGCTATAATACCTATTTGTGGTAAATTAATTGATACTACGCCTTGATTAAATCTTCCTTCAAATTTATATTCCCCATTTTCATCTTTCCAAGGAGATAGAAATGAACGGCATCCCATTGGAGAGAAAACATTTCCTTCATAATTTTCACGCATTTTTTTAGCTGAAATATAATCTGGATACATACGTTTAGCACTACACTTAACAGCAAGTTTTGTTAAGTAATCATACTTGCCACCTTTTAAACAGTTATGTTCATCTAAAACATAAACAAGTTTAGGGAAGGCTGGTGTTATATAAACACCTTTTTCATTTTTAATTCCTTCATATCTTTGACGAATAATCTCTTCAATTATCATCGCATTTTCTTCAATATAGGGATCATTTGCCTCCAAATTCATAAATAGTGTTACAAATGGAGATTGCCCATTAGTTGTCATTAAAGTATTTATTTGATATTGAATAGTTTGAACTCCACTAGCAAGTTCTTTTTTTGTTTCTTCGTCAACTAATTTTTTAATAATATCTTTATCAACATTTTTTCCAACAACCTTTTTAATACGTTTTTCAATTTTATCATGACTTAATCTTAAATATTTTCCTAAATGTTTTACTTCAACAGATTGTCCGCCATATTGATTACTAGCAACTGCAGCAATTATTTGTGTCATAACTGTACAAGCAACTTGGAAACTCTTAGGAGACTCAATCATCTTGCCATTCATTACTGTACCATTATCTAACATATCTTTTATATTAATTAAACAACAATTGAAAATAGGTTGTATAAAATAATCCATATCATGGAAGTGAAGAACACCATCTTCATGAGCTTTAGAAATTTTTTCTGGTAATAATAGACGTTTAGTTAAATCCTTTGATACTTCACCTGCTATATAATCTCTTTGAGTACTAGCAAGCACTGAGTTCTTATTAGAATTTTCTTCATTTAACTCTTTATTTTCATTTCTAATTAGACTAAGAATACTTTCATCAGTAGTATTACTCTTTCTAACTAAAGCACGATTATATCTATAAACAATATAATGTTTAGCTAATTCAAATCTCTTTAACTCCATAAGTTTAAGTTCAATAATATCTTGAATATCTTCAACAAGAATTCTTTTTTTATTTAAACTTTCAATATATTTTATTATTTTTTTTACTTCCGTATCTGATGCCTTTTCAGTATCAATTACTTCCTCATTTGCTTTTCCTATAGCAATTACAATTTTTTCTTTATCGTAGTCAACAATGTGACCATCCCTTTTAATAACTTTCATATTTTTTACCTCTCCACTTTTTGTACCGTCTATCTTTAGTACACTCTCATTATAGCAAAACATCATTTTATTTTTTGTTGCACTTGCAACAATTTTGAAATATAATAAAATTATCAACAAAATGTTGGAAACTAAAATTGAAGAAAGGTACGTTTTATGGGAACAGTAAGGCTATTTGATAACATTGAAAAAAATGATGTCAAAAAAATGTTAACTTGCTTTGAAGCAAAAAAATTACATTATAAAAAAGAAGCAATGATTCTCTCTAACATAGCTAATACGACACAAGTCGGTTACATAGAATCTGGATCTGCTGTTATAATTCGTTACAACTATAATGGTTCAAGAACAATTATTGAAAAATTAAATGAAGGTGACACATTTGGTGAGTTTTCATCAACTTTCACAGAAGAACTATATGTAATTGCCGAAAAAGAAACCGATGTAATTTTATTTAATTATTCAAAACTTGTCAATCGTTGCAAAAAGAACTGCGAATACCATAATAAATTAGTTGACAACATGGTTCAAGTTTTAAGCCAAAAAATGCAAAGTTATAATGAACGTATAGAAGTTTTAACCAAGAAGACAATTCGCGATAAACTTCTTGCCTACTTTAATATCTTAACAAAAAAACAAATTTCTAAATATATTTTACTGCCCTTCACCTTAACCGACTTAGCAGACTATTTGTCTATTGATAGATCAGCTATGATGCGAGAACTTAAGAATCTAAAAGAAGAGGGTTTAATTGAAACCAAAGGAAAAAGAATACACTTAAATTATTAAGGTATTCTTTTTTTATTTAGCTGCCCTAAAAATTAGCTTTTTAGCAACTGCTTTTGTTTTACGTTTAAAATGTTTACCAATAACAATTGGAGTAGAAAATTGTTTTGCTATATCTTCTATTAATACGCTATATTCTTCATTTGTTATTATCTCGTCTTTTCTTAAACTTTTAGCATAATAAATCATCAATTTACAAATGTAAGAGTTAGCATAGCTAATCTCTCTAAGCACACGATTACTTACAATTAAAGGATCAACATTTTCAAAATGTAATGTTATATAATCAAGTGCCCTAACAAAACGAAATGTTTCTTTTTTACTCGTAAAAGGGATAAGAATGTTCATAAGATCATACAAATTATTTTCCGAATACATCTTCTCCATCGTAGATTTGCCAATAATTTCTTCGATCATAGAAACAAAATATGAAGTAATTGAATAATCATTAGCAATCACATCCATTTTATCAGAAACATAATCAGGAAAATATCTTTTATCAAGAATCATACTATAAGCTTCTGTTAGAGCAATACCAATATTTTCGCCACTTTTTAAATCTTTTTGAAAAAAACCCGAATACAAAAAATCTCCATCAAGAACAGTACTCGCCATATGAAAAAGTTCGTGCATAATTGCATACTTATAATAATCTTTTAAATACTGTATCTTATTCGAAAGTAAATCATATAAAGCTAAAGCTGTCTTATCTTGTGTAAATCTATGTGTTTCTTCAAATTTTATATCACACATATTATTATAAAATGTTTGCGTATTAAAATTAGTATTCTCTAAAGTTTTAATAAAGTTAGTAAAAGCGCCTGTTTTATCATTTAAAATCATCCTATTTTTAACATTAATACTTGATTTTTTTCGAACTAGCATAAACAATTCCCCCTTTAGTTAAAGGATATTATAACACAATAAATAAAATAATACCAATCAGGCATTATTTTAATATTAATCATCAATATATTTATTATATTTAACAAATTCTTTTTCTTTATCAAGTTTCGTCCCATCTAATTCTTTGAATAATTTCTTTTGTGTATGATCAAGTTTTGTTGGAATAATAATACTTACAATACCATAAGCATCCCCTTTTCTTCCACTCTTTTCATCATCTATACCTTTACCTCTAAACTTAAATTTGTCACCATTTTGCGTTCCTGATGGTATTTCCGTAATAATTGTTCCTTGGACTGTTGGAACTTCTTTTTTACATCCTAATACAGCTTCCGTAATTGTCAAAGGTATTTTTACGTAAATATCTCGACCATCTCTTTGATAAATTTCATGTTCTTTTACTTCAAATTCAATATAAATATCTCCTCGAGGTCCACCATTAGCTCCAACCGAAGATTTACCACTCATGCGCATAGTATCTCCATTTTCAACACCACGAGGGACACGTAACTTAATTGTTTTACTTGTATTTATTGAGCCCTTACCACTGCATTTACTACATTTAGTTTGAAAAGTTACTCCACGCCCATTACAACTAGGACAAGTAGACTCTGATTGGAATACACCAAACATCGTTCTTTGTTGCGTAACAACTCTACCTCTTCCACCACAGTCACTACATTTTGTTTCGCCCTTGCCACCTTTTCCATCACATTCAGGACAAGCATCATCTATATTAATTTTAAATTCCTTTTCACAGCCATAAACAGCTTCTTCAAAATCAAGCTTCATATTTACGACTTTATCAGCACCCTTTGACTTACGAGCGCCGCCTCGACGAGAACTACCTCCAAAGGATCCGCCCATCATTTGTTCAAATATGCTTCCTAAATCAAAATCAGCAAAATCAAAGCCATCAAAACCACCAAATCCTGAAGCACCACCATTCTGATCAAAAGCAGCATGACCAAATTGATCATATTGACGTCTTTTGTTTTCATCGCTTAAAACAGCATATGCTTCCCCAATTTCTTTAAACTTTTCAGCAGCTCCTTCCTCTTTATTAACATCAGGATGGTACTGTTTAGCAAGTTTTCTAAATGCTCTTTTTATCTCTTCATCTGTAGCAGTCTTTGAAACACCTAAGACTTCATAGTAATCTCTTTTACTTTCCGCCATATTACTCCTCCTTACTTAAACTTTCAAATTTATCCATCATTTTATCAAAATATTTAACAGCTGAATTATAAATATCTTTATTTTCTAAATCAACTCCAAGTACCTTAAATTCATCCATTGGCCATTTATCTAAACCACAACGCAAGAATTTAATATAATTATCAAGCATTACTTCATCGCCGTCTAAAATCTTTGAAGCAACATAAGATGCAACACTAATACAAATTGCATAACAATATAAATAAAACTCTGTATAATAATGGCTTCTCATAATCCATTTTAATGGACGATATTCATCCATAGCGATAGAATCATTTTCATACTTTTCTAGAGATTTAAGGTTAAGTTCGCATAAATAATCCTTTGATAATACGCCACCCGCATTTACATGATTATACATGTCTTCTTCCATCTTGCCTTCACGAATAGCAGAATAGAAATTTCCAACAAATATATCTAAGAAATTGGCAATTCCCGCTTTTTTCTCCTCTAATGTTTCACCATGTTCTGCTAAATAACTACTAAGCAAGCATTCATTAGTTAAAGAGGCAACCTCAGCAACCAATAAAGTAGTATCAGAATATATACTTGGATTTGATTCACATATATATTGATGATTAACATTATGTCCACCCTCATGAATAATTGTCGAGACTGAATCTAAATCTCCATTATAGCTCATCAATATACGTGAAGTATGATTCATAATAGAAAGCGAATACCCACCACTTGTTTTACCTTTATATTGACAATAATCTATAAATCTTTCATCAAAAATTCTTCTAAACTTCTTTGTATAATCTTCTCCTAAAGGTTTAATAGCTTTAAGTATTAGATCTTGAGCATCAGAAATGGAATATTCTTTCTTGCATTCAGCTAAGTCAAGCGGCAAATCCCAAGAATGCAAGTTATCAACCCCTAAAGCTTTAGTTTTTATTTTATAATATCTTTGTAAAGAACTAAGATTATTCTCACAAGCTTCAACTAACGAAACATAAACATTATTATTCATATTAAGTTCAAAAAGTTTACTTTCCCAAGCATTTTTAAAATGATGTAGTTGAGCAATTGTATTTGTCTTTTTTACAAAGCTATTTAGCAAAGAAGCATTTATTTTAGCATATTGATCGACAATTTTAAAGAATGATTTATATACTTCTTCTCGTTTGTCACGAGATAACTTTTTCATTAATTTTCCATAATTAGTTATTGTAAGTGTTTCCTTACTCCCATCTTCTAAAGTAACTTCGCCATAATCATGTAAGGCATTAAGCATCATTGATGAGATTGCCGAATAATTTGCATTAGCTCCCTCTAAATCGGTTATGATTTTTTCTTCGCTATCACTTAAAATGTAATCTTTTTCACGATAAATACGTTCTAAATCAGCACGATACAATTTCAAACTTTCATTAACATCAAATAGACTTTCAAACTCATCTTTGGATAAACATAATAACTCTGGTGCAAAAAAGCATGTATTAACATTAATTTTTGTTTGCAAGTTAATTACTCTTTCAAAACGTTCTGAATTTGCTGACACACCAAGTTCTTGATCATTAATTAAGTGAGCATAGGCGTAAAGTTCTTCAAAAATACCAACAGTTTTTAATTCTAATTCCAAAAATTCTTCTAGCTTTTTAGGATCTTTTGTGCATCCCTCATAACTAGGTAACTTAGATGCTAGGTCTGATGCTAATTTGTACTTGTCTTCAAAGTCCACATCATCTTTACAAAACTCCGTCAAATCCCACTTATATTTTTCTGGTACTTCACTTCGATTATTATATGTTTGCATAATATACTCCTCAATAACCGTCTAAAAGTTCTAGATTTCTAGAACTTTTTTAGACAATATTAGATATTTATTTCTTATCTACGAATTCTGCTTCGGCAACATCATCATCATTGCTACCATCATTTTCAGTCTTATTTTCATTTTCTTTTGCAGCTGATTCATAAACTTTTCCAGCAAGTTCCATTGCTTTTTCTTGTAATTTAGAAGTCTTATCTTTAATATCATCAATGTTTGCATCTTCTTTTGCTATTTCATCTTTAACATCTTTAATTAAGTCTTCTACAGTTTTCTTTTCATCATCGCTTAGTTTATCTCCTAAGTCACGAATTGCTCCTTCAGCAGCAAACACAGCTTGATCAGCTTCATTCTTAGCATCAGCCATAGCACGACGTTTTTCATCTTGCTCTTTATTAGCTTCTGCATCTTTCATCATCTTATCAATTTCTTCATCACTAAGGTTAGTACTTGAAGTAATCGTAATTTTTTGTTCTTTATTTGTTCCTAAATCTTTTGCTTTAACATTAACAATCCCATTAGCATCTATATCAAATGTAACTTCAATTTGAGGTACTCCTCTTCTAGCTGGTGGAATATCTGTAAGTTGGAATCTACCAAGTGTTTTATTATCGGCAGCCATTTGTCTTTCACCTTGTAATACGTGAATATCTACAGCAGGTTGATTATCAACAGCAGTTGAGAATACTTGACTCTTACTTGTAGGTATTGTTGTATTTCTTGGAATTAATACAGTCATAACATCACCTAGAGTTTCAAGTCCAAGTGAAAGTGGAGTTACATCTAGAAGTACTAAGTCTTCTACCTCACCAGTTAAAACACCACCTTGAATAGCAGCACCCATTGCAACAACTTCGTCCGGGTTAACACTCTTGTTAGGTTCTTTGCCAAGTTCTTTCTTAACTAAATCTTGAATGTATGGTATACGAGTAGATCCACCCACTAAAACAACTTGATCAATATCACTAGCCTTTAATTTAGCATCAGATAATGCTTTTTTAACAGAATCAAGTGTTGAATCAAATAAATCTTTATTTAAACTTTCAAACTTAGCTCTTGTTAAATCCATTTCAAAGTTAACTGGAGTTCCATCAACTTGAGCAATAAATGGAAGTGAAATTGTCGTTGTAGTTGAATTAGATAAAGCTTTCTTCGCTTTTTCAGCTTCATCCTTAATACGTTGCATAGCCATCTGGTCATCTTTAACATCAGCTTTTGTTTCTTTCTTTATTTCATCAACTATATAATCCATTACACGTTTATCAAAGTCATCTCCACCTAATCTATTATTTCCACTAGTCGATTTAACTTCATAAACTCCATCACCTAACTCAAGAATAGATACATCGAACGTACCACCACCTAAGTCGTAAACTAAAATAGTTTGTAACTTATCTTGCTTATCTAAACCATATGCTAAAGCTGCAGCTGTTGGTTCATTAACAATTCTATCAACTTCAAGTCCAGCAATCTTACCAGCATTTTTAGTAGCTTGTCTTTCAGCATCATTAAAATATGCAGGAACTGTTATAACAGCATGAGTAACTGGCTCTCCTAAATAACTTTCAGCATCTCTTTTAATTTTAGCCAATATTTTTGCACTAATTTCTTCTGGTGTATATTTTTTACCATCAATATCTCTTTTTTTACTAGTACCCATATCTCTTTTTATTGAAGATATAGTTTTTTCAGCGTTAGTTACTGCTTGTCTTTTAGCTAAAGCACCAACTAATTCTTCACCTTTCTTAGTGAAAGCTACAACAGATGGAGTTGTTCTTTCACCGTCAGAGTTCACTATTACTGTTGGAACTCCACCTTCTAATACTGCAAAACAACTATTTGTTGTTCCTAAGTCTATACCTATTATTTTTCCCATATTATCTCCTCTTTCTTTTGCCTACTCTGATACTTTTACCATAGTAGCTCTTAAAACTTTATCTTTATACATATAGCCTTTTTGTAAAACATCAATAATAATGCCCGCTTCAACTCCCTCACGAGTCTCAGTCAAGACAGCTTGATGGAAGTTTGGGTCAAATGGCATATTTAAACATTCTATTTCCACCACACCATTTGCATCTAAAATATCCATAATATTTGTCCTAATCATTTCAAATCCTTTTAAGAATTCTTTATTCTCTTCATTTCTCAGGCTCAAGGCACGATCAAAATTATCAATGATATTAACTAAACTTTTTAATATTTCTTCATTTGCATATTTATATAAATTAGCAACTTCTTCATCTTTTCTTTTTCTAAAATTCATCATTTCAGCTTGAATACGCATTGCTTTTTCTTTTTCTTTACCCAATTCCTCAGTAAGTTTCAGAATCTCTTCGTCCTGCTTACCTTTCTTTTTCTTACTCTTAGTTGTTTTTTCATCAGGCATTTCTACTTTTTCAGTTTGTTCTAACTGTTCTTTTATATTATCTTCATCTATATTCACTCATTTCCCTCTTTTCTATTTCTCTATATAAGACTTAAGGAAATTAAGTAAAGTAAACACTTTATCATATTCCATCCGTTTTGGACCAATTATAGCAAGTGTTCCTTCATCCTTTCCTACCTTGTAATGAGTTTTGATTATTGTAACATCGGGATCAAATTCTGTTTCTTCGCCAATATAAACATTAATGTCCGAGTCATTAGTCTGAATATTCTTAACTAATTCGGTATTTTCAAGTTTTGCAATCATTTCCTTAACCTTATCTGGTGTATCATATTCTTTATAATCAAGTATATTCGTCTTACCACCAAACACGATATCGGAATTATCAATTGTAAAATCTCTAAAAGCAGATGAGAAGAAATTACAAACTTCTTCATACCTATTAATTACATCTTTTATTCTTGGCTTAATTTCCAGTTCAAGTCTTTCACTAACTTTAGATAAAGGTGTTCCAACTAAAGCTTTATTAATAATCTCTGATGTTTTAATAAGTTCTTTTAGATTAATATCTCTACTGATATTAACTTGTTTATTCTCAACAACTCCTTGGTTTGTTACCAACACTGCAACTACTCGTTGATCAGTAGTTCCTTCATCCTCATCATCTTCTAAAGCAATAATACTAATCTGTTGCAAAGTTGATGACTCAACTGATGGACCTATAACAACACTTGTGTAATGAGTAATATCACTAATTATTTCCATACACTTTTGAATTGCGTCGCTAACGACTAAATTATTGTTATTTAAAATAGTTTGCAGTTTCAAAACATCTTCGCCAGTAATATCTTTAGGTTTCATTAAATTGTTGACATAATATTTATATCCCGCTTCCGATGGAATTCTGCCACTTGATAAATGCTCTTTTTCTAAGAAATTTAAATCTTCCAATAAAGCCATATCATTTCGAATAGTCGCAGATGATACATTAAAATGATCAACTAAAGATTTTGATCCAACTGGTTTAAAAGTTTGGATATAGGTTTCAACTATTATTTTTAATAATTCTTCTTGCCTTTCTCCCATACTTATCACCTCTGGCACTTCTATTTCTCCAGTGCTAAGTAAATTATATTACGCTTATTAGCACTTGTCAATACCATTTGCTAATATGTATGCAAAAAAAAGAATATTAGTATTCTAATATTCATAAGTTCCATGTAATTTAGATAATTCTTCATGTGTTAAAGGTTCTACTTCCCACTTATTATCTTTCTTTTTTAAATTAAGAGTAAGAGTATAATCTACCTTGTCTGTTGTATCAAGCATCTTTTTAATCTTATAAGCAAAATATTTAGAAAAATCAACATCTCCATCATCATCGACAAAATCAGCCTGATTAGCCGTAAAATAATCTCCTGCTAGCTTATCAGATTTATAATAATCAAAAACCGTTATTTGAACTTCTACTAAAGCTGAATCTCCATCAATTTTCTCACTTTTTATTTCATATTTTAAATTGCTATATTGTTTTAAATAAAGCTCTTTATAATCTTTTAAAGTTTCTTCATTCAAATCTTGTGAATCTAGATATTCATCAAGTTCTTTTTGAACACTTTCTGAATTATTCTTATAATTATTTAAAAATCTTGATACTGCATCCTTTGGAGCACTGCCTAAAAGTGTACAACCTGTAACTATAAATAATACTGCTATAAATGTAAATATTTTTTTCATCTTATCATCCTCATTACTATTATTTACTAATAAAATATATTTATACATAAAAAAGAAGCAGTTATTAAGCCGCTTCTCCTTCTTCATAATCATCAATTAAAGCTTCCATCTCATCTAAGTCTCCATTAAGAATCTTATCTGCAACGATATCTTTAAATTCTTCAATAAGCTCATCATATAATTCTTTATTATCAATATCTTTTAAGTAAGCATCTCCTTCAACATCCATAACTTCATAAATTACAAATTCATCTGTAGGAGTTTCATCTTCTAGTGTTCTAACAGTATAAACATATTTTTTATCTTCATGTGTTAGTTCTTCAAGAATTAAGTATTCTACATCATTTTCTAATGTAACAATATTTCCAACCTCTATCATATTCTTCTATTCCCTTCTAAATTTCTCTTCCCTGTCCTTGATTCATCATTCTAGCATTATTAATTATATTTCTTAAATCATCTGCATCAGAAACGCCATTAGTTGAAACTTCTTGAGCAAATCTATTAAACTCTGCTTCATTTAATGACATCACATCATCAACAAAAGCTTCATGTTGTTCACCAAGAGGTAGTTGAGATAAAACTTGACTAATATTAGCGCGTCTAACATCATTCATTTGATCTTCCTCTGAAACAGGAGTTTCTGGATTCTCTCCTAATGGGATAGGAGTTTCAATTACTGGAGGTTCTTCTACAACTTGCTGTTCAACAGGCATTTGAACTTCTGGAACTCCAACGGCACCTTCAAGTTCTTCTTCACTTACTGCGTTTCCTATATCAGCAGAGTCTCCATTAGTAGTGTTTCTACTAGCAACATCATCTAAATCTTCTTCAATAGTATTATTTGTCTTTTTCTTACCAAGTCTAATTTTTTCTCTAAATTTACGGAATATAGCACCAATTCCACGACCTTCTTTTTCTTCTTCTTCCACCTTTGATGAATCCATCATACCAAATTGATTTCCTTCAAGATTGAAGTTATATCCACCAAATTCAGTAAATAGCACTGGTAAATTATCAACAGTTACTTTTGGAATGCCAAATTTCTTTTGGAAGTTTCCGCGTTTCTTTTCATCATTAAATTTCTTAAATTTCTTATCAAGTTCATCTTGGAACATTTTAACAACATCTTGAACTTCATTTTGATTAAGTGAATAATCGTCATCAATTATAACGCCAGTTGAACGAGAATCAATTAAAGCAACATCCTCGCCATCTTTAACGATAGCAAATCTAAGTTCACCAGTCTCTTGGTTTCCTCTAACTTCAAACTTAATTCCACTCTTCTTATTGTCTTTATTAAATGCTTTCGTAACTTTTTTAGCTATCTTATTCAATTGATGACAAGTTGCTTTATAGTCCATATTTCCAACTAAGTCAACAACAGCATCATATAGAGTGCTCGTAATTCCTGCTACACCAGTAGCACCACCAATTGTAAGTAATGTAGCTGAAACTGGCATTAATGGTGGTATAAAGCTTAACCCAACAGCAGCAACTGCAGCAGTGAAGCATCCAACACTGATTTTACGTGCTCTCATTCTTCTAGAACTTTTTACACGTTTAGCATGCTTCATAACATTCTTTAAATCAACAGTTACTCCATTATCTGCACTTGAAGTTGGTTCAGGTGTTCCTGGAGTTTGTTCAGGTGTTCCTGAAGCTTGTTCAGGTGTTCCTGGAGCTTGTTCAGGTGTTCCTGGAGTTGGTTCAGGCGTTCCTGGAGTTGGTTCAGGTGTTCCTGGAGTTGGTTCAGGTGTTCCTGGAGTTG
>ERZ777011.474-NODE-474-length-62288-cov-4.366044_pt1 | contig 62288 bp, 53 predicted proteins | sample MGYA00374964_ERZ777011 | MGnify/ENA primary metagenome ERZ777011 (study PRJEB29310, sample SAMD00008975) | mouse gut metagenome | study: EMG produced TPA metagenomics assembly of the Metagenome analysis of fecal microbiota from mouse which was promoted...
TCCAAGGCTTTTGTTGCAAATTTTTCGGGACATTTTCAAAAATGCTTGACAGAACTTTTTTTAAAAAAATTTAAATAATGTGAAATTTTTGCCAAGTTCCCTATCTTGACCGCCATAGGTACAGCGAATATAATACTATTATATAGAAGAAACGGGGGAATTGTCATGTGGATTGCAGATAACTGGAAGGATTATGAGGTACTGGATGCCTCAGGCGGTGAAAAGCTGGAAAGATGGGGAAATTATCTCCTGGTGCGGCCGGATCCCCAGGTCATATGGAACACCCCCCGCAGACATAAGGGCTGGACTCACAGGAACGCCCATTATCACCGCAGTGCCGGTGGCGGCGGTGAATGGGAATTTTTTGACCTGCCCGGCGAGTGGAGCATTTCCTACAGCCTGCCCTGCCTGCCGGCCCAGGCCCGCCCCCTGGCCTTTCGTTTAAAGCCCTTCAGTTTCAAGCATACCGGCCTCTTTCCGGAGCAGGCGGCCAACTGGAACTGGTTCTCCGGACTGATCCGGGATTCCCTGCGGCGAAATCCGGCCGGACAGCCGAAAATCTTAAACCTCTTCGCCTACACCGGCGGCGCCACTCTGGCTGCAGCCGCAGCAGGGGCCGCCGTCACCCATGTAGACGCTTCGAAGGGCATGGTAAGCTGGGCAAAGGAAAACGCTGCCGTCTCCGGCCTGGCAGATGCCCCCATACGCTGGCTGGTGGACGACTGCGTCAAATTCGTGGAACGGGAAATCCGCCGGGGCAGCCGATACGACGGAATCATCATGGACCCCCCCTCCTACGGCAGGGGGCCTAAGGGAGAGATCTGGAAGATAGAGGAACATATCTGGCCTTTTCTGGAGAAAACCACCCGGCTGCTCTCCGACAATGCCCTGTTCTTCCTGATTAACTCCTATACCACAGGGCTTCAGCCTGCAGTGCTGTCTTATCTGCTGGGTGAAGCGGTGGCGAAGCATATTCCCGGACATACAGAGGCGGCGGAGCTTTGCCTGCCCGTATCGGAATCCGGCCTGCTGCTTCCCTGTGGAGCTGCCGGCAGATGGCGGGGCAACTGAAGCATATCCCGATCAAATCCCACGCAGACGGATAAACAGTTTTTGCATAATGTATAAAACAATAAATAGAATTATATGCAACATTGTGGTATAGTATTTCAAAACGCTGTTATACAAGGGGCAATTCGATGCGTACAAAGGTACAAACCTTTTCTAAAATACAAAACCATTTATCCAGTATCCTGTTCTCCGTTTTCTGCATGGCTGCAGCCGTCGGCATTTCCTCTGCCTGCTTACGCATATTCAGATATTTTTCCCGAAGCTGCCTGCTGATATTTGTTCTCTTTATAATGCTGGCCTCCTGTCATGCCGCAGACCGGCTGTACGGCATCCTCTGCTCGGTTTTTGCCATACTGTGGCTCAAGCCTGGCTGTGTGGATCCCTGTACGGATTTTCCTTTCGCCTGTACGGATCATCTGGCAGATATACTGTGCGCCGTCGTCATTACGGCATTTATCAGCCTTTTTACCTTTTCCCTCTCAAAGCGTGCGGCACAGGTTTCCGTAACCGAGGCCCGGCTGGCGGAAGCAGGGCAGGAATCCATGCGCGCAAATCTGCTGCGTGCAATCTGCCATGACCTGCGTACTCCTCTCACGGGCATCATCGGCAGCAGTCTCACATATCTGGAGCATCATGATACCATGACGGAAGACGAAAAGAAAGAACTGGTGCGCGGCATCTATGAATCCTCCACCTGGCTCATACATATGGCAGAAAACCTCCTCACCATCACCCGTATCAAGGAGATTGACCTTTCCATCAATACCCGGGAGGAATCTGTGGAAGAGGTGGTGGCGGAAGCCCTGCAAAAGACAGAGCTCCGGCACAAGGGCTGCTCGATCCGTGCCTCCGTCCCCCGGGAGTTTATCATGATACCCATGGATGCCACACTGATTGAACAGGTAATTATCAATCTTCTGGAAAATGCCCTGCTTCACTCCGGCACAGACCAGCCCACAGAGCTGCTTGTGGCAGATCACCCGGGCTTTGTATCCTTCACCGTCCGGGATTACGGACGCGGCATTCCCCAGCATATGCTGGACCACCTTTTTGAAGGAAACGGGCAAAAAGGATCCGCTTCAGGGACCAAAAAGGGCAGCGGAATCGGCCTTGTCCTCTGTAAAACCATTATCACCGCCCATCACGGCACAATCACGGCACGCAATCACACAGACGGCGCAGAATTTACTTTCACCCTGCCCAGGGCTAAGGAGACGGATCATGAACCTTAAAATCAACATTCTTTTTATAGAAGACGATATAAATACCTGTTCCTTTGTTACGGCTGCCCTGTCCAAAAACGGCTATCAGGTCACTTCCGCCCATTCCGCCAGAGAAGGGTTAAGCCTTGCCGCCGCAAACTACCCTGAAATCATTCTGCTGGACCTGGGACTTCCCGATCTGGATGGCTGTGAAGTATTAAGAATCCTCCGGCGTTGGAGCGACCGTCCCGTGATCGTCATTTCCGCCCGTGAGACGGACAGCGACAAGGTTCAGGCACTGGATCTCGGTGCCGACGACTACATCACCAAGCCCTTCAGTCCCGCTGAGCTGATGGCCCGTATCCGTGCCTGCCTTCGCCACACCCGTACCTGTACACCGGACAGATTCTATCAGGCTCTGGGGCTGCGTATTAACCTGGTGAGCAGAACCGTCTCCCTGGACGGCGAACTCATTCACCTGACTCATGTAGAATACCGGCTGCTTGCACTCCTGGCGGAGCGTTCCGGCTGTGTCCTGACCTACAGCTATATGATGAACACCATCTGGGGACCCTACACGGATGACAACAATCAGATTCTGCGTGTCAATATGGCAAATATCCGCCGCAAGATTGAAAAGAATCCGGCCAGGCCTCAGTATGTCTTTACGGAAGTCGGCATCGGTTACCGCATGCGTGAAACCGAGGGCCGCTGAACCCCTATGGGACAAGGGACTCCAGCAGCCTGACCGTTTCGTCCTTTTCCAGGACACCGCAGTATTCTGCCAGCATACCGTTTTCATATAACAGCGCAAAGCGCACGATTCCGTTCTCCCCGGCATCCGGAAGCATCTCCGCCCATTCCTGCCTCACCGTGCACACAGGAGGATCTGCCTCAAACCGCATGTCGGCCGTCAGCTCTGTCCAGGTAATCTTAAGCCACAGGACAAGGTCTCCGTCAGTCCATTTATACAGACAGCTTTCCTGTCCCCCCGGCTCCTCTCTTCCCGGCTCTGTCTTCTCCAGAATGTATCCCGCCGGCACAACGGCATCCGCTCCGGGATCCCGCGATACTCCGGAATCCTGCTGCCTTTCAACTTCCCGGATTTCCTGCAGATTCTCCGCCTGCTCTTTCTGCAATTCGTCCGAAGCCTTCTCCGCCGGAACGTTCTCCGTACCGCTCTTTCCTTCCCCAATTCCGTATGTTTCCGGCAGCACTGCAAGCCTGCTTATATCCAGCCACTCCGGCTCATGCCCGGAAAACTGCAGATCCCCGTATCCCCCTGCTGTTTGTCCGTCACTTTCGCCGCCTTCCGCCTCCGCTGCCTGGGGCATATCTTCCGCCGCACAGAATTCATTCTCCGCAGCTTTCTTTCCTGCCCCGCCATTCCCGGTAGATCCCGGACGAACATGACTGAGCGTGTAATATACCGTTCCCGCAACGATCAGGCACAGGCACGCGGCACAGGCCATGGCATACCGGTAGACATACCCACGCCTCCTGTTTCCTTTCGGTACGGCTTTTTTGTTTTCTCCCGAAACAGCCGCGCCAGCTTTTTCGCTGCGCTCCAAAAGCTCCCCGTCCACGGCGGACAGCGCTTCCATTACCCTGATAGCCCCCAGCTCTTTCTCCGTACTCAAAGCACGATCCCCTCTCTTTCCAGATAATCTTTCAACTTGTTCCGGGTGCGGAAAAGACTGGTCTTTACCGTGTTCAGATTCATGCCATACCGCCTTGCAATCTCGCCGTATTCCTCCACGTACCAGTATCGTCTCAGAAACACATTGCAGTCCTTTTCGGAAAGAGTATGAAGGAACGCATCCAGCAATCGCTCCAGCTCTGCGGCCGCCACCGCGTCCTCGGTACTGTGCACGTCCGGCACACATTCCGCCAGTTCGTCCAATGCCACCGTCATTTCTCCGCCTCCGCGCTTCATAGTCCGCCTCTCCTTCCATCTGTCCAGAGAGAGATTCCTTGTAATCGTGCCCAGAAACAGCGAAAATTTCCCCGGCCTCCCCGGAGGAATGGCCTTCCACGCCCGGAACCAGGTATCGTTGACACATTCATCGGAATCCTCTTTGTCATACAGAATATGCCAGGCAATGCTGTAGCAGTAATTTCCGTATGCACTCTGGGTTTCCGCAATGGCACGTTCGTCCCGCGCCCAATACAGGTCCAAAATCTCCGCGTCCTTCAAAACTTCTCCTCCCCGTCACCCTTGTCATCCTTATAGACGGCATCCGCGCCTGAAAGTTTCCTATCTGTTTTCATTACATTACATCAACGGCGCCAGAATTCTCATGATCCAGCCAAAGGCCTTCTCCCAGAGCTTCTGCTTCTTCACATCCTCCCTGGTCTGCTCGATACATTTTAAAAGAGTCTCCTGCACGTCCTCTTCGATCCTGGAAATCTGCGAATTCCGGTAAAGAACAATCCCGCATTCAAAATGGTGGTACAGACTGCGGTAATCCAGATTTACCGTGCCTACCACCGCCTTTTCGCCGTCCGCCACAAACAGCTTTGCATGGACAAAGCCGGGCTCGTATTCGCAGATACGCACTCCTGCTTCCAGCAGCTCGTCATAATAAGTCTTTGCCAGCAGAAACGCATATTTCTTATCCGGGATATGGGGCATGACAATAATGACCTCCACCCCTCTCTTGGCCGCGTAAATCAACGCCATCAGCATTTCGTGGTTCGGAATCAGGTATGGTGTCATAATGTGCACATAGGTGTGGGCCGTATTGATAATATCCAGATAAACCTGCTCCCCCACACGCTCCGGCCCCAGGGGGCAGACGCTGTACGGGATGGCATATCCGTCGGAAGGCATGGAGCTCCCCTCAGGACAGGCATATCGGTCAAAGGCATCCGGCTGCCTTTCGGATTCGTTCCACATCTCCAGAAACATATAAGTGAAACGCTCCACCGCGTTTCCCTTCACCATTATGCCGCCGTCCTTCCAGTGGCCGAAGCGCGGCTTTCTGTTGATATACTCGTCCGCCAGATTAATTCCCCCGGTAAAGGCCACTTTCCCGTCCACCACCAGAATCTTCCGGTGGTCCCGATTATTATAATGAGGAGAGAAAATCGGCTTTATGGGCGCAAACATTTTACACCGGATCCCTTCCTCCTCCAAGACTCTGGGATAATAGCTTGGCAGGTTAAACAGCACATCCGTGCCGTCATACATAAACCTGACCTCAACTCCCTGCTGCGCTTTCTCCTTCAGAATAGCATGGATCGTATCCCACATATATCCTTCACTGACAATGAAAAATTCCACAAAGAGGAACTTTTCCGCCTTTTTCATCTCCTCCACAATGGCCGGAAACTGCTCGTCTCCCAGGGGGAAATATTTCACCTGGGTTTTATCATAGACAGGGCTTGCGTCATATTTATACAGATAGTGGGCAAGGCTGCTCATATGGGAGCTTTCCGCGGAGAGCCGTTCCAGGGTGTCCCGGTCTGCCGTCACGTACTTCTCTGTCTGCTTTTTCAGCTCCTTCAGCTTACTGTACATAACCTTCGTGCCCGGCTGGGCGACCATGACCACATAAAGGATTGCCCCGAAAATGGGAAAAAGAGAAATAGCGAACATCCACGACAGCTTCATGTCCGGAATTCCCCTGGAATTGTAAATATGCAAAACCGCAATGGTACTGATGGCCAGAAACATACCGTAAAACAGCACACTGTAATTTCTCAGCCGGAAGTATCCCAGCGCCAGCAGGCCAAGCTGCAGCCCAAAGCCAAGGATCAGTATTGCCGTCCTCCCGTATATAATGGTTTTAATATTTCCCATTTTCTTCTTTCCGTTACCGGTACTCATAGTTCACCCTCCATACCCTGGCCTAATCCCCTGACTCCAGAAAGCTTGTAAGATTTGACAGGCAGCGGTAGAGAATTTCCGTCTCTTCCTCGCTCAGCTCCTTCACAATCGCCTTTATCATTTTCTTATGGAAATCCCTGTGATGGTAAAAAGCCCTCTTCCCCTTATCCGTCAAAAGCACATATACCACCCGCTTGTCCTCCCGGCTTCGCTCTCTGACGATATATCCCTTCTTTTCCAGTCCGTTCATATTGGTGGTCAGCGTGCTCACCGTAACGGAAAGCTTATGGGCAATGGCCGACATATTCCGGGGCTCGCTCACACCGATTGCCTCTATAATGTGCATGTCATTATTGGTGATGTCATTGAATTCCTCCGTAATGACTGCTTTCGCCTCCATGTCCATCACATGGTTAAAGAGCCCTGCCAGCAATTCACTCATAGACCTCTTTTTCGTCCGCATCATTTCATGACCTCACCTTTCTGATCTCACCATATACCATAAACTCACCATTGCATCACACAGGCACCCCAGGTCAGCCCCGCGCCAAAGCCGGAGAGCACAATCTTCATCCCCCGTCTGATCCTGCTGCTTCGGTTAAGCTCGTCCAGAAGCACCGGAATCGCGGCGGAAGACATGTTTCCCACCCGGTCCAGGTTCACCGGAAATTTCTCCATGTCCTGTCCCAGGCGCTTTGCAATCCCCTCTATAATCCGGTAGTTGGCCTGATGCAGTACGAACAGATCCACCTCGTCAGCCGTGATTCCCGCCTTCTCCAGCACCTCTCCAATGCTCTCCGGCACACGCCGTACCGCAAAGGCGAAAATATCTCTGCCGTCCATCTGCACCCAGGGGGCTTCTAAGGCGGCTTCCGTATAGGGGTTCTTCAATTGGCGGCTGTCACACCTTAACGCTCCGCCCTTACTGCCGTCGGCGTGTTGTACAAACCGGAAAATATCCGGCTCCCCCCTGTATTCGGCAAACACCGCTCCTGCACCGTCGCCGAAAAGGATGCAGGTACTCCTGTCGGTCCAGTCCACCAGCTTGGAAAGCACCTCCGCTCCCACAATCAGGGCATTCCTGCAGATCCCTGCCTCCATATAGGCCCATGCGGTATGCAGTGCAAACAGGAAGCCCGAGCAGGCGGCATTCAAATCAAATGCCACGGCGTGTACTGCCCCCACGGCTGCCTGTACCTGGCAGGCCACACAGGGAATACCTGTCTCCGGGGAACAGGTGGCCACCAGAAGCAGCTCCACCTCCTCTGCATTCCTTCCCGCATCCGCCAGTGCCTTCTCACACGCTGCCGCCGAAAGCTGCGTCACCGTTTCCCCGGTAGATATGTGTCTGCTGCCGATGCCGGTTCGTTCCCGTATCCACTGGTCCGAAGTATCAACCAGCTTTTCCAGGTCTTCGTTTGCCACACTTTTTTCCGGGAGCGCACTCCCTGTTCCAATTATCTTAATCGACATAGCCGTGTTCCTTCTGTAATAAATATGTTATCTAAAATTTCCGGAAGCGTTCATACCGTTCTACTGCGATGGCATCACCGTCCATCCCCTGATAACGCTTCAAAAATTCTTTCATCTGCTCCTTGATATACCCGGCAATGGCCTCCACGGTATTCTCCCCTGCGCCGCCGAATTCCGGAATAATCTTCTCCGCCACATGCAGGTTCTTCAAATCCTGGGCCGTGATGTGCATCACCTCACTGGCCTCCTTCGCCTTGGAAGAGTCCTTCCAGAGAATGGACGCAAACCCCTCCGGTGAGAGAATGGAGTAAGTAGCATTCTCCAGCATCCAGACCTCATTGCCCACCGCCGTGGCCAACGCTCCGCCGCTGCCCCCTTCTCCGATGAAAATGCACAGCACCGGCACCTTCAGCCCGGACATTTCGCAAAGATTCCTGGCAATCGCCTCACCCTGCCCTCTCTCCTCCGCCTCGATCCCGCAGAAAGCTCCGGAAGTATTGATAAAGCTGACAACAGGACGATGAAATTTCTCCGCCTGCTTCATCAGCCGCAGCGCTTTCCGATAGCCCTCCGGCATGGGCATACCGAAATTCCGCTCCTGGCACTCCTTTATATTCTTCCCTTTATATCCGGCAATAACCGTCACGGGCTGGCCGTCCAGGAATCCGATTCCGCCGATGATCGCCGGATCATCCCCAAAAAGCCTGTCGCCGTGAGCTTCCACAAAGTAATCGAATATATGCTCCATATAGTCAAGGGACTGAGGCCGCTCCACGTTCCGCGCCGCCTTTACCTTTTCCCAGGCTCCCGTGGGACGCACCTTCCATTCCTGCTCCTTCAGAATCTCGCTCAAGACAAATCGGGATTCCTTTCCCGTGGTAAAATGCGCAAATTCCCCTTCCCTGCACTGGTGCGCCTTGACCAGGAAGTAAATCGTCTTCTTCAGATTCTCACGCTTTACAATCCCGTCAATAATTCCATGCTTCTCCAGAAATTCCGCCGTCTGGAAGCCCTCCGGCAGCTCCTGGCCGATGGTCTGCTTGATTACCCTTGGCCCGGCAAAACCGATCAGGGCTCCCGGCTCCGCCATAATCACGTCTCCCAGCATGGCAAAGCTTGCCGTCACTCCCCCGGTGGTAGGATCCGTCAGCACGGTGCAGTATAAAAGCCCGGCCTCGCCCAGCTTTCTGATGGCGGCGGCAGTCTTTTCCATCTGCATCAGCGAGATAATACCTTCCTGCATCCGGGCTCCGCCGGAACAGCAGAACAGGAACACCGGCAGCTTCTCCTGGGCCGCCCTCTCAATGGCGGCGGTAATCTTTTCCCCCACCACATGTCCCATGCTCGCCATAAGGAACCTGGCATCGCAGATTCCCAGCATAATATCTTCCCCGAAAACCTTACAGCGGCCCACCGTCACGGCCTCGTCCAGTCCGGTTTTCTCCCTTGCCTCCGCCAGCTTCTCTTCATAGCCCTCATAAGCCAGAGGGTTGCGCACCGGAAGATCCGTAAACCAGGGTTCAAAGGTATGGGGATCGGCAACCATACGGATCCGGTTATGCACCTTGACCCTGAAATAACCGCCGCACTCATAGCAGATATACTTTCTCTTTACCACCCGTGCCCTGTCCACACTCTTTCCGCACTTGGGACAGCGGATCATCACGACCTCCCTGGCCTGTTCCCTGTCGTCCCTCACCGGCCCGGCCTCCTGCCCCTTGTTCTCATCTGTCCCCTGCTCCCCTGCAGTGTCCGGCTCGTTTATTCCGCTCAGCTTTTTGGCAAAAAATTCCGCTCTTTTCTGCTTCAGAAACCAATTCATATCCCTGCCTCCTTACCCGATGGCAAAGGTCAGCTCTCCCTGGGCTGCAATTCTGCCGTCTACAGTGGCCACGGCCTTACCCATTCCCACCGGCCCCTTTACCTTGATAATCTCCATTTCCAGCGTCAGTACATCCCCCGGCAGCACCTTCGTCTTAAACCGGGCCTTGTCAATACCGGCAAAATACGCAGTGCGCCCCTTCCACTGGGGCTGGGAGAGAATCGCCACCGCCCCCACCTGCGCCAGGGCTTCTATAATCAAAGCCCCCGGCATTACCGGCTCTCCCGGGAAATGTCCCTGAAAATAGGGTTCATTCATGCTCACACACTTTTTCCCCACGGCCCGCACACCGGGCTCCAGCTCCTCTATGGTATCTATCAGAAGAAAAGGATAACGGTGGGGAATAATCTCCATAATCTCCTTTGCAGTAAACAGCGCCATGCGCAAGCCCTCCTCCTTCTATTCGGCCTTACCGATCAGAATACTGGCGTTATGCCCCCCGAATCCCAGGGAATTGCTGAGGGCATAAGGCACATCCTCCCGATAGCTCGTTTTACAGTAATTCAGATCCATCTCTTCGTCGGACTCCCGCAGCCCTACGGTTCTGTGAATAAAGCCCTCTTCTATTTCCTTGACGCAGGCGATAAACTCCACCGCTCCCGCCGCCCCCAGGAGATGGCCGATCATGGACTTGGTGGAATTGATCTTAAGCGCTTTTGCATGTTCCCCGAAGGCCAGCTTGATGGCTCTGGTTTCAAACAGGTCATTATGGTGGGTACTGGTTCCGTGGGCATTAATATAAGTAAGCTTATCCGGGGCCACACCGCCGTCTTCCAGGGCGCACAGCATAGCCCTGGCGGCTCCTGCCCCATCCTCCGCGGGGGAGGTGATATGGTAGGCATCCGAGGAACAGCCATAGCCCAGTACTTCCCCATAAATATGCGCCCCCCGCTTCCTGGCATGCTCCAGCTCCTCCAGCACCACCACTCCCGCGCCTTCTCCCATGACGAAGCCGCTCCTTTCACGGTCAAAGGGAATGGAACATCTCTCCGGATCCTCACTGTCTGTAAGTGCTGTAAGCGCCGAAAATCCGGCTATCCCCACAGGAGTGACTGCTCCCTCTGTGCCCCCGGCCAGCATGACATCCGCGTCGCCGTACTGAATCGTGCGGAAAGCCTCACCGATGGAATTGGTACCCGTGGCGCATGCCGTCACCACATTCAGGCTCTTGCCCTTAAGACCATACATAATGCTCACATTGCCGGCAGCCATATTGGAAATCATCAGGGGTACAAACAAAGGCCCTACCCGGGAGGGCCCCTTTTCCAAAAGTCTTCCGTACTCTCTCTCTATCGCCTGGAGGCTTCCGGTTCCGCTGCCGATAGAACAGCCCACCCTCCACGCATCCTCCTGATCCATATCAAGGCCGGCATCCCTGATCGCCTCTCCGGCCGCCGCTACGGCATACTGGCAGAAAAGCTCCATCCGTCTGGCTGCTTTTTTGTCCATGTACTTTTCGGGCTCAAAGTCCTTCACCTCCGCTGCCAGCCTGCATTTGTAATCAGCTGCGTCAAATTTGGTAATGGGTGCAAAGCCTGTTTTTTCCAGCTTTACACTCTCCCAGAATTCTGCCACGCTGTTGCCGATGGGAGTCACGGCTCCCATGCCCGTCACCACTACTCTTCTCATCCTAACCTCCATATCGCGGCTTTCCTTTTCTTCCCGTCAGAACGCCCTGCCTCATATCGCCATGCCGCCGTCCACACAGATTACCTGGCCGGTAATATAGTCCGCGCCGCCTCCCGCCAGAAAACCCACCGCCTCCGCAATTTCCTCCGGCAGCCCCATTCTCTTCATGGGAATCATATCCACCGCTGCTTCCCGGGCCTTCTCGGGCATGGCCTTTGTCATCTCCGTATCAATGAATCCGGGCGCCACCGCATTGACGCAGATTCCCCGGCCGGCAAGCTCCCTGGCCACGCTCTTCGTCAGCCCGATCAACCCCGCCTTGGAGGCAGAATAATTCGCCTGTCCCGCATTTCCCAGGACACCGGACACGGAGGAAATATTAATAATCTTACCGCTCCGCTGCTTCAGAAAGTAACGCGAAAGATGCCGGATGGTGTTGAAAGCGCCCTTCAGATTTACATTCAATACGCTGTCGTATTCCTCCTCCGACATGCGCAGAATCAGATTATCCCTGGCGATACCTGCATTGTTCACCAGAATGTCAACCTTCCCGTACCTGCCGATGATTTCCTCCGCCATCCTTCCGCAGGCCGCATAGTCCGCCACATCACAGCAGACAGCCTCCGCGTTGCCGCCCAGGGCCTCTATCTGTGCCGCCACCTCCGCTGCCCGGTCCGCAGAGCCGCTGTAATTCACCAGTACCGCAGCCCCCATTGATCCCAGCTTTAAGGCAATGGCCCTTCCGATTCCCCGGCTGGCCCCGGTGACCAATGCCACCTTTCCCCTTAATGTCTTTTCCGCCGTTTCCGTATTTATGCCCATGCTGCGAATTTCCTTTCCGCAGGCAGTCAATCTCTCAACATCCGTGCCGCCCGCCGCGCAAACAACATATTCCTGTTACTCCTCTTCCAGAAGCCTGTACATATCCTCCACCGCAGCCACATTCTTCATGGTCACGGCATTGCTGATCTTCCGTGCAAACCCGCTGAGGGTCTTACCCGGCCCGATTTCAATAAAGGTATCCACCCCTGACGCGATCATCCGCTCCATGCTTTCCCGCCACCTCACGGTTCCGGATACCTGCTTTGCCAGCAGCTCCCTGACTCTGCCTGCATCTGTCACAAAGTCCGCCTCCACATTACACAGATAGGGAATCACGGGATCATGCACCTCCACCTGCTCCAGCTCCTTTGCCAGCTTCTCCCCGGCCCCCGTAAGCAGTGCGGAATGAAAAGGACCGCTGACCTTTAAGGGTACACACCTTTTCGCCCCTGCCGCCTGCAGCTTTTCCGCTGCCGCCTGCACCGCCTTTTCCTCGCCGGTAATCACGATCTGTCCCGGACAGTTATCGTTGGCAATGGAGACGATTCCCGGCGTTTCCCCGCAGATCTGCCCGATGACGTCCGCATCCAGCCCCAGCACTGCCGTCATGGCCCCGCCTGTGGGATACGCTTCCTGCATATAAATTCCCCTGCTTCGAATCAGCCTGAAGAGACTTTTTAAGTCCATGACCTCCGCTGCCGCCAGGGCCCCGTACTCACCCAGGCTTAAGCCGGCGCAGCAATCCGCTTTTACGCCTTTCTCCTCCAGCACCTTTAAGATCGCAACCTCGGTAGTGAGCATGGCAATCTGCGTGTATTCGGTGATATTCAGCTGCTCGTTCTCCGTAAAGCACAGCTGCGCCACATCCAGGCCTGTAGCCTCCCGGGCCAGCTCATATACCTCCCTCGCCGTCTCGAAGGTATCATAAAAATCCTTTCCCATACCGGGGTACTGGGCCCCCTGCCCCGGGAAAACAAATGCGGTCTTACCCATAGCTGTTCCCTTTCTTCAGCAGCTCATAAGCCTGCTCCATCATCTCTTCGATCATTTCCTTACAGGTCTGCTCCCGGCTGATCAGACCGGCAATCTGCCCCGCCATAACGGTTCCGTTAATCACGTCGCCCTCTACAACCGCCTTACGAAGCGCTCCCAGCCCCAGCTTCTCCAGCTCCTCAAAGCCGGCGCCTTCCTTCTCCAGCCGCAGATACTCTCTGGTCATATGATTGCGAAGGGAACGGACGGGATGCCCCGTACTCATCCCGGTAACTTCGGAGTCTATGTCCTTCGCTTTAATCAGCTTTTCCTTATAATTGGCATGTACCACGGATTCTTTTGCCACCACGAACCTCGTACCTATCTGTACTGCCTCTGCGCCCAGCATCAGAGCGGCCGCAAAGCCGCGTCCGTCCCCGATACCGCCGGCAGCAATCACAGGTATGCCGACCATATCCACCACCTGGGGCACCAGCGCCATGGTAGTGAGCGAACCGATGTGTCCGCCGCTTTCCATTCCTTCCGCCACCACTGCGTCAGCACCTGCACGCTCCATCATTTTAGCCATGGCCGAGCTTGCCACCACAGGGATCACCCGGATCCCTGCCTCCTTCCACATTGCCATGTATTTCCCAGGATTTCCCGCGCCGGTAGTCACCACCTTAACGCCTTCTTCCACAATGACTCCGGCAATCTCATCCGCCTCCGGATTCATCAGCATGACGTTTACACCGAAGGGTTTCTTCGTCCGTTCCTTGGTCTTTCGGATCTCTTCCCTGACGAAGGAAGCCGGGGCGCCGCCGGCACCGATCAGGCCAAGGCCCCCGGCCTCGGAAACTGCCGATGCCAGAGAATGCTCCGCTACCCACGCCATGCCCCCCTGGATGATAGGATATTCAATCCCCAGAAGCTCCGTCACTCTCGTCTTCATTCCGCAACACCCTTATCGTTCAAGTAATTCAGCACATCCCCTACAGTAACCAGCTTCTCCAGCTCCTCGGAAGGGATCTCAATATTGAATTCATCTTCAAGAGCCATGACCAGCTCAAACAGATCCAGGGAATCCGCGTTCAGATCCTCCTTGAAGCTGGTGCTCTCCGTGATTTCAACGCCATCCGCATTCAGCTTTTCCTCAATTACTGCCTTCACCTTTTCAAACATGTCTTTCTCCTCTTTTCATAGTTTTGTTTACTACATTAAACAGTTTGATTATCTATTTGTTTGGCAATCAAGTAATTAGATTTTCAAACTATTTATCAAGATAATACTACCGGGTATTCCTCTTGTCAATATCATTTTTCCCCGGACAAATCCCCGTCTGCGGAAACGCTGCCGCCGGATGCCCGCTATCCCCGAAAGTGCGCTGGGCAAAACGCCGGCAGCAGGGGCAATGTAACGCTGCAGATCATCGATCCGGGGAAAAACCCCATGAAAACAGACCGGATCACGGGATCCGGCTGTTTCATGCAATGAGCAGAGGGGAATTGGAGATGCCGCGAACCTGCAGGCGCTGAACACGTGGCTGCAGACTCCCGTCAGAGCGGAAAGCATGGCAGAATTTGAAGATAATATATAACCGTAAGATCATTCGGATGAGAAGACCCCCCTCATGGACACCAGGAAATCCGTCAGGGTCTTCAGCTCGGTATTGTCCAGCGCCCTGTTTGGGAAAGAAGCGTCAACCGTCGCCTCCTTCCCAAACAGGATATAATCCGCCGACAAGCCAAAATGCTCGCAAAGCTTATACAGGGTTTCCTGGGACATCCCTTTCTTGCCGTTCTCTATTTCAGAGAGAAAATTTATGGATATGTGGATTTTTTCCGCAAAGTCCGCCTGCGTATAGCTGTTTGATATACGATAATTGCGAACTCTTTCGCCCACAGCCGATTTCAGTTTCTGCGCATCCATAATCTGTTTCCTCCTGTTCTGTAAATCCGGCCCTCCCGGCAATCGCCAGCATCCTCCGAAAGCAGGATCCTTTGCACTTTGCCCGGCGGGCAATGTCTGCCTGAGGGAATAAAAAATATCCCGCCACAAAACTTTCATTTCGCTTTGGGATATTTTTCATCAAACTTTAGCAGGGTTTGAAAAACGAATTGGGCTTACTGTACAGTTCCGTAGAACTTCTGGCCCACTTGATAATAATTAATCTGGTTCTTTCCGGTTCTGTTCATCGGAAGCCGACAAATATCACAAGCTCCGTCACCCTTTGAGCCGTCTGCCTGTACATTATTATCACTACAAGGATCCGCGCCGATCAGTGTGCTTACTTCCAGAACCACATTGCAGTTCTTGCAATACCTGACCTGATAATGCTCATGAGTCCTCGTTGTATCATGTGCATCAGCCTTCTCAATCGTATAGGTATCTACATAAACATCGAACCATTCATTATTTGCACCATGAGTTGCCGCAACATGATCTGACATAGGTATTGTTTCTTCTACTTCTCTTCCGCACCAGTCGCAATAACCGTACGCAATACCGGTACTTGTGCATGTAGCAGCCACTTTAACATTTGGCTTACCTGCCAGCTTGTGGTTCAGCAGGGCACGAGGTCTGTTGTCTTTAATATGGCAGTTTTTGCACTCCCATACATCATACCCTTCATCTCCAGGCTTGCAGCTCTTGGACTCAACATAAACCTGTGTTTTTACAAAATCATGCTGAAGCTTTTCCACAACCTCCGTCACGTGCTTGCCGCAATCGGTACATGTATATGCTATCAAACCGGTTGCAGTACAGGTAGGATGCTCAGTATAAAGGTTTGCAGTGCCATCGGGTGCCTTATGTGCCGCCTTGTCAACAATCGTGTATATTGCATCACAAGTTACCGGCTTGCCGCTGATATAGTCATTACATCCCTTATAAACTTTGTTGCCAATTACCAAATCACCGGCCACAGCACGGACAAACTGCCCATTGTCATCAGTAAAATCCACATACTTCTGACGGGTTCTAAGCCAGTTGCCTGTCTCAGGATCGTAAACATTTTCCATTACAGGTGCCTTGCACTGCAGTTTTGTATAACCGTCCTTCGTACAGGTATGTGCCACTGCATCTATAATCACAGCGCCCTCAGCCGCAGTCCAATGCACATGTGCCGCCGGAGTAACCGTTCCGGGCTTTTCTGTTGTAGCGCCATTCGAACCACTATTATCGGTGTTACCTGTAGATCCGCCGCCATTGTTGGATCCGCTTGACACAGAAACTGCTGCCGGCTTTTCCATCGTGCCGCCAGGTCTGCCTTCCTTGATACCAAAGTTGACATAATGCTGCGCAATCTTTACATAATCATCTCCATAAGCAGCTTTTACATCAGGATTCTTTGCCGCATAATCCTCCAAGTTGAACAGAACGCCTGTGGTTCTCTTCTCCTTGATGCCATAAGTAAGATAATGATCCACATACGCATCCCAGTCATCACCGAATGCTGCATTCAGATCTGCATATGCCTTGCGGTATGCCGCTACGTCAAGGATGGGGCTCATAACACGGCCTTCCTTGGCGCCGCTGGTCATGAAGTGCTTTAAGAGCGCCGCTTCATCAGCACCGTAAGCAGCCTTCAGATCGCCGTACTTGTCTGCATAATACCCTGCGTTGAACACGTCTGCGACACCCGCAGCAGATACGGTCAGAGCACTACCCGCCAACATAGCTACCGTCAACGAAAATGCTAAAAACTTTTTCCCTTTCATCTTTGTTTTCTTCCTTTCTCCCTTTGAAATATTGTAAATACTGTAAGTTTCCATGAACGACCCTGCTAAATTCGTTTCATGTGAGTTTATAGAATCCAGTCTCAAAAAGAAAAAGTGGTTTTCGGCAAAACGCCCCGGAAGGCACAATATCCCAGAATACCGTAACCACAAGGGTTTCAGAAAAATCTTCCAGGATCCGCTTTGTAATTTTTTGAAAAAAATACTTGCAAATTAAAACAAGTGGTGATATTAGCTATTTCGTACAGACATAATCAGTTTCGCAATGCCATAATTTTATGCCGTATTTTACGAATCCTCTTGACAAGTCCTACAAATATGATATGATAGTATACAAAGCATAACAATTCTAAATATATAGATAAATCAAATCCATTATTCTGTTTTTCGAAAGGTCTATGCTTGAATTCAACCAAATCAATTTAAAAGCAGGAGGCCTTTCGGAAGAGCAAGCCGGATTGACAGCTGTGCCTCCCTGCTTCAGACAGGAGGAAAATGAAAACCGATCCGGAAAAAATGATTTCTTTGAAGTACGATGACATGTTTCACGAAGTATTCTCCTGTGAAACCGTCATAAGACAGTTCTTAAGTGACGTTCTGGGGATTCCCCCGGAAAGCATCAGGACCGCAAGGCTTGTGACGCCCCGGTTGTGGAAACGCTGCCGCCGCCAGAAGCTCGGCATCCTGGATATTGCACTGGAGCTGAACGATGACACCAGGGTCAATGTGGAGCTGCAGGTCAGGATGCAGCAGCAATGGGTAAAACGACAGCTGTTTTATCTGGCAAAGATGTATGAAGAGGACCTGAAGACCGGTGAGCAATATGGCCGGCTCAAGAAGTGCATCAGTATCGGCATTTTGGACTTTCCCCTGCTGGAAGGCGAAGAATACCATTCGGTCTGCCTCCTGCGGGACGAAAGGGGCCGGGAACTGACGGAGCTGTGGGAACTGCATATCATAGAACTGAGGAAAAACCTGCATGGGGACAGACTGGACGACTGGATCCGGCTGTTTCATGCAAAGAGCAGGGAGGAATTGGACATGCTGGCGACAAAGAACAGAGGTCTGGCGGAGGCGGCAGGGATCATGAAGCGGATGAGTCTGGGAAAAACACTGCGGTATCGATATGAGGCGCATTTAAAGGCGAAGAGGGATCGCCGGGGGGAGGATGCGTATATCAGGGATCAGGGCAGGATCGAAGGCATCGCCCTGGGGAAAGCCGAGAATATTCTGCAGCTCCTGGCAGACCTGGGGGAGATACCGGATACGCTGAAAGGGCAAATTCAAAAGGAGACAGATCCGCAGGTGTTAAGCAGATGGCTGAAAGCCGCCGCCAGAGCGGGCAGCATTGCGGAATTTGAAAAGCAGGCCTGAACTCGTCCAGGCGTCGTTTTCCTGCTTTCCTGCCGTAATACTTACTTTATTATACTGCGAACAGCACCATGTCTACAGGGCCATACTGTCTGCCGTTACTGCGCAGGTAGAATCTGTAGTCCTCCCGCATCTCCATAAGCATCTCCGGTATTTTCCATATGTCCTCATTGTTATGGTATACAGATATTAATAGCTTCGGCTTCTCTTCCACGATATGCCTTTTTGCCCCTATCAGGGCGTCTCGCTCTGCCCCCTCAATATCCAGCTTAACCATCGTAATCTTCTCACATATGTCCTCGTCCAACGTGGTCACCTCCACCGTCTTTCCGCCGGAATCTGCAAGCCTGCGGGCATCGTTAAAACTGATTGTGTCATCTACATACATGATTCCCGGCTTTTGCGCTACGGCTTTGGGGATCGCAATGATGTTTTCATACTGCCGCAGATTATCCTCCAGCTGCCGGAAATTATCCTCCATCATCTCATAGGCGTAGATCCGCTTCCAGACACCATAGGTATCAATATAGGACTGCACGGAATCCCCCGTGAAGGCTCCCAGATCCACAAACACTTCATCCGCTCCGCAGCTTACCAGATCCAGATCCCAGTATGCCTCAAAATTATTTTCATACATGGCAAGCAGGTCAGCCATATCACAGGTCAGCCAGCTTGACAGGGTATAGTACAGCACCTTTCGGGAGCGGTAATCTGCCAATAGCCCATATACCCGCTCCATTTCCGGCCAATGCTCCGCCATCACACGAATCCTGTTTTCCACAACCTCATATACATTTGCCTTTGTATCCAGGCTGCCCCACATATATCCCAGCTTTCCGTAAAAGGCATTCAGATGATCCAGATACTCCGGCCGATAAGACAAAATCAGGGAACGCACCTGACGAAAGATGGCCGCTTCCTCCACGCAGCGCACTCTGTCCATCATGGCATAAAAGGCTTCGTCCAGGGCGTTTTCGGCATTCTTCCTTCTATCCAGGATTTGACGTATAAAGGAGATCCATGCCTCCCCCAATTCCAGCAGCCCATTGGCATCCCGCCTGGCTTCAGAAAACTCCCGCTGCCCCGGGAAGACACCTGCTTTGACCCTGGGATTGCCAAATAAATCGCCATATACCGTCCGCATCCCTTTGTCCAGAATCTGCGCGGCGGTAGAAACCAGCCCAGGCTTCTGCTCCAGAAGCCGCATTGCCTCCTCCACTGCCTTTACCATCTCCTCCACAGTCTTGTAATCTTTTCTTTTCATGATAGGAATCCTTCCCGCGGAACCGGGGAATATTTTCCCATTCCCGCTTTTTACTCTCTACATCCGGTAAAAATTGGCGGCAGACATATTTCATTCCGGAGAACGCCTGATTGCCAGTAATTTTCCCCTCCCGCCCTCTCACCGAAGTTCTGTCAGGATACTGCGGATCTCCCGGCACAAGGACGGACAAATCCCCAGGGCCCGCTTCAGTAACGCCACATTCTCGCTGCTTGCGGCACCGTCGGCCAGAGCCATTGCCATGTAATAGACTGCACGGGTCTTTGGAGGGATGCTGCCGCTGTCGGAATCCAGAAGCTGTTCCGGTCCATGACAACATTCGGCAAAGGCTCCTGCCGCCATCACATAAGCATTCCTGAGCTGTCTATGCTTTTCCTGCACTTCCGGCTCATAGTCTGATGGTTCTTTCCCTTCCGCATTTACTGTACAAATGCTCTCGTAGGCCGTCCTCAACACAAAGGTGCAAAGCGCCAGCTCCGAAGCAGATATTTTCCCATCCGGAAAACGTCCCGCCTCATCAGCCTCCAGCGCGTATTCAAGAAGGCTCTCCTGTACCCTGCCCTTCCTGCAGGCTTCGGAGGACTCAAGCCAGCTCTGCACCGCAGAAACGCTCAGACGGGAAAGGATACCGGGAAAACGGGCTTTTTGCTGTTCTGTCACGGTATAACGGACCATTCCCGCCACAAAGGCATTCAGTATCGTACCGCTCCATTCCTCCCATTGCGGCGGCGTCAGCTTCATGAAAAGGGCCTCAAAAACCCCATGCCCTGCCGCAAATCCCTCTTCCAATACTATTCTTACCTTACCTGCTGCCGCTGTCAGATCAAGTCGGTCCAATAATTCCAGGGCCCTTTCCTCCTCCCCCAGACGTATACAGACGCAGAACCCAACAGCCTGTGCGGAAGCAATATAATATTTACTTTCCACCGCAGCCAATCCGTAATAGCTCATTTTCTTATCAGGGCCCGGACTGGCAGCATATTCTTCCAGCAGCTTCTCATATTGCTTAAAATAGTTCCATACCTCCACGGCAGGTCTGCCCTTCACAAAGGCCAGCTCCGTCATCAGGAACGAATAGAGGCACCGATCCGTAATCAAAGGAGGAATTGCTTTTTCCAGGTGATCTGCCCAGGTAAACAGCCTCGTATCCTCCAGTGCATACAGGCAGCCTGCCAGCCCGGCTGCGCTGTCTCTCCCCTGCCAAAGCCTGCCGAAGTGAATATGCAGGGAAACACACTGGGCAAACAGCCTCAGGGCAACAGCATCGTTTTTAATTACCTTGTATTCGTTGGCCAGCTGGAACAGATAACGCAAGTCCTCAGGAAATTCACGGACGTCCTCAAGCAGGATTGTCGCATTTCGCAGGAATTTCGCCTCCAGACGGTCCGGCCGGTCATTGACAAAGCCGTAATGGTGTGCAAACGAAGAAAGCTGACGGCACCTGAATGCGCCGATGGAAAGTGCATCGTGAATACGCCCTTCAAAATGAAGCTCCGCCGTAATCTCGGCCATGCGCAGGGTATGCAGGTCATTTACTTCTGTTCCTTCGGAGTCCATATAATTCCGCTGGATATAAGTTGCATAAGTATATTTCCTATATTCTCCCGACTGAAAAAAACAAATAATATCTTCCACGTCCTCAAACCACTCGTCATCGTCAATGGACAGATACCACAACCCTCTGGCATGGCGAATGGCCTCGTTCCTCGCCGCAGACATATTATCATCCCAGGGACGCTCATAAATCCGCGCCCCATAACTCCTGCAGACTTCAACAGTACCGTCAGTACTCCCTGTGTCAATTACTACCAGCTCCGCATCAAGCCTTTCCAGCAAAGGCTTGATATGGGACAGGCATCGGTCTATGGTTTCGATCTGATTGCTCACCGGAACGCCGATAGTCAGAAGCAGGGGACGCCCCTTATATTTCCCCTTCTGATAGACAGGATTCTTCTCATATTTATAATTTCCTCTCTCATCCGCCGTAGGCTTAAACCGGTTCCGGTCAATCTTTATATGCGGCAGCTCCTCCAGCGGCAGTACTTTTACCAGGCTTTCTTCCTTCCCCTTCCCGAAAAGAGGCCCCATTTGGATCCGGTCCTGCTCCAGCTCCCTCCTGGCTTGGTATTCCTCCAGATATGGCTCCAGGGTTTCCGGCTCCAGATCGGCTGCCTTTTGTATCCTCCAATGTCCGGATTCTATCCCGTCCTCGGTGGTAAAACAGATGTAATCCGCATCCGGCTCCCGATATACCGGCGGATAAGGAAAAGCGTAACGGCTCCTGTCCTTGCGGAACCTCTGAAAGACCACACGGCTGCCGCCTTCCTCCGGCAATTCTCCCACGGCCAGGTTCACCGCCGCATAGTCGCCGTATTCCTTCTCATTTGCCCGTTCCGCCTCCAACGTCAGCGCAGTCAGCTCTTTATCACTGAAATATTTATGGATCAGACTTTTCTGCTCATAAAACGGAATTCCGTTTTGATAAAAGAAAGAACGGACAAACTGGCCGTTATTGGATTGGAATTTCCAGCCGGTGACAGACAGGCCCGCTTTCTCCGCCAGCCATTCCAGGCTTTTCTTAGAATGCAGATATAGATGTCTGGGGGCATCTAATTGATACCAGTGAGGCCCGTATTTTTCAAAGGCTATATTAGGGTAGACGGGAATGGTCATAGTCAGCAGGCCGTCCGCCTTTAACAGGCGGCGGACACTCTTTAATACCTCCAGGGGTTCCTCCATATGCTCAAAGGAATCGTGCATACGAATCACGTCAAAGGTACCGTCCCCTTCCATCTCTTGAATAGAACAGCTGCGAATATACACCCGGTCTCCATAATGCCTGTCATGCTCCAGAAAGGGATCACAGCCGTACAGATTTCCCCAGCCCTCCCCTGCCTTCTGCACCAGCCAGTAGCCGCTTCCGCAGCCCACATCCAGAACCTTCTGCCAATGAACCACCGGCCTTGCAAACTCCATTTCTTCCTGTTCCGGCTGCCCCATGGAATAATATTCGTTCCCATAGTAATCCTCCAGATTCTCCGGCACTTCCGCGATCTGCATACAATGGCAGCTATCGCAGACAAAATACTCAAACTCATCCTGCGTGTTTTTAAACATCTCCCGGACCAGATAAGTCTCAAACTTCCCCTGTGCGCCGCAGACCTTACAGGTATAGGGCCGCCTGCCCGGCATCCTCATTGTCTCGTCTTTCTTAAGATCCGCCATGTATCCTCCCTCTCATCCCCGGGTTAAATTCAACACCCGCCTGTTCCGGCTGCTTTATCCTTCCCACGGCCGGGCGGATTCGGGATTGGAACCCGTCAGGGAAACGCTGGTGAAAGTGCCTCCCCCGCCGCCAGGCACACATACGGAACGATCCGCAGAGGCGCTGCCTCTGCGGACCATAACTGGTTTGATTTTCCCAATCTCTTTTTCCGTTGCCCTGAGCCGCCGGATTAACCGAGCAGAGAAAGCACGCCCTGATTGGACTGGTTTGCCTGTGCCAGCATGGACTGACCTGCCTGCGCCAGAATGTTCTGGTTGGAATATCTCACCATCTCCGTAGCCATATCCGTATCACGGATAGCGGATTCTGCAGAAGTGGTATTCTCCACTACATTGTCCAGATTATTAATGGTATGCTCCAGACGGTTCTGAATGGCGCCAAGGGCAGAACGCTGCTTGGAAACCTGTGCAATCGCATCTGCAATGGTATTCACAGCCTTATCAGCGTTAGTGGAATCCTTGCCCGTCACGGTTACCTTGTCAATGCCAAGGCTCTTTGCGCTCATGGACTCGATGTCCACGGAAATCTTGTTCTCCGGTGTGGTATCCGCACCTACCTGCAGGCTGAAGTTCATTACATCCTTAGGCTTCTCGGTGGTAGATTTCTCGGCAATGTTCAGAGTGATCTTAACATCCTTATAGCCGCTGATCGTTGTTGTGTCAGCTGCCGCCGCCTCTGTCTTCATGTCATTAAAATCAGCCGCCGCAAGTGTTCCGATTGCTTTTGTCTTGCTGGCATCCTTCAGATCCACAGTAACCTCTTCTCCTGCATATTCATTGCCAACTTTTACACTAGTTGCTGATCCGTATTTCTGCATCAGCTGGGTAGCCGTTATCTGAACGTTGACAATGTAATCGTCCCCCAGGAGCTCCTGCAGTTCCTCCACCGACTTAAAGCTGTTTGCATCGGAGCTGGTCTTACCTGCATCATAGGTATAGGTCTTACCATTGATCGTAACCGAATTGCCATCCTTCAGATCCGTCGTAAGGGTTCCCACGCCGTCAACAGCCGTTGTCGCACCCTTGGTACCTGCTCCGGTTGCCGTCGTAAACGCATAGGACTCGCCTACGGCTGCGGTGCGCATAGCTGACCACTTCGTGCTGCTATTGCTGATGTCACGCATTTCTGCAGCAGATCCAACCTCCGTGAACATATTAAATCTCGCAGCGGTAGCATCATCCTTGATTGCAGATTCAAACTGAATCGCCTGTACCGCGTTCCTGGTATCATCCGTCTCGGTTCCGTCCGCCTTAGACTCTACCTTAAGCTTGCCTGCGGAATCCCCGGAAGCCGTAAAGATATGCTTCAGGACATCGTCATTGTTGATGGCATCCGCAATATTCTTTGCAGTCGCCTCTGCATCCTTGCCGGTCTTGAAGGTTACCTCCCGGTTCTTCCTGTTGCCGTCTTCATCCAGATACGTAATAATTGCCGTATCCTCAGTACCGGTATCCAGCTTGGTACCTTTCGACATGTCAAGAGTACCTGCAAAGATATTGCCCTTTGCTCTGGTAATTGCAGCATCCACGATCTTATCCTTACCTGCATCCACATCGCCGATATGCGCACTGTTCTCTCCCAGCTTCTTGCTGACGCCCTCACCCTTCAGAAGATAGGTCTCATTGAACTTGGTGGTCTCGGATACACGGTCAATTTCCGTAATCAGCTGGTCGATCTCGTCCTGGACGGACTGACGGTCGGATTCGGACATGGTGCCGTTACCTGCCTTAACAGCCAGCTCATTCATTCTCTGAAGCATGTCGTGCACTTCGGTCAAAGCTCCTTCAGCGGTCTGCACTGCAGAGATGCCGTCCTGTGCGTTTGCAGACGCCTGGGTCAGACCCCGCATCTGCTTCCTCATCTTCTCGGAAATAGCCAGCCCTGCGGCGTCATCGGCCGCGCGGTTGATCTTATAGCCGGAAGAAAGCTTCTCGGTGGACTTCGCCTGTGCCTTGCTGGTTAAGCCCAGCATTCTGTTGGAATTCATCGCTGTTAAGTTGTGTTGTACTACCATAAATTTACCTCCTTGGTCTTACCTGGCGCAAATCCGTTTGCGCCGGTGCTGGTTAATTAAAGTTTCTTCTATAATAACCCGGGTATGCCCTTAAGCCTGCCGGGCCCTTGGCGTGCCCTGTGCACACCCGGTTATTATCTTACTGTCTGCGGGCTTCTGTACCTGCTGCCGGCTTCCATGATATACTGTGTCCAAAGCGGCCTTTCAGGCATCACCGCACCCTTCCCGTTCCGGTGATTACGATATTCTTTTTCTTCCTGTATTTCTCCGGCTTTTCCGGCTCCGCATAATACCTGGGCAGCGTTGCCCGGATCTCCGGATCCGTGAATTTCTTCTCTATGACGCTGCTCCTTACGATATTCACTTCCCTGGGCGCATCTATCATGATCCGCAGATGCTTGCCCGTCCCCCCTAAGAATACGATCTTAATATCGTCCCCCAGCATCAGGTATTCCTCCGTGCTCACTGTCAGTCGTAACATACCCGAACCCTCCCTGTTCTTTTACGCCGGAGGCGTTTACCTGCGGCGCTCCCTGCCTGCCATGCAACATTTTATCCAGAATGTTGCATCTCCCCGCAGTATCCGGTTCCGCCATATGCGGCATCTCTTATGCACTGTAATATGATAAATTATCTGTGGGGAAACAATTATTCAAGGAGGAACGACATGAGTACAACACAACCTATCAGAGACAAGGGACAGCTTAAGAAATTTAAGGATTTTTACCAGGGACAGCAATACGGCGTGCGCAATTCCACGATGATCGCCATAGGCTTAAATACCGCCCTGCGCATCAGCGATATTTTAAGCCTGACATACAAAGACGTATATACCGGGAGCGGAGAGCCGCACTCCCACATCGTGGTCAGGGAGCATAAGACCGGCAAGGAGAACCGCATTTATCTCAATAAAACCCTGCGGCGGGCTCTGGCAGCCTACCGCAAGGTTCTCATTGGGACACGTATGTATCAGAAAGGGAATCCCTATCTGTTTCCCAGCACCAGGAAAGAAGGCGCTCCTCTCTCCCGCTATCAGGCATACCGCATCATCTCCCGTGCGGCGGACGGCACCGGCATGGAAGACCATATCAGCTGCCATTCCCTTCGCAAGACCTTCGGCTATCATGCCTGGCGCCAGGGTACGGATCCGCTGCTAATCATGCTGCTGCTAAATCATTCCTCGATCCGGATCACCATGCGCTATCTCTGTATCGAACAGGATGATAAGGACGCCGTATATCGCAGGATACAGTTTTGATGAGCATCGGCTGAAAACTGCCTGCAGCGCTTCGACAAAGCTGTCAGACCGGCAATTGCCTGCTTTAAACGTAAGCGGCTGGTTCAGGCCCGGAAGCCTTCCGGGCCCTTTTATCATGTATTGGTTTGCTTATTATGTAAAAAAAAAATTTGCAAAGGGGGTAAAGTTTTCCCCATACCTGACGATATAGTTAATGTAAGCAGGAAAGATGCAACATTCTGGATAAAATGTTGCATCTTTTTCTGTGTTATATCGCAACAGTTCAAACAGGGCACTGAACCGTTACGTTATATCATCTGCATTATCTTACGAAAATATAACCTCCCCGGTTAAGGTGCGTATTCTTTCCGCGCCTTATATGTGTTTCCCATGCCGGATTTGCGTTGCGAAGCAGCAAAAACCCTGCAAATCCGTGTGCATCCGCCGGAGACACTGAGGAAGCGATGAGTTCATCAGCGCCTCCTCAAAAAACGCCCATGCCGGGCAAACATCGAAAAACGGGGGACTTTCCGTCCCCCGTCATACGTTATATCACAAGCCTGCGCTTCCCGGGCAGCAGACGCCCTTCGGCCGATGATAAATTCGTCCTTGCCGAAAATACCGGTCAAATCTTAAACTTGCTTACGATCTCCTCCAGCTCTTCCGCACACTTTGCGTTTTCTTCCGCCTTGTTGCCGGTATCATTGGCATATCCCACCATATCGGTAGCCTTGACGGCAACATCGTTGATGCTGATCGCAGCCTCGTTTACCGTAGCATTAATATCCTGCACGGACTTTGTAATATCGGAGATATGCTCCTCCAGCCGGACGACAGAGCTGTTAATGGTCTGCATGCTTTCGGAAAAGTCTCTGGCATCTGCACTATACTCCTCACTTACCTGGATAAAGTTCTCATAGTCCCCGATCACCGTCTCTTCCATAAAGGTAATCATCTGGCGCAGGCAGGTCTCCATGCTCTCCGCCGCGCTCTTGACCCCGTTTACAATATTGGAAATATTGTTCGCCGTCTCGGTGGACTGGGATGCCAGGCTTCCGATCTCGCCTGCCACCACCGCAAAGCCTCTGCCTGCCTCCCCCGCTCTCGCTGCCTCTATGGAAGCATTCAGGGAAAGCAGCTCCGTCTGGCTGGCAATGGATGCGATAGCTTCGGTCAGGGCATTGATCTGCTCAATATCTCTCGCCTTCTCAATTGCAATATCGGACTCCTGCTTTACCTTGGAATAAATCTCCCTGGTCTTGTCATTCGCCTCCTGACTGTTCTTCTTAAGCTTTTCTGCCTTAGTAATAATCTCCGACGCGTTCTGCTCGCCTTCCTTGGTCAGACCGCCAATTTTCTTCGTATTCTCGTTGATGTCAGACATCTTCTCGTCAATCAGCTGCGTTGTGGCGGAGGTTTCCTCCATGCTGGCCGCCAGCTCCTGGCTGGTTGCGGAATTGTCACAGGAATTGCTGTTGAGCTTTTCCACGATATTCTTCAGGCCGCCTGCATTTTCCGAAAGACTTTCCGCCGTTTCCGTAAGCTTATGTACCATGCTGACCAGGTTCTCCCGCATGATTTCCAGAGAGGAACTCATAACCGCCGTTTCGCCTTCCCCCTTTGAAAGCAGCCTGCTGATTCTGTTCTCCCTGAAGTCAAACCCGGCAGTCTGGTCTACAACGGTAGTCAGCATTTTGATGGGTCTGGCAATGCTGCGTGAAATCAGCGCTCCGCCGCCGGCTACCAGGATCAGGATAATTACGGCCGTAATCAGACTCTGGACCACAAACTCGTTGACGGCGCCGAATGCGTCCTCCTTATCCGCCGTCAGCACCATGATTCCCTTGCCGCTGCGCATTACATAGTACCCCGCCAGCTTGGTACTTCCCTTATATTCATATTCCACCACGCCCGGCTTCGGCACGGCGCCGCTTTTCAGCTGCTTCACAAGCCCGGAAACCACCTCGTTCTCCACGGGCTGTCCCACCTTGGATGCCGTAGGGTGCATCAGCATGGTCCCGTCCCCGCTCACCACATATATGTAACTGGAATCCATTTCCTCCAGCTTCACATGGCTGAACATGTTCTCCAGACCCTCCTGAAGGGGTACATCCTTTCCCGCCGCATAGGCCGCAGTCTCCAGATTGACTCCATAAGCCTCCACCAGGGTCAGCATGTCGCCTTTGACCCGTTCCGTCAGCGCAATTCTCGTCTGCCGGATTGCCATTCCCATAATAATGCCCACGGATATAACCGCCGTTACCAGCATGGCAATCATCACCCTGGTCTGAATCCCCCGGAACATTCCGACCTTCTTCTTCTCCACTGCCTTCTCCAGCAGCTCCTCGGCTTTGCTTCCCAAAGCCGCCCTGTCAATATTCAAATTTTCCAACAGGTCTCTTTTCTTTTCCGTCGCCATAACACCCCTCCTGATAAATTAATTACACACACTTAATAAACATTATACAATAGATTCCTCCATCTTTCATTACTTTTTTTGCAAAACAACAAAAAAAATTTACTTTTACACGTTTGTCTTGTAAATTCTGCCATTTTTCATATATAATATAATAATACGAAATCAGGAAAAACCGTATGCGAAACAGCCTATGTATCAAAGGAGAAAATATAGTATGGACAAAGAAGACAAGTTCCCCGGCTTTGAGGCCCTGTGTAATATAGCGAAATTATTTGCGTCCTGTATGAACGATTACCTCTATGTGCTGGATCTGACCCAGGATACTTATTTCATTACGGAAAATGCCCGGGGCCGCTTTGCACTGCCGGGCGGCATCTTCCATGACGTCAGGAAAAATTTCCGGCATTTCGTCCATCCCGACGATTATGAGGACCTGATAAAGGATCTGGATGAAGTCTGTTCCGGCAGGAAGGACGAGCATAATATGAAATACCGATGGATCGGACAGGACGGATACCCTGTCTGGATCAACTGTCGCGGGCGGCTTCTGCGCACTGCAGGAGTCATCCCTCATCTGATGGTGGGCTGCATCAACGAGATCGGAAACAGCCAGACTGCGGCGGATAATATCAGCGGTCTGCTGGGCGAATCTTCTCTCCACGAGCATATCCGGCAGATGGCCCCCGCCTTGCGGAATGCCATGTTCATGCGCCTGGGCATCGATGAATTCAAGCTGGTCAACGAAAGGCACGGTATGGATTACGGCGATTTCGTACTGCGGGAGGTGGCAGACTGCATTCAACGCTGTCTGGGACCAAAGCAATACGTTTACAGGATCGTTTCCGACGAATTTATGGTATTGGACCTGACAGGCGCCGATTATAATCAGATGAAACGGCTTTACCAGCATATTCGCTGTGAGGTGGATTCCCTTGTGGCCCGGGAAAGATACCGGGCGATCTATACGATTTCCGCGGGGCTTGTATCCCTTGCCGACCTGGATAACAAGCATTATGACTATACCTCCTACAGTGAAACGATGAAGCTCTCCGAGTTTGCCATGTCCGAGGCTAAGGCCCGGGGCCGTAACCAACTGTATTTCTTCCGCCAGGAGGATTATTCCGCCTTCCTGCGGAGGCGTTACCTGAACAGCTGTCTGCGCCAGTCCGTTTCAGACAATTTCAGAGGCTTTGAACTGTATTTCCAGCCCCTGGTCACCACCGAGGATGAGGACCTGTATGCCGCGGAAGCGCTCCTGCGGTTTCGCACCCAGACGGACGAGACGATCTCGCCGTCGGAAATGATCCCCCTCCTGGAAGAAAGCAGTCTGATTATTCCGGTGGGAAAGTGGGTCATACGGAATGCACTCATGTTCTGCAGGAAAATGCGGGAAAAGTATCCGAGCTTTCGCGTCTCCATCAACCTGTCCTATATACAGCTCTTAAAGACGCCTCTTTTCGACGATATACGGGGGATACTGGACGATCTCCTGCTGCCGCCCGACTGCCTCATCGCAGAGCTGACCGAGAGCGGACACCTTGAGGACAGCGCCGCTGTCAGAAGCATCTGGGGCAAGCTGAGGGGCCTCGGCGTAACGATTGCGCTGGATGACTTTGGCAAAGGATATTCCAATCTGACAAATATCGGGAATCTGCGGCCCAACATTATAAAGATCGACCGCAGCTTTACCTTAAAGGCATTGGAAAATTCCTACGAATTCGATCTGCTTCTCCATATTGTGAAAATGGTTCACGGGCTGGGCCTGGCTCTGGTAGTGGAGGGGATCGAGACCGCGGAAGAGCTGGCCCGCATCGCCCTCCTGGAGCCGGACTACATACAGGGCTACTATTACAGTAAGCCCTGTACAAAGAAAGAATTTATGAATAAATACAAGGTGAAATAGCTCACAGCATCAGCCGTCCTTCTATTCCCTCAAATTCCACATGCTTTTCGGTGCCGTCCTTTAAACGGAGAATCACAGGGCCGTAGCCGCCCCGCCACTCCGGGTCGGAATATACCAGTTCCGCTATGGGAAACAGCTCCTCCTCCGTGAAATCCTCATGGCTCTCTTTGGTAAGCACCTGGGAAATCAGAATATAGGGCTCATAGCCGTACTGCTTCTTCCTGTCCGTTACGGCATAGAGAACAATGGACTTTTCCGAATCGGGATTCGTCCCCGTACTGTGCACCAGACGCAGGTCCTTCCAGCCGTCATAGTAAACTGTCATGGCCATCTGCTTTTCCTTCCCCCGGAAATCCCTGCCCTTTAAGATGACCGCCTTTCCCCCGCTGAAGGATTTCTCGACCACCTCCGTCCCGTTGTCCGGGAATCCATAGGAACCCAGGGTCAGCTCCACAGGGCATCTGTGCAGCCTCAGCTTATCCACCCTTAAGATGCCGTACGGTACGGTAAAATCCGCCAGATTCAGGGCCTGAATCCAGTGGCATTCCGTATCCAGCCGATAATCAAAGAACTGTCTGCGGTATAATACCCCTTTTTCTTCACCATGCCAGAAGGTTACGTTGGCCCTGCTGACATGGCCGGTGGTGCTGTCCAATAAAACGTACTGCTGGGACTCCACGGGACAAATTCGGGACTCCAAATCCCCGCCGGGAACGGATTCCCGTGGAACAGATTCCCTGGGAACGGACTCCCATGGATACTTTGTATTAAAGCAAAGCTTGGAATAATTCCACATGCCATGGATGTCGCCCACATTCTTGACTACCTTGCCTGTCCTTAAAATGGTCTCCCCGTTAGCCTCATGATTGGAAAAGCAAAGGGCCGGACCGCTTAAGGCCGTGACCTTCACCTGGCCTTTGCCCAGGCTGTCCCATGTACCGTTATTTTCCCTTGCCGTCCAAAAGGGATGATGGGCAGGCAGATGCAGGCACAGGAAGGCCTTGCCCAGCCAGAAGGGCGATTCCGCGCAGGAATACCCCTGTACCAGCGGTGAAAACTGCCCATAGAACCCTAATGTGGGAATACCGTCTGCAAGGAAATCCTCCCGCCCCAAAAACTGCATCAGGGAGCCTGAGGAAATCCGCCTTGCCAGCCCCGGATCTCCCTTGCTGTCCCGCAGCAGCATGTTGCCGTCAAAGGCGCTGGTAGCGGCATTACGGTAGATATTGCTGCGCCCCCACATATTTGTCCAGCCGTCTCTGTCAAAGAAATCCCCATAAGTTTCCATAAGCTTGTTGGAATGCTCTTCAAACTGCTTTGCCAGCCAGGGGGCATTCTCATAACCATACCAGAGATTCCAGATCGGTGCATACACCTGGAAGGCCCAGCAGGAATAATAATCAAAGGAATGGCCGTCCCGATACCAGCCGTCTCCGGCATAATAATTCAGAATCGCCTGGGCATGGTCCAGCATCACGTCCTTTTGAATGGGATAGCCTTCCATATGCAGGAATGCCATGTCCAGCATATTAAACAGCCGCCAGTTCTGAGGTACCGTATTCTCATGGGCATAGGACTCCAGGAAGTCCGCTATCACGTCCTTTTCTTCTTTCGTATAAGTATCCCAGATCTGCTGCCTGCTGACCCAGAGGCAGATGACCAGGGCACAGGTCTCCACCGTCTGCTGAAAGGCCCGAAAGGGATCGGCATGCCCTGTAATCTCCTGCTGGTCCTCATAAGTACCGATATAAAGAGGATCCCCCTTCGTGCAGCAGCGCAGCACCTGATTCTTATAGTACTTCTTCATGGAATATCCGCAGACTTCCAGCTCCGGAAGATTCTGTATCATGGGTGCCGCGATAAAGAAGGATCTGGTGAGTCCTTCGAATACCTCCGCAAGACGCTGGGTATGCTGTGCCTCCTCCGAGTCCTGCAGGTGGGGATAAGTAATCCGGGTCTCCTGCCTGGGTACCACCACAGGGTCCTCAAAGCTTTTTATGTGCTGAAAGATCCCCTCCAGCAAATACTTCCCCGCCTCCAGCCAGCTTTCCCTGGTCAGTCCGGTATAAGGGCTCAGGTCATAATTCAGAGTCTTCGGTTCAAATTTCATGTGATGCACCTTCTTTACTATGCAATGTCTTCCATCTGGGCCGTGTACAGGTGATAATAATATCCCTTCTTTGCCAGCAGCTCTTCATGAGTGCCGCACTCCATAATACCGCCCTGATCCACATACATAATCTTATCGCAGTTCTTAATGGTGGACAGCCTGTGCGCGATGATAAAGGAAGTCCTTCCCTTCAGCATGGCGTTCAGTCCCTTCTGCAGCGCCGTCTCCGTCTGCACATCAATGCTGGAGGTAGCCTCATCCAGAACCAGAATGGCCGGATCGGAAAGCAGGGTTCTGGCAAAGGAAATCAACTGCTTCTGCCCCTGGGAGAGCAGAGATCCCCGCTCCTTCACCTCTGTCCGGTAGCCGTCCTGAAATCTGCGGATAAACTCGTCCGCACACACCGTCTCACTGGCCTTCACAATCTCTTCCAGGGTAGCATCCAGTTTGCCGTACCGAATATTGTCTTCAATGGTTCCCGAGAAAATGAAACTGTCCTGAAGCATGATACCCATCTGGGAACGCAGGGAGTGCAGCGTCACCCCGGAAATGTCCTGCCCGTCAATCAGGACCCGTCCGCTGTTCACATTATAGAACCTGGAAATCAGATTTACAATGGTGCTCTTCCCGGCACCGGTAGGTCCCACCAAAGCCACGCTTTCACCGGGCTTTACGGTAAAGGACAAATTGCTCAGCACTGTCTTGTCCGCTTCATATCCGAAAGTCACATTCTCAAAAGTGATCTCTCCTTTAATCGGCGGCATTTCCACGGCGTCCTCTGCGTCATCCACTGACACGGGTTCGTCCAGGGTCTCAAAAATACGCTCCAGATATGCGATATTATTGATGAAATTATTAAATATATTGCCCAGGCTCATAATAGGCTGCCAGAACCTGGAAGCATAAGAGGAAATTGCCACAATCACGCCCAGGCTTGTATTCCCCTGTCCGAAAATGACCAGGCCAAAGATAAAGATAGCCGCCCTGACCCAGACCGAGATATTATCGATACCGGGCCATACCAGGTTGCTGTATTTAACCGCCTGCATCCATGCACTCCGGCACCGGTCAGACAGCAGCGCAAAGGTATCCGCATTCTCCTGCTCTCTGGCAAAGATCTGTGTGATCTTTGCTCCCACGATATTCTCCTGCAGATAAGCGTTTAAATTGGAATTCTTGTTGGAGACCTGCTGCCATGCCCGGCGCTGCCGCTTCTTGATCCAGAACAGGAACACCATCAGCACCGGCACCCCCGCCAGCACCACCAGGGAAAGCTTCACATCCACGCAGAACATGAAAACCACGATAAAAATCAGGTTTAATATCTCCAGCACCACATTGATCAGACCGTTGGACAGCATATCCGACACGGAATTGACGTAATTGACCACCCGAATCAGGATCTTTCCGTGAGGCCTGTCATCATAATACTGGAAGGGCAGTTTCTGCAGATGGGCAAAGAGGTCCTTCCTGATGTCATATATGATGCTCTGGCTCACATTAATCATAATACGGGAGCGCACCGTAGTAAAGATCACGCTGATCAGATATGTAAGCACCAGGACGCCCACCAGTGCAAAGAGCAATCCCATATCCTTCTTCGGGATGGCGTCGTCCAGGGCATGCTGCGTCAGCATGGGCCCGAAGAGCGCCGTGATACCCCCCACGGCACTTAAAGTAAGGGCCAGTATCATTTTATTCAGATATTTCTTAATATAGGCGGAAGCCCGGAGCAGGTGGTGGAAGTCAAAAGGTGTTTCCAGTACCTCATCCTCTCTGTATGTATTCCTTCTAGCCATAATTTCCTCTCATTCTGCCGTCTTCCGGCGGCCCGACAATGATTTGCCTTAACGTTTCCCGGCTTTAACCGGTCTGCAGCTTTACCAGGCTGTAATAGTATCCCCTTTTAGCCACCAGCTCATCGTGAGTCCCCATCTCCGTAATGCGTCCGTCCTGGAGTACCAGAATCTTATCTGCAGATTTGGTGGTGGAAATTCTCTGGGCAATAATAATCTTGGTACAGGGGAAATCCAGTTCCCTGAGGCTGTGCTGAATCTGCTTCTCTGTCTCCATATCCACTGCCGAGGTGGTATCGTCCAGGATCAGGATCGCCGGTTTTACCGCCAGGGCCCTGGCCAGGGAAATTCTCTGCTTCTGGCCGCCCGACAGTCCCACGCCCCGTTCTCCCACGATGGTATCATATCCTTCCGGCATCCTGGCAATGAAATCCGATGCCGCAGAATACCTGGCAAACTTTACTACCTCTTCCGGCTTGATATGGGTATCTCCGTAGGCAATGTTGCCGTCAATGGTATCGGAATACAGCAGCACGTCCTGGGTGGCAAGGCCTATATTTTTCCGCAGGGGGGTCAGCTTCATGTCCCGCACATTTATGCCGTCCACCAGCACCTCTCCCTCCGTAGGCTCATAGAACCTGGGAATCAGCTGGATCAGCGAAGTCTTGCCGCATCCCGTCTCGCCCATGATCGCCACTGTCTCACCCGGCCTGATCTCAAAGGATACGTTGTGAAGCACCGGCAGGTTGCCGTCGGCATACTGGAAGCTGACGTTTTTAAATTCCACCCTGCCCTCAAGGCGTCCTGCCTTCTCGATGGCATCCGGTTTGTCCACGATTTCCGGCTCGGAGTAATAAATTTCCATGACCTTGTCCGCAGCCGCCGAAAATCTCTGAAACTCGTTCATAATATTTCCCAGCTGCCGCATGGGATTGGCAATGGCCCAGATCAGTCCCGAAAAGGCCACATACTCGCCCATGGTGATCTGATTGTTAATAATGAAGATCCCCCCCACTGCCAGAAGGACTACCGGCATCAGGTTGGCAAAGGACTCCACATAAGGATAATAGGTCAGCCATGTCATTGCCGTCTTCCTGTTGGTCTGAGAGTACTCTGTATTACATTGGTCAAATCTTTCTATTTCATGAGCTTCCCGCGCAAATGCCTTCACCACCCGGTTTCCGGAAATATTTTCCTGCGCCGCCGTGTTCATCTGGGCCAGCTTTTCACGAAGCTCCTTATGCCTGGGGGCCACCTTATTCTTAAACTTAACGATAATCAGCAGGATAAAAGGTGAGATTGCCAGCATGCAGAGGGCCAGCTGCCAGTCCATATACAGGAAATATGCCGCCGTGGCCACAATCAGCGCCAGCGATTCCGTGATCGTCCGCAGCACCCAGGCAATCATATGGCGCACCGCATCCAGGTCTCCCGTCAGCCTGGTCATCAGGTCTCCGGTCCGGAAGGTACTGTAAAATTTCATATCCTGGCGCTCTATCTTATTAAACAGATAATTCCGGATTCGGTACAGCGCCTTTTGGGACACATGCTCCACACCCATACATGTCAGGTAAACAATCGTGGTCCTAATCAGCGTCAGCAGCACCATGGCCACAATCAGCTGATAGAACAGCGTCCGCCTGTTCGTCAGATTCGCCGCCGCATCCTCCCCTGTCAGGAACAGATCAATCAGGCTCTGTGTGACATAAGGGACAATCAGCTGCATGACACTGTAGACGGCCGTCCCCAGAATGCTGAATACATACAGAATTCTGTAGCCCTGCATATTTTCCCAGAGCCATCCCATTTTTGATTTCCGCATCTTTTCCACTTTTTCTCCCATCCCGCACCTCCCAAGGTACTTATTGTGCCCCTTATTCTAGCCCTGCCGGATAAGAGTGTAAATGTAGAAAATTGCAGTTTCCATGTACTTTTTTGCCGCCTTAATCCGCATATTTCATCAGGCCGGTGACGATCTCGGGATAGAGGAACTTTCCCTGCCGCCTGCGGTAGATACCGAAGTTTTCCCCGTCTCCGCTGAACGCATTATTGTCCCACCAGAAACAGCTTATGCCCCTTGCCCTGGCCGCCGCGATATAATAGGTCGCATAGTCAATGCGGTCCTGCACGTTCCCATCCTTATCCCGGGCGCCGAACTCACCGATGACCACAGGGATACCGTTGCCGGTGTACTTCTTATAGAGCTTATCCATAAAGTTCCTGATGTCCGCCGTAGAGCCCGGGGAATCGGAGTCAAACTTTGCCGTGCTGCCGTTCTCTCCCGGCCCCTGCAGCGCAAAATTATAAGGCGTATAGGCATGTACGGAAACAATCAGCCGGCCTTCCACGCCTTCTGCATCCGTGGGCAGCACAAAGCCTTCATTCAGGGCACCGTCCGGGGAAGCGTCGTAACCGGGCACCATCAGATAGCGGGTTGCATTGCCTGAGCCGCTGCCCCGGACCGTATCCACAAAGGCCTGGTTGATTTCATTGATACAGGAAATCGCATCCTTACATTCCTCCGCATTGGCATTAATCCACCATTCATACTGGCTTCCCACCAGCCTGGGCTCATTCATGCACTCAAATACCAGATGTTGGTCATACTCCCCGAAGCGCCCGCAGAGCTGCTCCCAGATCGTGGTAACATACTGTATGGACTGTTCCAGACGGGCGCTGTCCGGATACAGGAAGCTCTCGCTGTTATCATGATGTATATTCAGGATCACATACATCCCGTTATCATATACATAGTCCACCACCTCCTGCACACGGTTCAGCCACGCCTCCGAAATCTGATAATTTTCATCCACATGGTTGTGCCAGCTCACCGGGACACGCACGCTGTTAAAGCCTGCTTCCTTAATATCGTCGATCATATCCTTGGTAGTCTTAATTCCGCACCAGCTGCTCTCCAGGTCCAGCTCGTCGCCGGTCCAGCCGTCATTGATGGCGTCAAAAGTATTCCCCAGGTTCCAGCCGATCTTCATATCATGTACAAATCGAAGCGCTTCCGTATCCGGCACTTCGAAAGGCTCAATCATCACTTCGGGAATCTCTCTTCCCGCCTCCTCTTCCCGGGAATCCCCGCTTTCCTTTGCTCCCCCGGAATCCTCCCGGGCCGATGCGCTTTCTTCCGGCGCCGGCTCCCTTTCTTCCGGTGTGGATATGCTTTCTTCCGCAGCGGATACACTGCTTCCCTGCGTTTCATTCCCGGCTTCCAATGGCGGAGCGTCCGGCTCCTGCCTGCCGCAGCCCACAAGATTTCCCGCCACCAGTGCCGCACACAGCAGCACGGGTGCAAATCGTTTTCTGTTCATCATGTGACATTCTCCTTAATTATGATATAAAACACTCAAATACATTATACCGGTTCGGCGTAAGAAAATAAATAGAAAAAGCAGAAACCCAAAAGGAAATGTATATTTACTGAAATAAAAAGTTTATTTCACAGGTGCTTTTTATACATGGATATGGTATAATGACCTTATTCCAGGCGGGAGACGGCCAAGCGGCTGTCCTGTACCATGTTGTCAGATGGAGGGTTACTTATGAGAAAAAATTTACCCAGGCAACCGTTAAACACCGACAAGGCGGCCCTTCTTGCCTGTATGGACCAAATCATGGAGGGAGACTGCTCTCCTTCCTCTCCCATCCCCTTTCAGGATGCGGAGCTGGAGCAGAAGTGGAAACAGTTTATGCTGTTTATACTGAACACGAATAACAAATCCGCCATGCAGCTCAATGATTCCATGAAGGTAATCGGCGACAGTTCCTGTGTCAAGGTTATGCTGGAGCAGGTATCCAGCCAGTCCCGGGCTATTGAGGAAATGAACGGCTCCAGCCAGGAGCTGGGCGAATCCATCCGGAATATTCAGGAATCCGCGTCCAGTATCCGTGACAGTTCCAGGGACATTATGGATACTGCCAATACCTGCATTCGGCAGCTGAATGACAGCATCCGCGTAATAGACGATTCCTCCACACAGATCAGGCAGATCAACGGGCAGATCGCAGACTTCAGGGAAAAAGCCCTTCAGATCAACGATATTGTGGACGTAGTAAAAAAGCTGGCCAGCAAAAGCAGTCTGCTGGCCCTGAACGCTTCCATAGAAGCCGCCAGGGCAGGGCAGGCCGGCAGCGGCTTTTCCGTAGTAGCCGGCCAGATGCAGGATCTGGCTTCCAATACCTCCGTTTCCGCAGACGATATTACCCGATACGTAGGAGAGCTGATGTCCGGCATAGAGACCCTGGCGGCCTCCGTGCAATCGGCTACCGCATGTCTGCAAAGCGGTAATGACGAAGTCCACCATTCCGTGGAAAGCGTGGACAACATGGGCACAAAAATATCCTTTATTGTGGAAAAAATAGACCTGATTAACGAAGAAATCGACAACCAGTCCGGACTGACCCAATCTTTCGTCAGGGCAGTGGAAACAATGGACGCAAATTACGAAACCCTTTCCAGGGAGTGTGTGGATACCGGCGTGCACCTCTATAAGATTTCCAGAAATATCGACACCATCCGGACTGCGGTGGCAAGGGGTATTTCCAGGCTTTATACCCAGGACTGGCTCACCATCTACGACGTGGATCACCTGATCTTTACCTGGAGACTGTACAATAATCTGGCCGGCTTTGAAACCCTGAAAATAACCCAGCTCAACAACCCCAAAGGCTGTAAATTCGGCAAGTGGGCGGTTTCCCAGACGGACCGGCGCATCACCGGCAGCCGGGAGTTCAGGGAGGCAGCAGCCTGCCATGAGGAGCTCCACCGCTGCGCCTGTGCTTCCTGGAATGCCAAAGACGGCGGGAACATAGAAGAGGCTCTGCACCAGTTCCAGAAAGCTCTTGAGATTTACGGACGGTTTTCCTCTGCTGTCAACGGTCTTAAAAAGCTGCTGGCAGCAAACGGCGAAAAAGAATATACGGACCTCAGGGCATGATAACGGAAAAGTCAGGAGAATTTAGAATGAGACATATTCTTAACACGAATACCGCCGAGGAACCAGCCGCCGATAAGCATCTGGAAGAAGAAAAGCAGCAGAAGGAAAAACGCGACATTAAGACACTGGTACTGGTAAGCAGCCTGATGTCACTCTGCTGTATTTTCATGAGCATTGTAAACATATACAAGCACTCGGATCTACTGTTTTCCACGATTCTCGGAGCAGTCCTCTTTCTGGCGGCGGCAGTTGCCTGCTGGCTGAGCAAAAGCAGACGCGTGGGAACCTCTATCGCCGCCGTGGCAGTCGCCGTCATGTTCAGCTGGTACGCGGTGACCGGCGGGAATGACGGCTTTGCCATTCTCTGGATTCTGCTTGTCCCCAGCATCTCCCTGCTGGCCTGCGGATTTCGGGAGGGCCTTTTTCTGTCCGTCTATTTTGCCCTGTTTCTAATGGCCCTGTTCTATACACCCCTGCGGCAATACCTACAGTACGATTACGGTGAAACTTTTTTATTCCGGTTCCCTTTGCTGTACTGCATAGATATGGCCACATCATTGGCAGGTTTCCGGATCAAGGACAAATTCCAGGAGGAGAACCAGCGTTACAAGTTGAAACTGCTATCCTACAATGATGATCTGGAAGAGGAAGTGAAAAAGCAGACGACAAAGGTGAAAAACTTTTCCAGACAGCTCATCAGTGCGCTGGCAAAGACAATTGACGCCAAGGATCGGTATACCAACGGTCACTCGGAGCGCGTGGCAGAATATGCCCGTATGCTGGCCGCAGAAATGGGAAAAAGCAAGCAGGAACAGGAGCAGATCTACAATATCGGAATGCTGCATGACATCGGTAAAATAGGAATCTCCGAGGAAATCATCAATAAAACCACAAAGCTCACGGAGGAAGAGTACCACATCATTAAAACACATCCCCTGATCGGAGCAAATATTCTGGAAAACATTTCCGAAATGCCGGAAATCGCCATTGGCGCCAGATGGCATCATGAGCGTTACGACGGAAAGGGCTATCCCGACGGGTTAAAGGGAGAGGACATTCCGGAGATTGCCCGTATCATCGCCATTGCAGACGCCTATGACGCCATGGCAAGCAACCGAAGCTACCGCAAAGTACTGCCCCAGAGCACAGTGCGGAGTGAAATTCAAAAGGGACGGGGAACACAGTTTGACCCGGAAATCGCGGACCTGATGCTGAGGCTGATCGACAGAGATACGGAATATCATATGAAAGAGAGCGGCCCTTCTTTATCCTGAAGAGCCGCTCCTGTCTGCTTCCTTATATCCGAACCCATACCGTCATCTCGCCCTCACCCCTGTTATTCCAGGCATAATAGGGCACGAAGGTCATGGTTACCGGTGTCTCCTGAGGTGCAGAATGCTCCTGAGCAGAATTCTCCTGAGGAGTATACTCCTTGTATAACCCCTCGCCTTCCCTGCTGTCCGCCGTCCGCTTTCCCGGCACCTTTAAAACCCGCATCTCGTGCCCCAGGCCGTGATAGCTCTCCACCGTCACCCCCGGCAGGCCGCCGGCTCCTTCTTCCCTTTCTCCCGAAGCCGCCTTTACACCCCCGCCGAATATTTTTTCCCTGTCCGCCTTCAGCAGATGCAGATTTTTACCGTTATCGATTTCTTCCATGCAATAGCAGACGGGGCCTCTGGTAAAAGCTGCCTTCCCCACGTTCTCCCGTACCTTTTCATTCGCTGCCATACAGCGCACTTCCATAGGAAAATGCAGCCAGACCACGTCCCCGTCCCGCCACTCTCCCGTGAGGTACAAATAGCCCTTCTCCAGCCGGATCCCCATTCCCTGCTCCGGCTCTATCTGCTGGGCAGTACTCCGCAAAACGCCCTGATCCACCCGGCAGCCGGATAGGGTCAGACTGCCCCTGCAGATTTCCGCCGTTGCCTCCCTGCACCAGCCGGGTACACGAAACGCCAGCGTTCCCTGCAGCCTGCCTTCCGTATGCAGCACCGCCCGCACTTCTCCGTCCCAGGGGAAGCCGCTCTCCAGCTTCAAGTCCAAATTTGTCCCGTTTAAGGTACAGCTTACCCTGCTGCCTGCATACAGATGGGTATACAGCGTGGTCTCATTCCGCGTGTATATGTAAGCCCCAAGGGAACTGACAATCCTGGCAATATTCGGAGGACAGCAGGCACAGCCGAACCACTTCTGCCTGACCGGCTTCACATGGCGCTTCCTCTCATCCTTTATACATGCCTCCGGCACTACCTCCAGGGGATTCACGTAAAAAAAGCTTTTTCCGTCCAGGGCCATACCTGCCAGCACCGTATTATAAAGGGCCTGCTCCATCACATCCCCGTAACGGTGGTCCGCCTGAATCTCCAGCATCCTTCTGGCAAAGAAAGCAAGCCCGATGGCCGCACAGGTCTCGGAATAAGCCGTATCGTTTGGAAGATCATAGCCAAAGGAAAACGCTTCCCCGATATGGGTGGCCCCGATGCCCCCTGTAATATAAAGCTTTTCTCCCGCGATATTATTCCACAGCCGTTCGCAGGCCGCAAACATGGCTTCGTCCCCGGTCAGCCTTGCCACATCCGCCATCCCGCTGTACAGGTACACGGCCCGTACCGCATGTCCCGTGGCCTCGGACAGCTCCCGCACCGGCGCATTGGCCTGATGGTAAAAGTGACGGATCTCCCCGGGATCCGGCATCCTGTAGCTCCGGCCCTCATGCTCCGCCCTCTCTTTCTCCTCCAGGTCAAAGTAATAAGGCTTTGTCCCTCTCATATCCAGGAAAAACCTGCCAAGCTCCAGATACTTCTTCTCCCCGGTGACCTCATAGAGCCTGGCCAGGGCCATCTCCGCAATCTCATGGCCCGGATAGCCCTTGCACTTTCCTTCCTCATACCCAAATCTGGTGAATATAAAGTCCGCATATCTCTCCGCCGCCTTCAGCAGCTTATCCTTGCCCGTGGCCTGCCAGTACGAAACGGCACCTTCCACCAGGTGTCCGAAGCAGTACAGCTCATGATGGTCCCGAAGGTTTGTAAAGATACGATCCATACCGTTAATAATATAATAAGTATCCAGATAACCGTTCTCAGCCTGGGCCGCGCAGACAATATCGATTGCTTCGTCCGCCGTCTTCTCCAGCTCCGGATCCGGGTGGTTGACCAGGGAGTATCCCACCGCCTCAATCCACTTGGCAAAGTCGCTGTCCTGAAATACAAATCCATAAAATTTATCCGGATCCGGATGCCCGGGATCCTCCGGCAGGGCCTCAAACCCCCTGTAGGTATAGGCCGGGGGCACGTACCCCTCCCCCTTTTCCTTCTTTTCCCGCATCAGGCGGCCTGCCACCCTGAAATTGCGCATGCAGTAGCTGGGAGCTGCATCCGGGACACGGTCATTCAGCGCCTCCCACTGATAGGGGATCACTTCCTTCCGCACCAGCTCCTGTTCCCTGCCCCAGAATTCGTCTGTGACCTGTACCTGTTTTAAATCCAAAGGACTGCTGAAATTCTCCTGCTTCATTCCATACCTCCCATACTTCCTGCCCGGACCGTATTCTGCGGGCGTTCTCTCTGATAGAATCATACCCCCGATTTGCGCAGACGTCAACAAAGGTCTGCTATTTTTACTTCACGCTATTTTGCTTCAACGAAAGCAATCCTTACCTGCCGCCGTTCACGCCGCCACCGGCAATCCTCAGCCCACATCCGCCGGATCCCGCATCTCAAACAGCTCATAGGGAACCACCACCTCCAGACCCCCGGAGGCATAACAGGTAAGCTCATAGGTGTCAAAATGGATGCCGATTCCCTCCGGGGTCAGATAAAACCGCCCCTCCTCCAGGATAATCTCCTCCCAGCCCTCTTCGTCCGTCCCCCACTCCGCCTTTGCCTCCACATAGGGGGCGATAATGGCACAGATTTCCTCCGGGGAGTTCTCCAGGAAATCCGTCAGCAGGATTCTTTCCCCCGAGGAGCGGCTGAATACATATTCCGTACCGCCGTGCATTCCATGGGCAGCACCGCTCCAGCACTCATACCAGTATGCGCTGCAGCCGATATAATTTTCATCCAGATACGTGACATGCAGATTCAGCTCATTTTCCACCATCGTCAGATCAGCCCCAAACAGATCGTCCAGGGTTACCTCCCGTATCTCATCCATCAATTTGGCATTGTACTCCTCCTCGGTCTTGTATATTTCCTCCAGATAAGCATTGATTTTCTGATCGGCCTCCGACTTCCCCGACAGATAAACCCTGGTCAGCGAGAACTCTCCCCTTGCTCCCGTAGCCTCCGCGGTAAAAGTGGAAGCAAAAGTTTCCTCTGTGGCCACTCCCTTCAGGGGATTCTCATAGTAGACAAACACCCGCTCCGATCCTTCACCGTAAAGGGAATCGTCCTTTTCCAGTGCAATCCGGCAGATGACACCATCCCCCTCCAGTAGATTATCATAATACAGGTAGTCGCCGTCCGAATACAGCACAGTCAGGGAATCCCCGTAAACAGAGGTAACCAGCCGGGGATTCTGCACCCAGTAATCAATCGTCTTCCGCTCCCCGTTCCAGCTCAGACGCATCACACTGAAATTGTCGCCCCCATAGTTGCGCTCTACATCATAAATGCCCTTATCATCCCAGAAAGTCATGTTGTAGCAGTCCAGCACGCCGATTTCCCGGACGTCCCGGGGATCATCCAGGCTTATGGCATACCATTTATCGGCATTCCGGTAAACAAGGGCCTCATTGGTCAGTGTAAGCCCCCCCAGGGGTCCTACATTTTCCAAAGGAAAATATTCCTTTTCCCCTGTCTCCGGAATGATCCGGTACAGCTCTTCCTTCTCGTCGCAGATAAAGGCATAGCCGAAGTTCCGCACACAGTACACCAGGTTCCGCAGGCCCTGATACCGGTAGCCTGCGTTGCCCGCTTCCTGAAAGCCCTCCGGCACCATACCGTACAAGGTCTCCTCCTCCGGGATTTCTTCCGCACTGCCATCTTCCTTCAGGCGGAAATATTTATTTTCCACATCGCCGAAAGTCCGGGTAAGAAGATATACAATATCATCATAGATCTCCATATCGGTCAAAGAGCTTTCCCCTACGTCATACCCCTCTCCGATCACAATATCCTCCGCCAGCAGCTCCTGTCCGGATCCGTCGCAGGCCATCCGCCAGAGATTCGCCCTCGCGCCGTCCAGATAGCTGATATTTCTCTGCTCCACGAAGTAAATCATACCTTCATAGATGCTGAAATATCCCTTCTGGGGCGAATCGGACTCAAACAGCACCTCTGATTCCAGGGTTTCTGTATTGATCCGGCACAGCTGCCTGCTCCAGTAGCCGTAAAGCCAGCCGTCCACCAGCTGGGTATTACTGCCGGAATCATCCTTGAAATAGGGCACGCTGCCGAAGCGGACCGGCTTTGAAGAGGGCTTCCGGAGCTGGTCTTCGCTCTCCCGGCCGGCTTCCCTGCTGCTGTCCCTGCTCTCCGTGCCGGCCTCGCTGCTGTCTTCCTCGCTGCTGTCTTCCTCGCTGTTGTCCCTGCTCTCCGTACTTTCTTTACTCTCCCGGCTGCTTTCCGTGCCGCCGCGCTTTCCGTTCTGCCGTGTACCGGCTTCCGCTTCCACATTGCCGCAGCCGCCCAGCACAAGCATCAGAATCAGGCCCCAGGTCAGCACTCTTCTATAGTTCCCACGCTTTCTTCCGTAAATCATCTCCTGCATTCTCCCTTCTGAAATCAATCCGTGTCGGCCGCCTGACAGCGGCCTGCTCCCGGCCAAATCTGTTATCGGCTGCTTTCCTCCATGTTACACTCCCCAGGCATAATACTTGCATCATAACAGTTCGGCAGGTGTCCGGACCGTTACATTTTTATTACGGCCTCAGGAAATTTGTTGTCCGACACTCTTGTCATTTACTATATCTTGTAGTATAATGAAGAAAGTTGCTACGAAATATAGGAGAGCCCACCTGATGAATTTGTCCGATTTGACAAGAAACGCATACCTGCTGCGTGGTCCTCTGGCCAAGCGGGGCTACATGCGCTGGTTCCATTCATTTTCCGGTACATGTGCGGACACAGGTGAAGTTCGCACTTTTTTCATTGAATTTCTGGTATTGAACCCCGGCCTGGGCGGCGACCAGCCCATACTCGGCCAGCATCCCTACTATAAAAAACGTGGAATGAAGCCCTCCTATGTCTGTGTAAAAGCAGGTGTTTTCCCCGACGAAGAGGGGGAAGGCGGCAGACAGCTCAACTCCTACTATCCCATCTCTTCCCTGAAGCCCACCTTCAGCCCCCTGGTGATGCAGGTGGAGGATTGCTTCTACAGCGAAGAACGAATCCGGGGCTATATAGACATTACGGAAGAGGAAGCAAGGCATCGTTCCTTTATGACAGACCCCGGCGTCATGGAATGGGAGCTGGAAGTATACAAAGCCGTCGCCTGCCGCACGGGAATTCTGGCAAGTCCGCTGTTTCAGGCACTGAATGCTCTGGACAGCTTCTGGCACGGCGAAGGAATCAAAAGCTTCTTCCGGGGCACGGTTACCCTGGACGGTATCCTCTATGAAGTCAACGCCGAGACAAGCTTTGGCTATTCCGACAAACACTGGGGAAGAAGCTTCAACCGCCCCTGGATACAGCTTGCCTGCGGAAAACTCACCAGCACACACACCGGCAGGGTACTCCGCCATTCCGCTCTCGCCGTCAACGGCTGCTGCCCCAGATTTCTTTTCCTTCCTCTGCGGCATAAGCTGATGCTGCAGCTGACCTATACCGGGGAAGATTTCTGTTTCGGCTTTAAACCATTCCTGCTGTCCCGCTGTAAATGGGAGACAAAAGAAACCAACAAGCGCTATATCTGGCATATCATCGCCAAAAACAGAACCGCCGTCATAAAAATTTCCGGAAGCTGTACCAAAAGGCAAATGATCCGTATAAAATATGAAAGCCCGGACGGCATACTGTCGCGGAACCCCCTGATGGCAGGAGGCGCCGCCGTGGGAACCATCCAGCTTTTCCGCAGGACGGCCGGCGGCCGGGAGCTGATAGACACCCTGCAGATGGAACAGGGCTTCTGTGCCTGTCAGCGGGGCTGACTATGACGGCTCCCCAGGCAATGCAGCAGGGCACAGGCCAGAGCCAGCGCCAGCGTATAGCCCCCCATTCCCCACAGGTAGAATGTGTTGTGGACGGACTTCAGGTAATAATAGGGCGGGAGCAGGTACTGCAGCACCCTGGGACCGAGGGCATCCAAAAATACCGGACACAGGATCAGCATTCCGATCAGCAGCAGCGGAATACAGCCGGCCAGCCATTCCGGGCGGCAGCATATCAGCCGGAGCAAACTGCAGAATGCCAGCACACAGCAGGCAAACAATACCCCTCCGGGAATCTCCCGTCTCCAGGTGGTAAAGACACCGCCAATCTTCAAGGCCGCCAGCATCACCACCGTCCCGTCGCCTAAAAGCACCCCCTGCACCCCCAGCGCCCAGAGAAAGCGTTTCTCTGCAGGCAGCCGGGAAAAGATACCCTTCTGCTCGTCCCGTATATAGTACATGGAACCGGCAAATCCGCACAGCACCAGCCACAGCGCCAGAAGCCCTCTGAGGGGAGACAGCAGGTAGTCCCCTTCCTCCGCTTCCTCACCGTCCAGATATACCATACGAAACAGGCTTCCCTCCACCAGCGTACTGTTGTAAGCCTCCAGCAGTTCCTCGTCCGTCACCTCCGCCAGGCCGCATTCCCTCCGTACAAAATCCGTATACATTTCATAGGAAAAGGCCGGATACAGCTCCGCACACAGGATCTGCCGGGTAAAAAGCATCCTCACATCGTCTTCCCGCTGCACCACAGTCACGCAGCCCGGTCCCAGACCCGGCCCGGCCACTGCTGCCCCGGCCAAGGCCTCCCGCATATTCCTGGGAAAGATCCACAAAGCGTCCGCCCGGAAGCCTTCCACTGCTTTCCTGCCTTCCTCTTCCGAATCACATATCTCATAATATAACACATTGCTGTGCTCCACCAGGCCGGAAGCAATCTGCACCGCCAGCTCATCCTCAGGATCCGGCAGATATAACAGGATTCTGGCAATTCCGCTATCCTCCCCTGCCCCCAGCCGCACTCCTGCCACCAGCAACGGCACAAGGCATAGAAGCAGCAGAAAGCTGTATGTCTTAAATAAACGCTTATTTATCAGCAAAAACCTGGTTCCCAGCCGTTTCACCCCCATCGCCCCCTTTCCAGCCGCAATCCCCTGGTCAGGCCCGACAGTCCCAGAAACAGAATCAAGTACAGGAAAACAGGCGCCGCCGTCTTCAGGGACATCTCCCCGGAGATGCCGCCCTGAACATACCCAAAGGCAGCTCCGGCCGGCAATATCCGGCCAACGGTACGCATGGTCTTCGGAAGAAAGTCCGCCGGATAAAATAGACCTCCGAGATATGCCATGGAAACGGCGCAGACAAACTGTGTCATCAGGCTTCCGGCTGCATCCGTCACCAGCTCATACAGCCAAAACTGCAGGGCCGACAGCATCAGGGCCGCAGAAAACGCTGTCCCGTAAAGCTCCCTCAAAAAATCCGTCCCCTGCGGCCCCCATTCCCCGATCTCCACGAAACCGCCCTGCAGGACAGCTCCCACTGCCTGGAGCGCTATGAAAAGGCAGATCAGATTCATGCAGGCATAGGCCGCATATTCCCCGAACACCTGCGCCAATGCCCCCATGCCCCGGCTCTTCATCAGCTCCGGCAGCGCCCTGCTCCTGCGGAGAAACAACGGGCTGCCGTAAATCCCCAGGAGCAGCAGAAACAATACCAGAAAGGCCCCCAGATAATACTCCGTTGTGGACAGCCCTCCTGATACCCCCAATTCCTCCAGTGTGTAGAGCCCTGCCCGGTTCAGCACCACATCGAATACCTTCAGGTTCATCTGTTCCGTTACGGCCGCCGTCTCGGACTGCCGTCCGTATTCTCCCATGATCTGCTGCATACCGAAGATTGCACTCTGGGATCTGGTAATCAGGATCGAGACGATGTCTGCCAGTTCTTCCCCCAGAATACTTTCCAGCCCCTTCTGGCCCTCGGAACCAACATAGGTGACAGGCTTATCATTTCTGCCGTATACAATGGAATCCAACAGCCCGTCCGGAACCCGTACATAGGAAGAAAGCTCTCCTCTGCGAAAGCTCCTCTCCGCCTCCGCTTCCTCCATAGGCAGCAGCTCCACCATAAACCGGGAATCATCCAGCGCCTGCACCATGGAAATTCCAAACCCCAGATAACTGTCCGACAGATCCCCCACCATGCCGATCCGGAACCGATGCTTTCCCTCCCCGCTGCTTTCGCCTTGCAGAAGCAGTGCGGCGCACAGTCCCAGAATACCGATTGTGGCCGCCACTGCCGCCAGCAGTACCGGAAGAAGACGCAGCATCCTTTTCATCTGCATGCCCAGCCAGGAACACCATCTTCTCATAACAGGCACCTTGCCAGACGGTGGATGTCTCCGTCATATTCATAAGGCTGCAGGACCCCTTCTTTCAGAAGGCAGCATTTGGTGCACAGCTCCATATCCTGCATATCATGGGTAGTCATCAATAAAATGCCTCCCTCATCTTTATATCGTCCGAAATATTCATAAATCCGCTCCTTGCAGGCCAGGTCCAGCGCTGCGGAAGGCTCGTCCAGCAGCAGCACCGCCGGTCTGGCGGTCACCGCACAGGCAATGGACAGCCTCTTTTTCATGCCTCCCGACATCTTGCGCACAGGCAGCTTCAAAAAATCCGAAACGCCCAACAGCTCCAGCACGCCGCCGTTCAGCTCGTTTTTTAAGGCTGCACTGTCATACCACAGGCGCAGATTGTCCCAGGCAGTCAGCTCCTCCACCAGGGCATCGCTCTGGGGCACATAGCCCACGGCCCTCTCTCTCAGGCTGCCGTCCTTCAGCAGATCCTTCCCCTGGTACAAAAAGGAACCTCCGTCCGCCCTGCGCACTCCTGCCAAAATAGAAAGCAGTGTGGATTTTCCGCAGCCGTTGCCGCCCAGAATCCCCACGCAGCTCCCCTTCCCCGCTTTCAGGGAAATATTCTCCAGCACACTCTTTTTTCCATAGGATTTTCGAATTCCTGCCAGTTCAATGCCCATATTCCATTCCCTAATTCATTTCGTCCCGGTATATCTCACTGCCGTCTGCCTTGTAAAATGTACATCGCACACCGTCCAGGGGAACACCATATCCCACCCTGAATGCCGTCAGGAAATCAATGCTTTCCAGCACCTCCAGAAAGCTGTCTGCCATCACGCTGCACACCGCCTCGTTAAACGTGTCATCGTCCGGCAGATGCCACTCAAAGACAAGCGTGTTCCCGTCCGCCACGGTATCAAGAATAATCCCCAGCTCCCGAACCTGCTCGTTCCAGTCACTTACCTCACTCCGCCAGTCCTCTGACTGCAGTATGTTCTCCAGCGATTCCTCTTCCCCCCACGGATCATCATCAGGGTCTGAGCTGCCCTCAGGCGTCTCTTCCGGGCCATCATGGGAATCATCGTCATCGTACCACCAGTCGGGGTCGCTGTAGTCATACGGATCGTCGTCATATAAATCGTAGTAATCAAACGGATAATAGGGATTCAACAGCATTCCGATCCCGTCACCCGAAAACAGGTCAATGCCTTCCCGAAGCGCATCCACCGCCTCTTCCGGCAGATCAGATTCCTCCAGGTTACCGATAAATCCGTCCCAGTCTATCCCCGACCACCAGGTTACAAGATCCTCTTCTTCCCTCAGGAAGACCGTATTATCTCCGGCCGGAACCTTCGCTTCCGGTCCTCCCCCGTCCTTGGAGGACACCATAAGGTGAATCAGGTCTTCCTTGTCCCGGCTCAGGCCTATCGTAATCTTTCCCCCGTTCCTGGACATCCGGGAATCCAGGGTCAGCTGCAGATCCGTCAACATAGACATATAAATGGTGTCATAATAGGACTGGGATGTGGACAGCAGGGAGGATATTGCCTTTGAAGGAGTGACGGTAAAACTGCCGTTTAAATACCCCCGTTCCCACTGCTTCAGGTCCAGCCCCGTAACCTTCACGTCAAGGACGGTGATACCGCAGTACACCAGTCCGAAATCACCGTTCAGCTCATTTCCTGACGTTTTGCCGCTGCCTGTCAGGGAAATCTCCTCACCATGGCCCCAGTCTGCGGAAAATTCATAGCCGGTCCTGCTGCCCTTTTGGGGTGAAAGGATACTGACCTCCCCAAAGACCTCCCCGTCCTCCAGCAGCTCCAGCACCCTGCCTGCAATCCTGCCCTTGCCGTCCACGTATACCTTCATGACCAGCAAGTCACCCAGATCCTTAATCTCGTCCAGGCTGTCCTGTGCTTCCCCAAGCTCTTCCAGGAAATCATCATAGTAATCCTCGCCGCTCCATCTGTACTCCGCGTATTCGTCCAGGTACGATATGCCGTTCATTGCCGTCAGGCTGTCCATGGTATTTACGATCAGCTTCTTCAGATCCTTGTCATCCTGCATCTCCTCCAGTATCGCTTCCAGCATCCCGGCAAGAGTCCTGCCGTCAATGGTCACCTCCAGCTCCGTACATTTCTGGCTGACGCCGCCGGCCTTCAGGGTCTGTCGTGATTTTTCCACCTCGCTGATACTGTTCAGCATCAACCGCAGATATTTCCGCTGCAGCTTCTCAACTTCTCCTGCGTCAGGCAGGGCGTCCAGCATCTGTCTGCGGCCTTCCTCCATTTCCCGGTACAGCTTAAGGGATTCCAGCCAATCGGTTCCGATAAGCTCTGCCATGTCAAATCCGATGTAATCCGGCGTCAGTTCCGGTATCTGAAGGTACAGACCGCCTTCCCCCATGTCCAGCACCATGTTGGCAGACAGCAGGTCGTCCTGATTCAGGCCCAGGGAAAGGGCATACCCCATCACACTGTCCTTCAGGGAATAGCCCATCCCCACCGACAGCTGGTTCAGCCAGGTAAAATCCACTCCTGCCCCGGCCGTTCCCAGCAGCCCCAGGAGCTCCCTGCCCCCATCCCCCAGCTCAACCGTAAATTCCACGCCGGTACTTCTGTCCTCCAAAGCCTTTGCATCCTTCACAAGTAATTCGTAATATCTGCTCCACGCCCCGGTCAGCTCTGACACGGTAGCCTCTTCCACATGACGGTAATACTCCTCCGGCGAGGAAAAGCTTCTGCGAAAGAAGTTGCCCAGCCTGGTGACATTCAAGATACACAATATTACAACGGCCAGCACCGCTGCCCCGCCCGCAATCAGGGCAATTGCCTTCTTATTCTTTGCAGGCGGCCTGTCTGCCGGCACCTGGGGCCCGACGGATATCGGCGGCACAGAGGTTTCCCCTGTCGTTACTGTCTCCTCCCCCGGCGGCACAGGCGCTCCGCAGTTAGGGCAGAATTTCTCAGGCCCCTCCAACATTTTTCCACATTTCTCACAAAACATCTCTTCCCCTCCTGTATTCCCGAATACCTCATTCAGACGCAAAAAGTCGATTTATTGTATTTCATGTACCGTTGTTTGTCAAGTGCCTTGCTTTTGCCGCCGGCGATCTACCAGATCTGCAATCGTGACATTGTCGATGACATTGTTAATCGCCTCATAAAGCTCCCGCCAGACCTCCAGGGTTTCGCAGGTGTCTCGCCTTCCGCATTCCGGAGCTCCCGACTCCAGGCAGGCCACGGGTGCCATATCGCCCTCCGTGAGCCTGAGGATCATGCCCACCGTATACTCTTTGGGATCTTTCGCTATACGGTAACCTCCCTGGGCCCCCCTGACGCTCTTCACATATCCCGCGCGGTTCAGCACCGCGATAATCTGCTCCAGGTATTTCCCGGATATACCCTGCCTTACGGCAATATCCTTTGCCCTGATGATTTCCCCCGTATTGTTCATCGCCAGGTCCAGCATGATTCGCACCGCATACCTGCCCTTTGTCGAGATTTTCATAGCTGCCTCCGGACTTTACTGAAAGGGGACCACTCCCCCGTTGTAGGTATTGTTGATATACTCCCTGATCTCGTCAGACTTCAGGACCTCCACCAGCGCCTTGATTTTAGCGGAATTCTCATTGCCTTCCTTAACCGCAATCACATTTACATAGGTAGTCGTTGCGTCAGACTCTGCGCTCTCCGCCAGCAGCGCGTTTTCCGTTACCGTATAGCCTGCCTCCATTGCGTAATTGCCGTTCATAATGCCAAAGTTCACATCCTGAAGGGTTCTGGGAATCTGGGCGGCCTCGATCTCCACGATCTCGATATTGTAAGGGTTATCCACAATATCCAGCTTGGTGGCAGTCAGGCCTGCGCCCTCCTTCAGCGTCAGGTAGCCGTTGTCCTGCAGGAGCACCAGGGCCCTCGCCTCATTGGTGGTATCATTGGGAACCGCTATGGATGCTCCCTCCATATCCGCCAGATCGGAAGATTTCCCGGGATACAGGCCGAAGGGCTCATAATGGATTCCGCCCGCGTTTACCAGATGTGTCCCCTGTTCCTTATTAAACCGTTCCAGATAAGGAGCATGCTGAAAATAATTGGCGTCAAAATCTCCCGCCTCCACCACATTGTTTGGCTGCACGTAATCCGAAAACACCTTGATTTCCAGCGTATAGCCCTTTGCCTCCAAAAGGGGCTTTGCCTGCTCCAGAATCTCGGCATGGGGAGTAGCGTTTGCCGCCACGGTAATGGTCTTGTCATCGCTTCCGCTGCCGCACCCCGTCAACAACGCTGCCGTCAGCGTCACCGCACTGAAAAGTGCTATCACTTTCTTTTTCATAATCCTTCCTCCTCGTTTTCTGTTTTCTATACTCACCGGCCGGCGCCGTTAAGCATCACCTCGTTCTCCTGTCCAGTCTCCGGGACAGCTTTGTGCCTCCATACTGCATGATCTGTACCAGCAGCACCAGCAGGATCACCGTCACCCACATAATGTCGCCCTGATAGCGGTAATAACCGTACTGGATGGCAACATCCCCAAGGCCTCCGCCGCCTACGGCGCCCGCCATGGCAGAATAGCCCAGCACCGTGCCCAGCACAATCGTGGCTCCCACCACCAGGGAGGTCCTTGCCTCCCCCAGCATCACTTTGAATATTATGGTGCGCAGGTTTGCCCCCATGCTCTGGGCCGCTTCGATCACGCCCTTGTCTACCTCCAGCAGGGAGGATTCCACCATCCTCGCAATAAAAGGAGCCGCCGCCAGTACCAGCGGAACAATGGTGGCATTGGGGCCATAGCCCTTTCCCACAATTGCCCTGGTAAAGGGAAGCACCAGAATCAGCAAAATCAAAAACGGGACGCTTCTCACCACATTGACCACAATGTCCAGTATTTTGTACACTACCCTGTTAGGCCTGAGCCCTGCCTTCGCTGTGACCACCAGCGCGATTCCCATGGGCAGACCCAGGATATAGGCTGCAACAGTGGCAGCCAGCGTCATATACAGAGTAATCAGCGTATTTTCCGCCAGCATCCGTATCATTACCTTATCCCATACTGTTTCCGTCAACAATATCATTGGGGTCTACCTCCTCTACCGTAAGCTTTCTTTCCTGCAGATACCGAATCATTCCCGCTGCCACCGTCTCATCCTCCGGAAGCTGCAGCACCATCTGCCCATGGGCAATACCGCCAATGTCCTTGGTATCCGCCAGCAGAATATTTACCGGTGCCCTGCACTCCAGCACCATGTTGGCAATGACGGGCTCAAAGGAGGAATTTTCCGTAAAGACAATGCGCACGCACCGTCTCCCCCTCATTTCCCCGACTTTAGGATCCACCATAAATACCAGCTTTTTTGCTGCCAGAGTCCTGGGAGAGGTAAACACCTCCTCCACCGTGCCATACTCCGCCAGTTCACCGCAGTCTATGATCGCCACATGGGAACAGATCTCCTGCACCACGCTCATCTCATGAGTGATAATGACGATGGTAATGCCAAAATCCCGGTTAATCTGCTGTAAGAGCTGGAGAATGGATTTTGTGGTAGTGGGATCAAGGGCGCTGGTTGCCTCGTCGCAAAGCAGGATTTTAGGATGGTTTGCCAGGGCCCTGGCAATGGCCACCCGCTGCTTCTGCCCGCCGGACAGCTGTACCGGATAGCTTTTGGCTTTCTCCGCCAGCCCCACAATTTCCAGCAGCTCCAGGGCACGTTTTCTGGCTTCCGCCTTCTTTACTCCCACGATCTCCATGGGAAAGCAGACATTATCCAGCACATTCCTCTGCATCAGCAGGTTAAAATGCTGGAAAATCATGGCGATTTCCGTCCTCTCCCGGCGAAGCTCCTTTTCCGACATGCCGGAAAGATCCCTGCCCTCGATCAGAACGGTGCCTGCGGTAGGCCGCTCCAGAAAATTCAGGCATCGCACCAGGGTAGACTTCCCGGCTCCGCTCATTCCGATAATACCGCAGATGTCGCCCTTCTCAATCTCCAGGGAGACCCCCTTTAATGCCTCTACCTGATTGTCCCTGCCCTCAAAGGTCTTTGTCACATTCTGAATCTGAATAATCGGCTCCATAGTCTCCTCCTTTTCCTGGGCTACGCAAACATAGGAGTCGAAAGATACCGGTCTCCGGAATCAGGCAGCAGAACCACTACCGTCTTTCCCTTATTTGCCGGCCGCTTGGCAATCTGTGCGGCCGCATGAAGCGCAGCACCGGAGGTAATTCCCACCAGGATTCCTTCCCGCCTCGCCAGCAGCCTCCCTGAATCAAATGCTTCTTCCGTCGTCACCGTAAATACTTCATCATATATCTGGGTATTTAAAATGGAAGGAATAAATCCCGCGCCGATACCCTGCAGCTTATGGGGACCCGGTTTCCCGCCGGAAAGCACCGGCGAATCCTCTGGCTCCACCGCAACGATCCGTATCCCGGGATTCCTGGATTTCAGATAAGTACCGATACCCGTTATGGTTCCGCCGGTTCCCACACCGGCCACAAATATATCTATCCTGCCGTCGGTATCCTCCCAGATTTCAGGCCCGGTAGTGGCTGCATGAACCGCCGGGTTAGCGGAATTGTCAAACTGCCCCAGGATCACCGCTCCGGGAATTTCCTTTTGCAGCTCTTCCGCCTTCTCAATAGCTCCCTGCATGCCCTTTTCCCCTTCTGTGAGCACCAGTTCCGCACCGTAGGCCTTTAAAAGGGTCCTCCGCTCCCGGCTCATGGTTTCCGGCAGGGTCAGGATCGTCCGATAGCCCTTTGCGGCCGCCACGCTGGCCAGCCCGATACCGGTATTGCCGGAGGTGGGTTCAATGATAACGCCGCCGGGCTTTAGGACTCCCTTTCTCTCCGCATCCTCTATCATGGACAATGCCACCCTGTCCTTAATGCTTCCCGCAGGGTTAAACAGCTCCACCTTCGCCAGCAGCCCGGCCTCCGTCACTCCCATGCTCTCCGCGTAATTACTGATCCGCAGCAGCGGCGTATGTCCGATCAGTTCTCCGACACTTCCGTAGATCCTCCCCATACCAGATCCTCCCTTCACATCCAAACCCTATAATTCCAGTAGGATTATTATGAATTGCATGATATACTTTCCGCCTGCGTTTGTCAAGAAGTTTCGGAAATATGGTTACTGTTGCAATCCGCCCCTTGAAAATGTTATGATGGAGTGGCCGAAAGTTCCGGCAGAAAAGCAAAAGGAGGCCCATCCATGGAAAGAAGCACCTACCGTGTTCCCTGTATTTATCATAAAATAAAGGAAAGAGACGAGGGAAACCCTCTGACCGTTTCCGTCCCCGGTTCCAAGAGCATTACAAACCGGGCGCTGCTTCTGGCGACACTGGCGGAGGGAACATCCACACTCCGGGATGTCCTTTTCTCCGACGATTCCAGGCATTTTTTAAACTGCATCAGGTCTCTGGGCATTGAGGCCGAGGCAGATGAGGCAGGCAGGATTATTACCGTGGCAGGAACCGGAGGGGCCGTCCCCCGCAGGGAAGCCGGTCTGTATGTGGGAAGCGCAGGAACCGCTGCCCGCTTTCTCACCGCTTATCTGGGAGTATCGGAAGGAATTTATCATCTGGACGCCTCGGAGCAGATGCGGAAGCGTCCCATGACGCCCCTGCTGGAAGCTCTTTCGGAATTGGGATGTGAAATTACCTGTGAGGGGGAAGAGGGACATTTCCCCTTTACCCTGAGGGGACATGGCTTCGGCAGGGACCGGATCACCGTTAATATCGAAAAAAGCAGCCAGTTTATGAGCGGCCTGCTGATCGCCTCCTGCCTGTCAGCAAAAGATTTTCTTGCCGTGACGGAAGGCTTTCACGGCAGATCCTATATCGAAATGACCGTTAAAATGATGCAGCAGTTCGGCGTACAGGCGGAAGCCCTCTATTACTGCGGCGGCGGAAGCGAAGGCCGCCAGTGCGGCAGCTGTGTCAACAGTACCGTTCCCTACGCTTATCGTGTCAGGGCCGGGCAGCATTATCACGCTTTAGAGTATCGGGTGCAGCCGGATATATCCGCCGCCTGCTACTTTTACGCCATGAGCCCCCTGCTGGGCATTCCGGTGCAGGTACGCCACGTTCATGCAGGCCCGGACCATCTCCAGGGCGATACCGCCTTTCTGTACCTGCTGGAGCAGATGGGCTGCCGGCTTGTACGCAAACCGGAGGGTGTCCTGCTGCTGCCCCCGGAGGACGGCGTTTACCATGGTGTCACCGCGGATCTGTCCGCTTTTTCGGACCAGGCCATCACTCTGGCCGCCCTGGCTCCTTTTGCCGACGGCCCCACTACCATAAACGGCATCGGACATATCCGCTGCCAGGAAAGCAATCGTGTAAAAGCCATTGTCACCGAGCTTGGCAAAATGGGAATCCGCTGTACGGAAAATGCCGACAGCATTACCGTATATCCGGGAGCCCCCCGTCCTTCCACGGTGGAGACCTATGACGATCACCGCATGGCCATGGGCTTTTCCCTGATCGGGCTGAAAAGTGACGGTATTGTCATTCACAATCCCGGCTGCTGCCGAAAGACCTTTGAGGACTATTTTGAAGTGCTGGACGGCGTGATTGCGGATTTGCAGAACCCCTGAAAATTTATTTTGCAGTGGAAACCTGCATGATAATATGGTACACTTAAACTCTATCAGAATAAATATATCGCAGAAAGGCGGTCTTTGATATGAGCAGAAAAAGAGCAGTTGTCTCCCTGGGACACAACGCGCTGGGATACACTACGGAGGCACAATGGGATGCGGTTAGAGTGACCGCAAAGGCCCTTGCAGACCTGGTGGAAGAGGATTACCAGCTGACCATCACCCACAGCAACGGTCCCCAGGTCAGCATGATACATAAGGCAATGACCGAGCTGCGCCGTATCTACATTGATTATACTCCTGTTCCCATGTGTGTCTGTTCCGCCATGAGCCAGGGCTATGTTGGCTACGATATTCAGAATGCCCTGCGCTCCGAGCTTCTGGCACGGGGCATTGCCAAACCGGTGAGCACGATTCTGACCCAAGTAACCGTAGATCCTTACGACGAGGCTTTTTACGAGCCCACCAAGGTGATCGGCAGATACATGTCGGGAGACGACGCCGAAATAGAAATCAAGAAGGGAAATTATGTAAAAGAATACCCCGGCAAGGGCTTCCGGAGGGTGGTAGCCGCGCCGAAACCTATTGACATCGTGGAGATCGAAGCCATCCGCACCCTGGCAGACGCAGACCAGGTCGTCATTGCCTGCGGCGGAGGCGGTATTCCCGTCATTGAACAGCAGCATGTTTTAAAGGGGGCTTCCGCCGTAATTGAAAAGGATGCCATCGCCTCCAGGCTGGCTGCCGAGCTGTCCTGCGACGAGCTGATTATTCTCACGGACGTTCCCTGCGTGTACAGGGATTATGGCAGCGAAAACCAGGCTCCCGTTTCAGCCATGACCTCCGATGAAGCAAAGGCTCTGATTGCCCAGGGACAATTTGAAGCAGGCACCATGCTTCCCAAGATCGAGGCCGCTATTGGCTATCTGGCCTCCCGGAAGGACGGCAGGGCCCTGATTACCTCGCTGGGTGAGGTTAAGGAGGCTGTAAAAGGCAGGGCCGGCACCGTTATCACTTGGGATTGATTGGAAAATGCCAGTGGAAATGGAACAGGCCGGGTGCATTGCCGCCGCAAAGCTCAAGGGCTTTTCCTATGGCGCATTCATTTACGGCGGCGATGCTCTGTCGGAAGCTTCTTGAAATCATCTGACAGCTTCTACAGGGATCAGGCGCCCCGGGTACAGGCAAGTGCCGCCGCCAGGGCGCCGATGATGATACAGAAATCCGATATATTAAATACTACTTGTCTCAGTCGTCCCCATTTCACGCCAAAGCTCAAATAGTCCACCACATACTTCCGCTTCAGCCTGTCGTAGGTATTGCTGAATGCCCCGCCCAGCAGCAGCGCCAGGCCTGTCCGGAGCAGATTGTTCCCCCGATGTCCGAGACTGATTACAAATACCACCGTCAGGACCGCAGTCAGCACCAGGGAGAGTACCGCCACCAGGGACTGCTTCCCTTCCCCTGTGTTGAGTATCATCCCCCGGTTATGATGTCTTCTGAGAATCAGTTTCCCTCCCAGCAGATTCTGTTCACATTTTCCGGTTCCCCTGGCAGGAATGTACTTTTCCACCCGATTTTTGAGATGCAAATCCCCGAAAAAAATAACCAACACTATTGTCACAAACCCAATGACTGCAGCCATACTCTCTTTCCCTCCATCTGTCACCTTGTGAATTGTCATACTAAGCTCCCACGGCCAGATTGTGCCGTCAATTCTGCATGGCTGAACTGGTCAGTCATAGTCTACGCTTACCAGGCACAGGCCCTGGGGCGGCGCGGTGGGACCTGCCTTCTGCCGTTCCGGGTTCTCAAGAGCCGCCCTGATCTGTTCTGGGGCCATGCGGCCGCACCCCGCTTCCAACAGTGTCCCCACCATAATGCGTACCATATTCTGCAGGAATCCCGTGCCGTGGACAATGAAGCGGATATAGCCTCCGTCACGTTCAATCTCGATCTTGTCCACCCTGCGCACCGTAGATTTCTTCATCCGGGGATTGACACAGAAATTCCTGAAATCATGCTCCCCCTTCAGAGCCTCTGCCGCCTGGCGCATCAGCTCCACATCCGGCCTTTCCTCCAGCCTTGTATAATATTTCCGGTCAAACACAGGCTTTACATCCCCGTCATGACAAGTGTACCGATAGGTCTTGCCAATGGCGTTATACCTGGCATGAAATCGTGCAGATGCCTCCCGCACTTCCAGCACCGCGATGTCATCCGGCAGATACTGGTTCATATAGTCCCTGATCTCCTCCGGCGTCCTTTCCGTTTCCAGATGTGCGTTTGCCGTCATCCCCTCCGCATGGACCCCTCCGTCCGTGCGCCCCGCGCCGATGACCTCCGTCTCCCGGCCGCACATCAGGGACAGCACGCTCTCCAGCTTACCCTGAATGGTGTTCTGTTCCGGTTGTCTCTGCCAGCCGTAATATCTGGTTCCGTCATATTGGATCAGAAATCTGTAATTTTTCATAGGCCCTCCCTGACCATACTTGCCGCCGTGACAATTTATTTTAAGTTATACTACCAAAATTGAAAAAAATATAGTATACTTTAGAAAAGATATTCTAAATTTTTCTTTAATTCGGAGGATAACATCATGAGCAACGATCAATTTGAAAACCTTGGCTCGCAGGTAAAGGAACTGCGCATCCAGATGAAACTCACCCAGGCAGAGGTAGCCAGCGCCCTGAACGTAACGCCCGGCTACATCAGCAATGTTGAGAACAACAGGACTGCCATGTCCCTCAGAGTGCTGATCTATTATGCACGTCTGATGAATATGACCCTTGACTCGCTGATCGGAAGAATCGCCCCTGATTATAAGCAGACCGCTCTGGACAACGAGCTGATGCAGCTGGCATCCAAGCTGGACGACACCCAGAAGACCAAACTGATCAAAACGATCAAGCTGTGGCTGAAATAGTCCTGCGGTTTCGCCGGCACATAATTACTCCCCTCCCCTGCGGCCTCTGTTTCAAGACCGGCCGCAGGAGACGTTGTTTTGTTGTCCATGCAGGCAAAAAGCAACCACATTTTTATGGCTGCTTTCAAATCCGGTTTCTTTATTTCTGAACGTATTGAATTCCACAGGCATTGCACGCGGAATAATAGCCGCCGTCCTCTTCCCGCACAAAGAGCAGTTTCCCACAGCTGCTGCATCGGCGAATGCGGATGCCGGTACTGCCCTGGTCGCCGGGCAATTCTCCGGAAGGCTCCTGGGCCTTCTCCCGCCCAGGCAGCCCCCCTGTCTCCTGCCCGCAGGAATCTCCCGAAGGTTCCTTACCGGCAGACTGCCTCTGCAAATGTCCCGGCTTTTCCTCCCGGGCCGGCCGTTTCCCCAAATCTTCCGCGGCCTTCTTCCCAGGCGTCTCCCCCCCTGTTTCCTGCCCGCCAAGAGGCTCCGGCAATTCTCCAAAGTCCTCCTCCAGGCCGAACAGAGTAAGCTGTCCGTCGTCATCTAAATTATCAAATATCCCAATATCCATATGTCCCTCTTTATAGAAATGTCTTTGCCTCTCAGTCACAGTATACTCCCAATAGCATGACACCGCAAGATGTGCCCGGAGTTTACAGGGAAAAATGCTGCTCCAGCCACTTTGCCACGCCGTCCTCGTCATTGGAACCTATCACTGCCGTAGCCTTTTTCTTCAATTCCTCATGGGCGTTTGCCACCGCATAACATTCATCGGCAATTTCAAACATATCAATATCATTTTTCCCGTCCCCAAAGGCAATTACTTTGTCACATCCCAGCATACCCTTAAGCTGCATTACCGCATTTGCCTTTGATGCCGCCTTGGGCATGATCTCAAGCCACTGCTCCTTAGTATAAATATCCCTTTGGTAAACGCAGTGGAAGGCATCCCTGTATTTCACATAGAAAGGCTCCAGCTTCTCCGGCTCGTCGATGCAGGTAATATAAAATATGTCCCCCTGCTTCAGCTCCTCCGGCGCCGAAACAATATTTGTGCGAATATCCCCCCTGCGGCTTTCCAGGAAAGCGCGTTCCCCCCTTGTACACTTCTCCGGAAGTATGGAAAACTTTTCTTTCCTGTCAATATAAGCATATACGATGGGATAAATCCCGCTTTCAAACAGCTCGTCAAGCACATCCTGAATTTCCCTGCCAAAATAATTTGCGGTCAGTATTTCCTCCGTCACATTATCCCGGATAAAGGCGCCGTTATAAATCATCAGCGGAATTTCCGCGCGCAGGCCTGCGCTCACCTTCTTAGCAGTCACCAGGGATCTGGCCGTGGCATAGGAGAATATCATCCCTTTCTTTGTCAGCTCGTTTATGACACCGCAGGTATATTCCGACAGACGTTCATCACTTCTCAACAATGTGCCGTCCAAATCAGATACATAAAGACATTTCATGAAACCCCCTCCTCAGCGTCTGCCGCAGAATCCTGATTGTACCCTTATCCTGTCTGACCGTTACAGGCCATTCCATATTGTCTGCAGTTTCCCTTTCAACGCCGGTATTTCTTCTGTAACAGCCTCCCACACTGTTTCATTATCAATGATATCATAATCATGCGCGTAAATATTTCGCATCCCTTTTATTTGTCTCCATGGAATCTCTGAGTACTTACTCATAAAATCTTCATCCAGTTTTGTAACAAGCTCTCCTAACTGAATAATACACATTCCACAGGCAAACTGAAATTCCGTATCATGTATAAAGTCATCTTTGGCAAAATGATGTTTCTCTAACATCCGAGCAATTTCATTACAATACCAAATCATCTTTTGCAATATAATCCTCTCCGCTTCTTTCCCTCTCATAAATCTTCACCTCATCCCTGTCTACCTCTTTCAAAAAAACTTCATCCTTGATCGCATTTTTCATAACCAAATCAACGTGACACCGGAACGTATCTTCTAAATCCGCAATCATTCCACAGTATGCCAAAAGCCCCTTCATTCTCCCCTTCCGAACCAGAAAATCCAGGTCGCTTTTTTCATCCGCATCCCCTCTTGCATAAGATCCGAACAGGCTAAGCTCCTCCACTCCATACCGAATTGCTATCGGAATAGCTTTTGTCTTGATTTCCTCTATCGTATAAGGCATATGTTCCTCCACTCTGCTTTCACTCATATACAGACCCTCGTGCCAAATATCAATATAACATACCTCATGTCTTCTCTGAGTTGATTGTACACGGTGGATCCTATGCTGTCAACCGGCGGATGCGCACGGATTTGCAGGGGTTTTTGTTGCTTCGCAACGCAGAATCC
>ERZ777011.475-NODE-475-length-62263-cov-15.395753_pt1 | contig 62263 bp, 44 predicted proteins | sample MGYA00374964_ERZ777011 | MGnify/ENA primary metagenome ERZ777011 (study PRJEB29310, sample SAMD00008975) | mouse gut metagenome | study: EMG produced TPA metagenomics assembly of the Metagenome analysis of fecal microbiota from mouse which was promoted...
GAGCAATTAACCTACGCTCATTTCCAATAAATTACACTCTTTTCGTAACTTCATGTTGCAAAATTACGATTTTTTTAGCAACCCTCAAACTATTCTCCCGGGAACATTTCGCGCAACATGCGCGCCAGAGCATGCAGAGGCAGCCCCATCACATTGTAATAGCAGCCTTCTATGCCGGAAATTCCCACGGCTCCTATCCATTCCTGGATTCCATAGGCTCCGGCCTTGTCGTAGGGTCTGTAGGTGTCGACATAATCCTCGATTATGCTCTGCTCCAGATGGTCGAATGTCACACATGTGTGCACACCTATTGTCCGTGATGCCTCGGCGGAGGTCACCGTAACCCCGGTCACCACGGTGTGAGTGCGTCCCGAAAGGCTACGCAACATCTCTATGGCATCGTGTCGGTCGTGCGGCTTGCCGAGGATTTTTCCGTCGAGTATCACAACGGTATCGGCTGTAATCACTATCCCTTTGTCGCCGAGCAGGTCGCGGTAGGCGCCTGCCTTGAGCCGCGACAGATACTGCGGCACTTCCTCAGCCAGGATATCCGACGGATACACCTCTTCTACCTCTCTGCCGTCGGCAATATCGAAATCACCCACAATCATTCCAAGCAGTTCGCGCCGGCGAGGCGATTTCGAGGCCAGCATAACATGCCGGCCGTTAAGTCCCGGAACAAGCTGCGGTGGAATCAACTCCGGGGCGGTGCTGTTGTCGGCCGATGTATTCACCATCCGAAAGCTTTTATGTCGTCGAGCCAGTGGCCGTTGATTTTCAGCAGTTCTTCCAGAAGCTCGCGCGCCACACCCATTCCTCCGGCAGCACCGGTTATATATGTGGCCACGGCTTTCACATCGGCGGCAGCGTCGCGCGGCGCCACGGCCAGTCCCACGAAATCCATGGGAGGAATATCGGGGATGTCATCGCCGACAAAAGCTACCTCTTCGGGATTGAGCCCTTTTGCGGCCATCCAATCCTTAAGCACCGGCAATTTGTGCGAAGCGCCGAGATAGATATCCTCAATGCCGAGCATACGGTAGCGTTCGCGGATGTTTTCGGTGCGGGCGCCGGAAATAATGGCTATATGCAGGCCGCTGCGCACTGCCAACTGCAGGGCATAGCCATCCTTTATGTTCACCATGCGCTGCGGCTCGCCGTTGTCGGCCATGGGCACGGTGGATGGAGAAAGCACGCCGTCGACATCGAAGGCAACGGCGCGGATACGGGAAATATCGTAATTTATTCGACTCATCTATGATAGGTTTCAATCAATGTTGTCAGCGAACGGTACACGTCCTTGAGTTCGGCAGGCAGAGAGTCGAGCTGCAACTCGATGGTAGCTCTGTCGCCACGCACGGCAGGGCCGGTCTGCGAATCGTGCGGCCCACTGGCGACGGCATTCGCCACCGTGGCCTCAAGAAGAGGGCGCACGCATTCCAGTGTGAGACCGTCGGCGGCAAGAATCCGCTCGGTGCTTTCGAGGAGCACGTTCACAAAATTATTGGTGAACACTCCCGCCAGATGGAGGGTGCGGCGGACTGCTGTATCGGCATGGCGCGGTGCGATGGCCGAGAACATAGCCGCCAGCGCATCGACCCGCTCAAGAACTGCGGAGTCGCAGGCCTCGGTGAAAAACGGCACATCGGCACAGGTGACAGGTGTGCTGCGGTTGAAAGTCATCAGCGGATAAAGCACACCTATACGGCTGCTCATCGGAGCCATAACGCCCATGTCGACGGACCCTGAAGTGTGCACACACAAAGGATTTCCCTCCAGCCGTCCCAGCTGCTCCGCCACAGCGGCCACGGCCGAGTCGGCCACAGCCACCACCACAGCGTCGAGGCCGTCGGAGGCATCATGTGCGAGCTGCCCGAGCGGTAGCACATCGCCACTGCGGCCATACTGTCTCAAACGGCAAAAACCGCCCTCGGAGATAGTTCTCACAAGTGCCGAGGCAACGCGCCCTGTGCCCACAACGGCTATCGCCGGACTGTCCGAAGCAGATTCCACGGCGCTCACTCTGCCGCAGGTGTTGTCCACTTGCCGATATGCACTTTCTCCCAAAGCAGTTTAGCCGGATCCACCGGACGCCGGTTCTCGGCGGAATATCCGAAGGTGACTATGCATTCCACGGCCATGTGGGAAGGAATGTCAAGCAGTTCACGCACCACCTGCTCGGAGTCTTCTCCGGTGGCATCGCTGCGGCCACGCACCTGAATCCAGCACGAGCCTATTCCAAGGTCGGCAGCCTGCAGATGCATCATGATGGCGGCTACGGTAGAGTCTTCGACATACACATCGGAGCGGCCGGGGTCGGCGGTAACCACCACTGCGAAAGCACATCCTTTCACGGGCACGGTGCCGTGAGTCTTGCACTGCGACAGCTGCTCGAGGGTGTTCTTGTCTTCCACCACCACAAACTGCCAGGGGCGTGCGCTTTTGGAACTGGGCGACAGCAGTGCCGCCTCTATAATGGTCTTGACATCATCGGCAGCTACAGGCTGGTCGGTGTAGCGGCGGATGCTATGGCGAATCAGAAATAACTGATGCAGAGATTCCATAAAAATCGTATTACGGGGGTTATGAAATTTTTGTCCGGTTTTCGCACCGGAAGGTTTCCCACAGGAAGAGCCTTTGTCAGCGGCGGCAGACCCAGGCAGAAGGGAAAATATCGTACAGGCCGGCCTCGCGGGCTTTCGAGGTCACTTCCGCCGCTCCGTTTCCACTGGCGGCATACACGCGGTAGCGGCCGTCGTTGTCGAGCACGGCCAGCGGCGTGTCTGTCGAGGAATATTGTGCGGCGAAAGCATCGGCATCGCTTCTCGAGGCCAGAGAGGCCACTACAAGACAATAGGGACCGTCGCCTACGGGATCCGGCATGGGAACCGGCCTGCGCCTCGCTTCCGAAGCACCGTCGGCGGGGGTATTCATAATCAGCACCAGAGGTGCTCCGGCAACACCGACGTTTGCAATGTCGGCCACCGGGGTGGCTGCCTCCACTGTCATGGATGCCTGATTGGCATCGCCGGCAGTCATGCCGGAGAAACGGTTGATGATTCCGACAAGCGCCACCACAACAGCGAACCCCACCACAGCTGCGGCCGCTCTGGCCGCCATACGCAGCCCGCGGGGCCGGTGTCCCATGGCATGGGAAATGCTGTCGACGGCAGGAGCCTCAGCCTCGGTAACCAGTGGCTTCAGCGACATTGCCGGCAAGCATCCGTAGCCGAGGTTGTCAGTAAAATTCCGCTCCTGTTCAAAGGATATGCCGCCTGTCGAAGTCGCCATAAGCGAACCTATGCCGGGCAGGACATAGCTGCCGTTGAGGCATATGCCATCGCGAATCTCGGCAACATCGCGGACAATGATTTCCCGGGCATGTACGGTGTCGACTCTTTCGGCACGCGCTATGCTGAGGGCTATTTCCTCACCTACGGCATCATCGTCGTGCTCGAACATAAGGGCAGGACATGGAGGCTCTATATTCATGCCATCGGCCGCAAGCCTCGCAGGGAGCAGGACACGCTCGAACACACCCAGGCCGTCGACTTTCAAAAGCCGGCGGCGGGGCATAAGATAGGCTATATGTCGCGCCGTGATATTCACAACGCAAAATTAGCTATTTTTTCGCTCACTTCAAAGAAGCGGCGAAAAATAATTCATTGTCACTTAAGCACCGACAGAGCGCCTTCGTAGTCGGGTTCGTTGGTTATTTCCTCAACAAGATCGGAGAATATAACCTTCTGATTCTCATCGATTATTATTACGGCTCTCGCCAGGAGGCCAGCCAAGGGGCCGTCGACAATCTGCAGGCCGTACTGCTGCGCGAAAGTGGGCGAGCGGAAAGCCGATGCCACTTCCACGTTATCGATACCTTCGGTGGTGCAGAAGCGTTTCCCGGCAAAGGGAAGGTCCATCGACACGCACACAACCGCTGTATTGTCCATCGCGGCTGCCATCTGGTTGAACTTGCGCACACTGGTGGCGCACACGGGAGTGTCGAGACTGGGGAATACATTGAGCACCACACGTTTTCCCGTGTAGTCGGAGCAGCTTATTTCCGCCAGATCCTTATTGACAAGGTTGAAACACGGCGCTTTTGTGCCCACGGCGGGGATGTTCCCGTAGGTGTGGCAGGGAGTTCCTTTGAAATAGATTGTTTCCATCTGCGAATATTGAATTATCCCGCACTTGCGAGAGTTACTTTCTGTATAACATCCGCACGCAGGTCGCGGTTCGCTCCGCGAATGAAATCACATACTTTTCCGTCGGCGCCAACAAAGATAATCACAGGCATCACCTGCCCTACCCCACAATCACGCAGAGCCTCGCCGCTGTTCAGCACGGTGGTCTCTCCTGGCAGCTCACGGCCCACCAGCGGGGCCACATCGTCGACACGACGGTCGGAAAACAGCCATACCACCTCGGCTGCCGAAGGGACCATAGCGATTGCATCCCGCACTGCCTGCACCACCTCCGATGCCGAGCCAAGCCCGCTTTCCAGAAAAACAAGGACAGTCGTGGCCGGCATGGCCTCGCCGCGATGATGCACATAATGGCCACCGTTGCCAGTAGGCAACGCTATTTCCGGCAATGGCTCGCCCACAAGCTCCTCAAGCGAGAAGCTGCTGTCGCGGAATTTCTCGAATGCCTCGGACTGTCGCTTCATCAGTGCCTCGAGGGTGAAATCGCAGTCGGCGGCCGTATCCGACATTGAGAACCGGACTGTAACCGTCTGCTCTCCCACCTGCCCGGGGTTATTTTCAAGTTCCATTTCCATGGGCGCATAGGTATCGGCTGCCAGCACATAGCTGAATTCCTGCGCATCGTAGCCTGCCACACGCCTGACACCCTTTATGCGCAGGCAATCGCGCCCGGCGCTTCTCACCGGCGATATATCATATGAATAAGCACTGTCGCCGCTCATGGCCACAAAAAGCCTGCCAAGATTCTGCGGCAGCAGATCCACGAACTGCGCCTGATTCTGCACACCCCGGTAAGAATCGCCGCCGGGAGCCATCGATTGCATGTCGCGGTCGCTGTGGTACTCCTGCAGGCGTCTGCCGGAAAAGCGGTAGTGGTCGCCGCCGAAATAGGCCGAGAAACCTTCCGATACTCCCGCCGGTGAAGGCAGTTTCCACTCTATGATATAATCGCATACACTAAGAGTGTCGTTGTCAGTTGCGCGGCTGCGGAAACCGACAGTATATTCCACCGGGTCGGGAAGGGTCGGCAGCAAAACCTCATATGTGCATTTACCGGCAATGCATTCCCCGGCAAGCAGTTCCTGGCCTATATGCCGCAAATCGGCGGCTGCGGCTGCGGCTGCAAAGCCGCAAGCCCACAAGAAAATCCACAATCTCATTTGTTCTTCGCCTTGGGAAGTTTGAAACGGAAACACAGTCCTCCTTCGGGGCGGTTCTCCACAGTTATTGTACCTCCATGGGCAATCACAGTGCTCTGCACGATAGGAAGCCCGAGGCCGGTCCCCCCGGCCTTGCGTGCCCGACCAGAATCCACACGATAGAAACGGTCGAACAGATGAGGAATATGCTCCTCTCCCACTCCCTTTCCGTTGTCGCGGAAAGCAAAAGAATAGAAAGCCTTGTCCTCGCCGGTGCATATAAGCTCGCACATATCGCCCTTCGAGTAGGCCGCGGCGTTGCGTGCGAGATTCATAAGCATGCCGGTGAGCAGGTCGTAATTGCCATTAATCTTGCAGTCGAGGGGCACATCGAAGTTGAAGGACATTGAACCGAGAACGCCCGACTCCTCGATATCGTTGGATATTGTGAAAGCTACATCATGAAAATCCAGTTCCTCGGTGCTTATCAGCTCGCCGCCCTCTTCCAGACGCGTTATGGCAGACACATCGGCGATAAGAGTGACAAGACGGTTGGCGTGTTCCTGTGCTTTCTTTATAAAATGCGTGCGAGTGTTCCCGTCCATGTCGGGATTCTCGATTATGGTGTCGAGATACCCCTTTATCACTCCTATGGGCGTTCGCAGCTCATGGTTTATATTGTTGCTCAGCTGTCTTTTCGCACGGGATTTTTCTTCTATGGCATGCATTGCCACGGCATGCTCGCGCTTCTGCTTCTGCACGGCCTTGCTGCGCTCGTTGTACATGTGCACAATCTGGCGGTTTATGTCGCCCAGCTCGTCGTGCGGGAAGTCGGTGGCCGGAAGAAAATTAGGGTCGGAAGCCGCCTTCTCGGCGAAACTGCGCAGCAACTTGATGTTCTTCCCGAAATGGCGTGTGAAGAAAAAGGCTATTATGGTAATTGTCAGCGCCACCAGAAAAAGCCCCACGAACACGCCGATGGCCGGTCTTATGGCTTCGGACACATCGCCATCCATAGGCAGGACAGTGATTACAGTGGCCCTGCCGTCGCTCGAGGTATTGGCTTTATAATAGAAATTGCGGCTGTTGTCGCTGTCAATCTCAATCATTGGCGAAGTGGTCACTCCCGGGCTGCTGGTAATACCGCTCTCGCTGTCGAGTTCTTCACTGGTCAATTCTATAGGTTCTCCATAGGCCTGAACCAGCTTATGATCTTCGTACACACTGATACGGATGCGGTCGTACAGAGGACTGCTGTAGTAGTAGTCATATACAAAACGGAGATATGGCCGTATGTTGCTCTCGCCGCTCTCGTCGTCATAGAAAGCCAACACACGGGAGTTGACCAGATCGAGCTGCTCGCGGATGCGCGCTTCCTTGTAATTGCGGTTATTGTAGAATGTCCATAAGCCCATGCATATCAGCATCAGCCATAAAGCCGACACCAGAGGCAGGAACATCCGCCACTGATAGCTAATTCTTCTCCTTAAAACCATATCCGAAGCCTTGACGAGTGATTATATACTTGTCGTAATCGCCCAGCTTCTTTCGCAGTCGAGTAATGTTTGTGTCAATGGTACGCTGCGACACCACTACTTCGTCGCCCCATACGTTGCGTATAATCTCCTCGCGGCTGTAGATACGGTTGCGGTGGGTGAGGAAGAACAACAGGATGTCGAACTCGGTACGTGTCAGTGTCACCGGCTCGTTGTCGAGATAACATTCCTTGTCGTTGCGGTCGATTCGCAGCCCCTTGAAAGTGATGTCGGTCTCGTAAATCCCCTGTTCGGCTTCTATGTCGGCGGCAGTGCGCTTGAACTGCGCTCCGGTGCGGCGAAGGATGGCGCGCACGCGCGCAAGCACCTCGCCGATGACAAAAGGCTTGGTCACATAGTCGTCGGCGCCGATATTGAGTCCCTTCACAACGGCATCCTCGTCGGTGAGCGCCGAACAGAAAAGTATGGGAGTCTGCTCTGTCTCGGTTACATTGCGCACCCGTTTGGCAAAATCATAACCTGAGAGCTGATCCATCATTATGTCCACCATGAACAGTTGATACAGCCCCAAATCCATGTCCAAAGCCTCTTCGGCACTATAGGCACAGTCGACCTCATAGCCCTCTTTTTCAAGGTTGAACTTAAGAATTTCGGTAACGGCCTCTTCGTCGTCTATTACTAATATCCTTGTACTCATATATTTGAACAACCACCAAAACTGATTCAGCAGCCCCGGTGCAATGATTGGTTCGGTTTGACAGGCTAAAATTACAAAATTTTAGGCCTGCCTTTGTGTTATTGTTTGTTAATTCACATGTTTGCCACAGTTGTGACATGAACCTTTAACGGGCCCTGTCTGTTTGTAAGAAACAAAGGCAATTATTTGCACTGTGTTTTTCATGGTATTAGATTTAAGGTTTAAGACTGTCGGGTGTCGTGAGACAACCGATTTTTTTTGGCCTTATTCCAACACCGGGAAATTTGCGGTGACGACTGTGGCAATAGTGTCGCCGGAGCTGACAATGAGCATGCCAGAGGTTTCGCAGGCTTCCAGCATGGCAATGGCGTCGGCGGCAGGCATGGTCATGCAGGCTGTGGCGAGAGCATCGGCAAATCCGCAGTCTGTTTCCACAACAGTGGCCGCCAGAACGTCGGTCTGCACAGGCATGCCACTCACAGGGTCGATGGTGTGGCCGTAGACATTCCCCGCCGAGTCGGTTCTTACATTGCGGTAGTTTCCCGAGGAAGCCACAGCTGTCCTTTCCGGCCCGAGCGCAAGTACCGAATGCCTTTGATGGGTATTGCCACCCACGGGGGCATCCACCTGGATACGCCAGCGGTCGCCACGCGGATTCTTACCCTGGAGCTCCACTTCACCGCCGACTTCCACCATGAAATCGGTGCATCCGTTGCGGGCGAGCATGTCGGCAATCGCCTTCACTCCGTAGCCTTTGGCCACGGAAGAGAAATCGAAACATGTCGAGGCCCGCTTCTTGTGCACTATGCCACCGGCGATGCTGCAGCTGCCGAGCCCCACGGCATCCAGCGCCTCCGCAATGGCGGCGGAATCGGGGCTGCCCTGCTCTCCTGAAGGGCCAAAGCCCCACAGTGCGGCCAGAGGACCGACACTGACATCGTAGCTGCCTCCCGAGAGCCGGTGCACCTCCCTGGCTATGGCGAACACATTGCGGAAGTGCAAGCCCACACTGTCGCTGGTGCATGCGTTCACAGCACTGACCTCCGACATGGGATTGAAAATCGATAATTCGTTATCGATTTGCCGCATTATACCGGCAATCGAATCATCGAGCGGACGGTCGCCTGAATACACAATATGATAGCTTGTACCCCAGATTACCCCATCAGAAGAAAAATATTTTCGCTCACAACTTGCAAAAATCAAAATTAATGCCGATATTAGCGGCACCGTAACAACACGGCATAATTTTACCATAGCGCATTTTTTATACAAAGATAAGGACAAGTAGAGAGTCGTGCCAAATTTATCTGAACGTTGCCGAATGTCCGGTTTTTTGGATTTTGCCAAATATAGTCAAAAAAACATCGCCACGGTGAACAATCCGCCACGCCGCTTGTTTTATCAACTGATACACCAAAGAATGACCAACCAATAAACAACCCTGAAACCTATGCATCGTTCGTTCATCTTTCTTGCCGAAGGCTTCGAGGAAATCGAGGCGCTGACAGTTATCGATGTGATGCGCCGTGCCGGAATGGACATAAAAAGCGTGTCGATAACCGACAGCAAGCTTGTCGCCGGTGCCCACGGCATCACTGTAGAAACCGACCTTACTTTCAAGGAGGCCGATTTCGCCGATTCCGAATGGCTGATCTGCCCCGGCGGCATGCCGGGAGCCTCAAACCTCCACTCGTTCAACGCCCTCTCCGACCTGCTCAGAGTTCACAAGGGTAAAATCGCGGCCATCTGCGCCGCCCCCGGCGTGGTACTCGCACCTCTGGGACTGCTCAATGGCAAGGAAGCCACCTGCTATCCTGGATTCGAAGGACCGTGCAAGGAAAACGGAGCAATCATGAGAGATGTACCCGTGATGTCGACCGAAAACCTCATCACCGGCAACGGCCCCAGCGCCGCCCTGCGTTTCGCTCTGGCGATAGTCGCCAACAGCATGGGCGAAAACGCAGCCCAGGAGGTAGGCGCAGCCATGCTTTTCTATCCCAAAAGCATGAGCTTCTACTTCTGATAAACCGCTTAAAATCCCGTCGTTCTAATACACAAAATCTGTCAAGCCAACGAAAAAAGAATCGGCCCCGGACGGGGCCGATTCTTTTTTCGTTATAGTCAAATTTTTCAGAACAATGTTGTCTGCGCATCACTATCCGGCTGGCGCGGACGGCGTGGCGGCTCCACATAGCCGAAGTCGGGATTCTCCGGGCGACGTGGTGTTAGTTCCGGCGAAGGATCGCATGCGAACCAGCCTGGAGTCTCGAAATCTTCCTCGGCACTATCCATCTCCTCCTTGCCGATTGCAAAAAGACTGCCGGAATCGTTGTGCCGCAGGTCGTCGAGTTCTTTCATTGCCACGGAAAGACTATCCTTCAGCTTCTTGTTGCTGGTTTTAAGCCTGGCTATGCGTTCGTCGCGCTTGGCGATAACGGACTGCACCTGCTCCATCGCCTTCTGGACCTCCTGCACGGAGTTCACAATCTGGAGACTTTCGGCAAGGTCGGTCTCGGCTTTGCGCCGGCGCTCCCGTTCGCCGGTGAGTTCTTCCTGCAACTGGCTATACATCTGCTTTGCCATTTCCTGGGCCTGTTCGAGCTCCGCAACCCGAGTGGCTCCCTGCGCACACTCGGCGGCGAGGCGTTCGAGTTCTTCGGCACTGTCGGCCGGCGCTCCTTTCAGCCGCTCTATCTCCGCTTTAAGTTCGTCGATGATTCCGGGTTGAACGTCGGCAAGTTTCACTTTGTTGAGCAGACTTCGGTTTTCAAGCTCGAACTGCTCACGCTCCGATTCGAGTCGTGCGACCTGTGCTTCCAGATCGTTCACGCGGTCGGACAGCGCTCTGCGGCGACGGTCGGCACTCAGCTGCTGCTCGCGAAGGGTGTTTTTCTGCTGCTCCACCCGCTCCATCTCCTTGCGCAGGCGGTCGCTCTCGTCAACAGCGGCATCGGCTGAGGCTTTGAGTCTCTGTTCGGCGAACTTCAATGCCTGTGCCTCGAGTTCCTTGAGATAATCCGCCACCGACTGGTCGAGGCGGCGTGCCAATGCCTGGCGCTGGCGTTCGCCGTCGATGCTTTCGCCGACAAAGGCCGGCAGAGATTCGTTGAAAACAGCCAGCATGCCATCCAGCAGCAACTCCTGCATGGCAGGCTCGAACTGTATGGAGTCAGGTATCCTGGCACTTTCGCCACCTGCCGGGCAAGCTCCGTCGTGAGGGGCGGCTTCGTCATCGTCGGTGGAAACGATGCTGTAATCTATATCGTCGTCGTCGTCACCGCCGAAGCCTAAGGCGCGGCGCATGCTGCTGAAGAAACTCATGGAATCGGATTGGATGGTTTTTCAATTATGCCACGGCCGCTGCGGCCGTCGATGGCTATGGACAATGGTCCGGCAAATTCTATCACTCTCACATATTTGTCGTCGAACACGGCATCGAGACCGTCGAGCCACGAGCTGTCGTAGAAGCCGCTGTCCGCCCCAGGGTCGACCGTGAGATAGCCTACGCCAAGGGAGGTAAGATTCTGGAAGAAATGTGTACCCTGGCTGGGTTCCACGCGGAAGTTGCCGGTGGCGGCTTCCACAACCACACGGGCCTGGGAAATATCGGCCCAGCGCACAGGGATGCCGAGGGCAGGGTCGCTCGAGCCCCATCGTCCGGGACCTATGAGGACGTAGTTCTTTTCACGAAGGCGCATGTCCTCGTTGATTTTCTGCAGCACCGGCACAATCTCGGCGGTGTGAAGCGAATCGAAAGAGGCCGGCTTCACATAAACTATAGTGCTTACGCCTTCTGCCATCCCGTTTCCGAGCGCATGTCCGCTGCGCACAATAAGGCGGCTGTCGGGCAGCTCAAGCACCTGGTCGCTCACCAGATTGCGCTTGTCGATTATAGGCCGTATCTGCAGCCAGTAGAGGTTTCCGCGGATACCGTCGCCGTTGGCTACGGGAAAAACATTGCCGGCGAACTCGATCTCCACCGGGCGCTGCATCGCGTTTTGTCCCTGCCTGAGCATGAAATCGATGGCCGGGGCAAGCGGCACCACCTTGTCGCGCAGGATATTGGCGAAAGTAATCACCCTTCTGCCGCGACCAAAGTCGCTGTCGCGAAGCATGTTGTCAGCAGCGTCGTAGGTGCTGGCGGTGTAACGCAAGGCGCCTTTGCCTGCAAAATCCTGCACATCCTTCTCCTCCAGCGAAGCGCCCTCATCGACCTTTGCTGCAAATTCCGCACCCTCGCCGTTGGGTAGGGCGAACAGCCGCCGCTGTGTGTCGCGGAGGGCAAGATCGAGTGTCGAGGTCTGAAGTGCATGGGCGGGATACCGCGGCGAGAAGCGCAATCCGCGGCCGCCGTCGACTATGTATTTTCCGAGCCCGACAGCCACTTCGGCCACTCCGTCGTCGGGCTTTTCGTCGCCCAGCGGATAATAGTTGAGCGAGCGCCCCACGCCGGAGAAGGTCGGGAAATAGAGACCGTCATAATCCTCGCCCACAACCTCCTGGATAATCACCGCCATCTTCTCCTGGTCGATAACGTTGCTGGTGGCGGTCATATAGTTTTTCGAAGCCTTGAAGAACACCGACGCATACACACCTTTTATGGCATCCTCGAGCCACGAAAGGCGCTGCACGGGGTCTGCGGTCCAAGGCACCATATATGTGGCGTATATGCCTGCGAACGGCTGGTAGTGCGAATCTTCCAGCAGGCTGGAACTGCGCACGGCAAACGGCCTGCCAACAACCTCGAAAAGAGCGAGGAAATCCTCTGCCAGCCTCGAGGGCAGCTCTGCGGCGAGAAAAGCCTCCAGAATGTTTTCGTCGGAAGCATCGCTCAGGGCCAGCGGATAGAGGTCGTTGGAAGCCATGAACTCATCGAAAATATCGGTGCACAGAACCACGGTGCGCGGAATGGAAATCGACAGGCCTTCGAAATTGTCGCACACGGGATTCTTCTTGATTATGGAATCCACGAACGCCAGGCCGCGCCCTTTGCCGCCAAGACTGCCCTGGCCTATGCGCGCGAAGTTGGAATAGTGGTCGAAGCGGTCTTTCTCGAACACGGCCACCACGCCGCGGTTCTTCATCTTGCGGTACTTCACGATAAGGTCGAAGAACAGCCGCTTCACTGCAGGCGCCTCCTCTATTCTGTCGAACTTGTGGCGCCTCACCACATCGGCTATCGGGAAGAGCGCACGGCTGTAGAGCCAGCGTGAGATATCGTTACGTGAGGCATGTGCAAGGAGTGCCGCGGCAGGAATATCGAACACGGCCTTCTGCATCTCCTTTAGGTTGCGGATGGTCATTATGGGCTGTCCGTCGGCGGGGTCGCGCACCACAAAATTGCCGAAGCCGAAGTTGTCCATGATGGCGCGCCCGAGGTCCACACCCAGCTTCTTGGAATTCTTGTCCACGAACACGCCTCCGAAATCGCCAACTTTTGCTGCATTGGCGCTCTCGCTGCTCTCTATTATTATGGGCAAGTAGGGATCCTGCCGGCGAATCCACCGCGCCAGGTCCAGACCGGCCTCGCTGTCCTTGCGGCCACCGTGCATGAACGATACATCGCTGATTACCCCGAGCATGTTGCTGCCATAGCGGCGATAGAGAGCCGTGGCCTCTTCGTAGTTTCGGGCGAGCATCACCTTGGGGCGCCCGCGCATGCGCAGCATACGCTCATGCTGGTTGAGCGCCTCGGTGGAGAACAGCACACTCTGGGTAAGCAGGAAGCGGTAGATATGGGGCAGTACGGCAGAATAAAAGCGCACCGAATCCTCCACCACCATAATCATCTGCACGCCCACTTCTGTTATGTCGTCGGCGTTCAGGCTGTCCTCCATAAGCTTTATTATGGCCAGCAGGAGATCCATGTTTCCCAGCCAGCTGAACACGAAGTCCACCTTGCTCATATCCTGTTCCTTCAGCCTGCGCGACACTTCTTTCGAAAATGCGGTTAACACTACTATGGGAACTGCCGGAAATTCGTTCTTGAGGGCTGCGGCTCCGTCGAAAGTCTCGCCTATATCGCCGCCGGGCATGGCAATAACTATATCGAAACTCTTCGCACGCATAGCCAGAAGCGCCTCGCCAATTGTGGACACTCGGGTTACACGTGGCGGCGAGCTGAGATTCAGAGCGACATACTCGTTGTAGAGCTGCTCCTCCACCCTGCCGTCTTCTTCCATCATGAAAGCATCGTAGCGGGAAGCCACAAGCAGTACGTTGAACACACGACGGCGCATCAAGGAACCGAACGATGTTTCCTTGAGGTACATGCGGCTTAAGGCTTCCTCATTCATGATTCTTCGTATGTAGCTGCAGGATTAAAATCACTATAGTTTTACAAAATTAATAAATTTCCTCCAATGGCCGGCGAAAAAAACCAAAAAAGAGCCGCTCCTGCTGGCAGGCGCGGCTCCTGAATCAGTTAAGCGGTCGGCTATATCACATTCCCGGCCCCCTGAGTTGTTCCATAGCGCCTGTCCCGGCGTCGATACGATACATATACAACTCTGATGTGGTTTCGCCGTCGTAGCCGAATACAAACAGTATGTATGGTTTGAACACATATCCGCCGGCCGAGCTGTCGTAGCTGGAAGAGAACGACATCTTGCGGGTTTTCTCACCGGTGAACAGTTCAAGCCAGGAACCTTCCGAGGCAACATAGTCGGCGATGAATTCCTCGTCGGTCTTGGTAAGATCCATCAGGGAATTGCTTTCCGGCAGATAGTTGAACACGTACTTTGCTTCGGAATCGGAAGGCGTCACTGTCGTTTCCAGATAGTGCGTCCATTTGCTGGTACCATCGAAAGCGCCCTGTACAATATCGAAGGTAAGACTTTCGGCCTCGGCAGGACCGCGCAGCTGCTCTACATCGCCGGTCTCTGTATTTATGCGATACATGTACAGCGCGGTTGTGGCTTCTCCGTCGTAACCGAAGGCAAACATGATGTATGGCTTGAAAACATACCCTCCGGCTGAGCTGTCGTAGCTGGAGGCAAACGACATCTTGCGGGTTTTCTCACCGGTGAAAAGCTCGAGCCACTGCCCCTCGGCGGCAATGTAATCGGTGATGAATTCCTCGTCGGTCTTGTCAAGATTAACCATATAATTGTCTTCAGACAGATAGTTGAACACAAACTTGGCATCGGGGTTGGAAGCTGCCACTGTCGCTTCCAGATAGTGCGTCCATTTGTTGGTGCCTTCAAAAGCGCCGAACGATACGGAAAGTGTCTCCTGTGTCTGCACTGCGGTGGTGGGAGTGAAATCGACTCGTTTCAGTTCGGTTGTGCGGGTGCCGTCGTCTTCGACTCCGAATATGAGTGCTGTGTACTCGGTATCCACTTTGAGATAGAGCCCCTCGAGCATATTGTCCTTGGTACTCAGAACCTGCTCTCCGGTAAACACCAGTTCGGATTCAAACCAGTCGATTATGGCATTTGTCTGGTTCAGGTACTGCACGATGCGCCCTACTGCATACGACGGTGTATATGTTTCGCTGAACTTGTCGGTCTGCACAAGAAGCGCAGCATAATGTGTGTCCGGACTTGATGGAGTCACTGCAATTGAGAACTCTGCGGGAGATATCTGGCTGGCAACAACTTCGAAAGTGCAGTTGTCGGTAACAACAGGCTCGGGAACGGTGAATTCGACTGCCTTTACCTCGGTATCCACCACGCCGTATTCACATCCGAAAGCCACTGCGTAGTACTTCTCACCGACACATAGATTCTTGTACGATACCTCTGCATGCCTGCTGGGGGTTACTTCTTCCCAGGTCTTTCCATATTTATATACCAGCTGTTCAAGTTGTGCGGCTTTGGAGTATGCAAGACTGTTAAGGCCGCTGGCAGCCACATCGCTCTCCGAGAACATAGCCACACAGAATGGGCGGTCGCCGAATTCTTCCGGAGCGTCGGCTTTGATATTCACTTTGGTTGATGTCGGCTCTACAGTGATGGAAAAATCGACAGGCTGGATATCGAGCACATTGGTACAGAAGCGAATCATGGTCGGATCGCTTGTGGGAACAACTTCATTGTTCTCGATTTTGGCGGTGTACACCACAAGGGCAATCTTTGTGTCGTCGGATATTACCACTCCGGGGAACCAGTCACGAACCTGATTGCCATATTCAAATACCTCTTCCGGATTGAAGCTCGACAGCGGACGTCCCATGCTCGCGGCTACGGATTTGATATATTCGATGTCGTTGTACATCAGGGATTCCGCCCATATGCTTTCGTCCATGCCAAAGGACTCCAGCTGCCATTCGGGCATGCCCGAAATGCGATAGAACACCGAAGGCTCCGCACCGGTGATGGTGAGCTGCGCGCTGGTGTAGCGTGGCTTCACCTCCACTTTCACAGGGCAATCGCCCCGCGAGGCCTGATATTCCATAAGCTCGTTGGCACTCAGCTCCAGAAGTTCGCTGGCTCCGTTCCTGAAGTTCAGATTCATATGGCTGAACCCTTCACTCCGGGTGGAGCTGGTGTACGACATGTTTTCGATATCCTCCACTGCGATGCTGCGGTTAAGATAGCCTTCGGCATCGTATAGGTTTATTTTGTCGGTTGCCGCAAACAGCATCGAAGCTGCGGCCACGGCCAGCAGGCCGCCTGTCAGAATTTTTTTCATAGCTTCGGGCTTAACGGATTACGATTTTATACGAGATATCACCTGCAGTGACAATATACACTCCGGGGGTGTAGCCGTCCAGCGACAGAGTATAGTCGCCGCCATCGGCTGTGCCGCTGGTCAGCAGAGTGCCTGCGGCATTGAATACGCTCACCACAGTTCCCTGGAGAAGTCCGTTGAAGTGAAGGGTGTTGCCACTGCGCGACATCACTTCGCCAGAGACAACGTTTCCGTCGACACCGCTGGCAGGGTCATAGAGATGCTGGAAAAGCGCGATACTGCTTTTTTCGACCTGCACATCAGTTTGTCCGCCGGTTGCCACCAGATGGGTATCGGTGAAATTCAGACGCAGCGCTTCGGAGAGAACGATTTTTACTTCGCTGCCATCGTTGAGGTGGAGCTTCAGGACATTGTAGCCCGTAGCCCACGCACCAAGGGAGCAAACAGCCATCGCAAGACTAAGTAGAATTTTTTTCATTTAAGGTTGTCTTTGTTAATGATTGTTGGTTGTTAGCGCCGTAAAGATAGTAACCTATTCCGAACACCAATAAACATTAACAATTATTAAGCCGATTATGAAACCCGGTGCAAACGCAAAAGCGTCTGCACCGGGCTATCAATGGGCCAAGCATGGCAAAATGCCACACTTAAAAACCTAATTCATTTCAAATTTTGGAATCCACGACACGGAGAATCTCCTCTTCAGCAGCGGCGGCCTCGGCCTCCAATGCGCGGGCTGAAGCTATAAGCTCATCGGCAGCGGCACGGTCGGCCAGGCCGGCGGCGTTGATGCGCACATTGAGTGCCGCACCCCGCACCGCAGCACGTGCGGCAAGGGCGCCCACGCCGGCGTCGGTCACCGAGGCCGGATTCCCGTCCGAAGCCATGGCCCGCAACAGCGGAAACGCTTCGGCAGCCGCACGGGCGGTTTTCAGAGGCACCTGGCTGGCATATAGCGTTGCGGCCTCTATGGCGGCGGCACGCTGCTCCTTCTCGCTGTCGGTGCCTTTGGGCAGGCCCATGGCGGCCTTGATGCGGTTGAAGGCGGCTGTATCCTCATCCACCAGCGACAGCAGGCGCTGCATAAGCGCCTGCCCTGCATCGGCGGCATCGGAGAATTCCTTCCAACGTTCGTCCCAGCCGGACTTGTGTGCCGACAGGTTGGCCACCATCGTGCCCAGTGCCGCACCGAGAGCACCCATATAGGCTGCCACGGAACCTCCGCCTGGAGCCGGCGATTCCGACGCGGTCTCCTCGGCGAAGCCACGGCAGCTCATGGCAGTGAGGCGCACGCCGCCGTCGCCGGATTTCGATTCGAGCATATACTCTATCACCTTCTCGGCAGGATCGAAGGGCTTGAGATCGTCAAGTCCCATCGACTTCACGGCGATTTTTATGATTTCGCTGTCGGGAATACCCGTCGAGCGCTGCTGCATGTGCAGATAGTGGCGGCCGGCTTCGATGAGGGCGCGTTTGGGAAGCAGCCCCACGATTTCAGTACCGGTAACGCGCAGGCCGCGGGCAGCTGCCGCACGGCTCACTTCGTCGAACGCCCGGTGAAGCGGCGTGGCGGCAATATCGGTTATGTTCATCGACACCTGGGCGATTCCATACTCATCGATGAACCAGCCTATGGCCTTGGTGCCTTTGAGTGTGCCTGGAATCATCACGGGCTTGCCGTTCTCGTCTTTCAGCGGCTTGCCTGTGAGCTTGCCTCCCTCGCGGGCAGGACGCCCTTTCTCGCGAACGTCGAAGGCAATGGCATTGGCACGGCGCGTGCTGGTGGTATTGAGATTGAAATTCACGGCTATAAGAAAGTCGCGTGCGCCCACGGCTGTGGCTCCTGTCCGGGCCACACCCTCGTCGAAAGCACGTGCTCCGAAATCGGGCTTGCCGGTCTCGTCCTCCATTTTCTTTGGCAAGGCCTCGTATTCGCCGGCACGGCACACGGCCAGATTGCGGCGTGCGGGGGTGAATGCCGCGGCTTCGTAGCAATATGTGGGAACTTTCAGCTCGGCGGCAATGCGCTCGGCGAGCTTGCGGGCCATGGCGGCGCATTCTTCCAGTGTCACTCCCGCCACGGGTATCAGAGGCAGAACGTCGGTGGCACCCATGCGGGGATGCGCTCCGTGGTGGTGGCGCATGTCGATGAGTTCGGCGGCACGTCGCACGCCCTCGAAAGCGGCTTCCACAACAGCTTCAGGCTCGCCCACGAAAGTAACCACCGTGCGGTTGGTGGCTTCGCCCGGGTCGACATCGAGTATTTCCACGCCGCCGGCAGCGCTGATTGCCTCGCAGATACTGTCGATAATCCTGCGGTCGCGTCCCTCGCTGAAATTGGGCACGCACTCGATTATTCTCTTTTCCATGGTATGCTTTTCTATGGTTTGTCCGGCAAAGATAATGCAATCGCTTCACTTTTTTCATCCTTCGTGGTAATTTTTAGCATGATTCCGCGTCTATATTAAAGCATTCTATCGAAAACTATCACAATGGACCATATTCTTCAAGCCCACGACATATGCAAGAACTTCGTGGGACACACAGCTTTGGATAATGTGAGCGTAGACATTCCCCGGGGAAAAGTCTACGGACTGCTCGGCCCCAACGGCGCAGGAAAAACCACATTGATAAGAATCATAAACCACATCACCGCCCCCGACAGCGGCACGGTGACTTTCAACGGGCACCGCCTCACCGCCGCCGATGTGCCCAACATCGGATACCTCCCCGAGGAGCGCGGACTGTACAAGAAAATGAAAGTCGGGGAACAGGCTCTGTTTTTCGCACGGCTGAAAGGACTGTCGAAAGCCGACGCCACAAAATCGCTCCGGGAATGGTTCGACAAACTGCAGATTTCCGACTGGTGGGATAAAAAAGTGGAGGAACTCTCCAAAGGCATGGCGCAGAAAGTGCAGTTCATAGTCACTGTGCTGCACAAACCTGAACTGCTGATTTTCGACGAGCCGTTCTCGGGATTCGACCCCATAAACGCCGCCGTTCTCAAACGTGAAATCCTCGAGCTGCGCGACAAAGGGACGACCATCATTTTCTCGACACACAACATGGGAAGCGTCGAGGAGCTTTGCGACTGCATAACCCTCATCAACCGCAGCCGCAACATCCTCAGCGGAGGCTTGCACAGCATCCGCGAACAGTTCGCCGGCCATAACTACGAATTCACATTCATCGGCAACCCCGACATGCTCGCCGGCGCGCTGAATCCCTTCGGAAGCAACTTCACCCTTGGTGCCATCGATGCCGACGGCAACGCCACGGCCACCATAACATGCGCCGACAGCCAGGCAGCAAGACCCATGCTTGCCGCCGCCAACGAGGCTGTGGACATCCGCGCGTTCCGGCGCATCATGCCTTCCATGGACCAGATTTTCATCTCCGCCGTAGAATCCTACAACAGCTCCAATCCCGCAAAACAATGAACTCACCGCTCTCAATCATAATATCCCGAGAATACCTCGAACGTGTAAAACGCAAAAGCTTTATAATAAGCACCCTTCTGGTGCCGGTGTTCATGGTGGCGCTTATGGTGGCCCCGGCGGCGCTGATGCTACTCAGCGAACCCGAGACAAAAGCAGTGAGCGTGATCGACCAGACCGGAAAAATAGCACAGAGGCTCCACGGAAACGGCGAAGTGACTTTCGCGACATCCGGCGCACAGCTCGACAGCCTCCGCCAGAACCATGACGTCGACGTGATAATCGTGGCCGAAGCCGATGCAATCGACCGCCCGCAGACAGCGATAACCGTCTATAGCCGCGGCTCCCTCGGCATAGCCACCGACTCCTACATAACCTCACAGCTCAACCGCGCCATCGAGGACGTCCGTCTGGATGCATACAACATGGGCAACATCCGCCAGATACTCCGCGAAGTGGAAGTGGACTGCAGCTACCCCGCCATCAGGCTCGACCGCGAAGACGAATCGGCAAGCTCAAGCGCCGTGTCCTACGGCATAGCCATGTTCCTGGACATGCTGCTCTATATGTTCATCCTCATCTATGGCCAGATGGTCATGAACTCCATAATCGAGGAAAAGAACAACCGCGTGCTCGAGCTTGTGGTATCGTCGGTGAAGCCCAAGACACTGATGCTCGGCAAAATCCTCGGCATAGGCTCCGTGGCCATAACACAGATTATAATATGGGCTGTCATAATAGGCGCATGCACAATCTGGGTTACACCCCTGATGGGCGAGGCCGTAGCCTCCGACCCTGAAACGATGGCAATGTTCTCACAGCTTTCCGACGGCAGCTTCCTCGCCTCGCTGCTGGTCTACACCCTGCTGTTCTTCATCGGCGGATATCTGTTCTATTCGGCCATATATGCCGCCATAGCCTCCGCCGTCGACAATATCCAGGACGCCGGCCAGCTCTCTTCCGTTGCAACCATTCCCGTGATACTGGGCGTTGTCGCCTCCATGAGCGTAATCAACAATCCGGCATCTACCCTGGCTGTGTGGGTGAGCATAATCCCCTTCACATCTCCCATGGCCATGATGGCCCGCCTGCCCTTCGGCGTTCCTTTCTGGCAGATTGCCGTGTCGATGGCGGTGCTCTACGCTTCCTTCATGTTCCTGATCTGGCTTTGCGCGAAAATATACCGTGTGGGCATTTTCATGTACGGCAAGAAACCGACCCTGCTGGAAATAATCAAGTGGGCGAAATATAAATAAGGAGAGTTCCGAAAGGCACAAAACAATTGCAAACAATTGCCCGCGAAGTTCCGTTTTTAAGAAGTGCTCCGATTTTTTTGCCAAAAGCAAAAAAATCCGTACCTTTGCAGGCTGAATGCACAAAACCGGTTAGAAACAAGCTACATGAGACAACTAAAAATCACCAAATCAATTACCAACCGCGAAAGCGCCTCGCTCGACAAGTATCTTCAGGAAATCGGTCGTGAGGAACTTATTTCGGTCGAAGAGGAAGTTGAGCTGGCTCAGCGCATACGCCAAGGCGACCAGGTCGCTCTCGAAAAGCTGACCCGCGCGAATCTCCGCTTCGTAGTGTCTGTAGCAAAGCAATATCAGAACCAGGGACTCTCGCTTCCCGACCTCATCAACGAAGGCAACCTCGGCCTTATAAAGGCCGCCCGCAAGTTCGACGAAACCCGCGGCTTCAAATTCATATCCTACGCCGTGTGGTGGATTCGCCAGAGCATCCTCCAGGCACTGGCCGAACAGAGCCGAATCGTACGCCTGCCGCTGAACCAGGTAGGCTCTCTCAACAAAATAGGCAAGGCGCTGAGCAAATTCGAGCAGGAGAACGAACGCCGTCCTTCACCAGAGGAACTCGCCGAAACCCTCGACGTGCCCGTGGAGAAGATTGCCGACACCCTCAAGGTGTCCGGCCGTCACATCTCGGTGGATGCCCCCTTTGTGGAAGGCGAGGACAACAGCCTCCTCGACGTGCTCACAAACGACGACAGCCCCATGGCCGACGCCGCCCTCAACCAGGAATCCCTTTCCAACGAGGTGGAACGCGCTCTGCGCCAGCTGCACGACCGCGAACGTGAAATCCTCAAGATGTTCTTCGGCATAGGCTGCCAGGAAATGACCCTCGAGGAAATCGGCGCCAAATTCGACCTCACCCGCGAACGCGTCCGCCAGATCAAGGAAAAAGCCATACGCAGGCTCAAAGGGCAGAAAAGCCGCCTGCTCAAAAGCTATCTCGGACAATAACATACACCACGCAACCATAGGAAGCCGCGCCCCTCGAAAGCGCGGCTTTTCTATTACACTCATGCCTTCCGGAATCGGTTATTCCAAATCCTTGAACTATCTTTGCAGAAAATGACGCCACGCAGCCTGAAGACACGCACAGCCCACACGCTCAAATGGAGCCTGGTCGACCGTATATCGACCCAGGTGCTCTATGCCGTAACCGGTATTGTGCTTGCCCGCGCCCTCAGCCCTTCCGACTTCGGCCTGGTGGGAGCCGCGCTTGTTTTCCAGGCTTTCGCCACACTGCTGGTCGACGGCGGCTTCGGCTATGCCCTGCTGCAGCGCAAACGCCCGACGCGTCTGGACTACTCCACTGTGCTGTGGTTCAACATCGCCGTGGCGGTGGCAATGTACATTGTCCTCGCCTTATGCGCACCCCTCATCGCCGACTGCTTCCAGGGCGACAGGCGATTGATTCCCGTGGCACGGGTGCTGTTTCTTTCTCTCATAGCCAATGCCGCCACCATAGTGCAGACCAACCGCCTCACCAAGGCGATGGATGTCCGCGGCATAGCGCTGGCAAACTCGCTGGCGCTGATTGCCGGAGGCGTTGCCGGCATAGCCCTGGCGCTCACAGGCGCCGGAGTGTGGGCCATCGTCGGGCAGACCCTCGTGCTCGCCGTGGTGAAATGCATCGTATTGTGGACCGCCACACGCTGGAGGCCTCTGCTGCGCTTCTCATGGCCGGCTCTGAAATCATACTTCCCCCTCGGCTGGAAAATGATGCTCACTTCATTTATGAACATCGTGTATGTGAACATCTATTCGCTGCTTATCGGCAACCGCATAGGACTTGTTTCCCTGGGCTACTACACACAGGCCGACAAATGGAGCAAGATGGGAGTGAGCAGTCTCACCCAGGTGCTGACATCGAGCTTTCTGCCGGCGCTGTCGGCGGTGCAGGACGACAACGATCGCTTCGGCCGTCTGTGCTCGAAGATGACACGCTTCACAGCCTACGCACTCTTCCCGGCCATGCTGTGGCTCGCCGTGACTGCGAAACCGCTGTTCCACTCGCTGTTCGGCGACAAATGGGACGCCTCCATAATCCTCTTCCAGCTGCTTCTCCTGAGAGGAATAGCCGTGGTGCTCACCTCCATGGCCACGAATTTCCTGCTGGCGAAAGGCTGCGGACGCGACATCGTGCACATGGAGATACTCCGCGACGGCTCCGCAGTGGCTGCCCTGGCCATAACGTTCCCTGTCATGGCCATCGCCACTCCCGACAATCCCGTGCTCGGACTTGAATATATGCTGTGGGGGCAGCTTGCCGCCGCAGTGCTGTCGTGGGCGGTCACCGTGCATATAGCCCTCAGGCGCTATGCCGGACTGTGGGCCGGATACGTGCGCGATATCGCGCCTTATGCCGCACTGAGCATGCTCACGATACCTTGCATGCTCGCCGTAGGAAATGCATTCCCGGAACCGTGGACGCAGCTCGCCGCCGAACTCGCCGCCGGTGCGGCCGTCTACCTCGGCATCAACGCCATCCTCCGCTCCAGAATACAGGCCGAGGCCATAGCATTCTTAACAAAAGGCCAACAGCCGCGATAAATTGCCGCAGCTGTTGGCCGGGATATATGGCAAGCACTGTTACTGCTTCCCGAATACCTTCGACAGATATTTTTCGTTGAACCGCTGCAGAAGCTCCCAGAAAGCGGGCACAAACAGCGTGCCCACAAGAGCGTTCACAGCCATGCCGAACACCACAGCCGAACCCAGCGACACACGGCTGGCAGCGCCTGCGCCTGTGGCGAAGAGCATGGGCATCACGCCGAACACAAAGGCGAGCGCCGTCATCATGACCGGGCGGAAACGCACATTGCCGGCCTCGGTGGCCGCCTGCCGCACGGGCACTCCGCGCTTGCGGTAATCCATGGCATATTCAACAATAAGGATGGCGTTCTTGGCAGCCATGCCAAGCAGGAGGATGATGCCTATCTGGGTGTAGATGCTTATGCTCTGGTTCATGAAAAGGCAACCCAGCACGGCTCCTGACACCGCCGTGGGCGTGGTGGCAACGACTGCCAGCGGATTGGTCCACGATTCGTACTGCGCGGCAAGCACAAGAATGGTGATTATCACCGCGAACACAAGCACCAGAGCTATGGTGGTTCCGCCCTGCGTTTCCTGATATGCCTCGCCGGTCCATGCGTAGCCGAACGAATCGCCGGCCACGTTTTCCACCATTTCCTCCATTGCCCTGATGCCCTCCGACGAGCTCACATGTGCCGCCGTGGTGCCGGTAATAGCCGCCGTGGTGTACATATTATAGCGGTTTACGGTGCTCTCGCCCATATCGGGCACCACATTGGCAAAGGCTCCGAAAGGAACCATGTCGCCACGGCTGTTGCGCACCGCGAGCGACAGCACGCCCTGTGGAGTGGCACGCGCGGCGGCATCGGCGCTCACCAGCACTTCATATGTGCGCCCGAACTTCACGAAGTCGTTCACATAGCTGCTGCCCATATTGGCTCCGAGTGCCTGATAGATCTGCTCGAGGGTGAGAGAATACATCTTCGCCTTCTCCCTGTCCACTTTTATGCGGAACTGCGGCACTTCGCCGCGATACATGCTGGTGATCTGCGCAAGCTCGGGAACTTCGGCAGCCCGACGCTGCATTTCCTCCACAACCTGGGAAATGCGGGCACTGCCCAGGTTGTTGATGTCCAGCAGCTGCATTTCAAGACCGGAGCTCGCGCCAAGCCCCGGGATGGCGGGAGGATTCACGCTGAATACCACGGCCTCCTGCACGGATGCCGACAGCTCATCGACGCGGCGGATGACAGCCTCTACGGAATTGTCGGCTCCACGCCTCTGGTTCCATGGCTTCAGCACCACGAACAGCGACGCCACATTGCTGCTGTTGCCGCCGCCCACGAACGATGTGCCGCTCACCGCTATCACATCCTTCACCTGCGGCTCCTCACGGATCTGCCGCGCCAGACGCATGGTCACACTGTCGGTGCGCTCCAGCGAGGCTCCGTCGGGCAGCTGCAGGCTGGTGATGAAGTAGCCCATATCCTCCTGCGGGATGTAGCTCGACGGCCAACGGGAGAAGACCCAGAACGCCGCTCCGCAAATCGCGGCGAACACCACCAGCGAAAGCACCGGATGGCGCAGCAGACGCCCCACGGTGGAATTGTAGACTCCGAGCACCTTGCCGAAACCGGCATTGAACCACCTGTAGAGGAAGAATTTCGGCTGTCCGGTGCGCGGTTTCAGAAAAAGGGCGCACATAGCCGGAGTGAATGTGAGGGCGTTGAAGCCCGAGAACGCCGTCGACACGGCTATGGTGAGGGCGAACTGCTTGTAGAGCTGCCCGGTGATGCCGGAAATGAATGCCGTGGGTATGAACACGCTCAGAAGCACAAGCACTTCACCGACAACAGGCCCCTGGAGTTCGTTCATGGCTTTCACTGCGGCCTCGCGTGGTGTGAGCTTGCCCGAGTCCACAAGCCGCGAGCAGTCCTCGACCACAACAATAGCATCGTCCACCACTATCGCTATGGCAAGCACAAGGCCGAAGAGCGTGAGTGTATTGATGGTGAATCCCATGAGCTTCATCACCGCGAAAGTGGCCACAAGGGACACCGGAATCGTTATCATCGGAATCACCACCGCACGCCAGTTCTGCAGGAAAAGCAGGATTACCAGCATCACTATGAGCGTTGTCTCGAGGAATGTGACAATCACTTCGTCGATGGAGGCGTCGACAAAGTCGGTGGTGTTCAGAATCACCTCATAGTAGATATCCTGAGGAAAATAGCGGCTGAGCTGTTCGAGTCTGTTCTCCACAGCCTTGGCAACCTCCAGGGCGTTGGCTCCCGGAACCTGGCTTACGCCTATCAGCCCGGCCTCGCTGCCGGAAACATCGGCAACCATGGAATAGGACTCACTGCCGAGTTCGACCCTTGCCACATCGCTGAGCCGCAGCATACTGCCGTCGCTTCCGGCGCGCAGTATTATGTCGCCGAACTCGGTGGCGTCGGCAAGGCGCCCGCGCGATGTCAGGGTGAACTCGAAAGGCTGCCCCGAAGGATCCGGCGGCGCCCCCGCCGAGCCGGCCGACACTTCGGCATTCTGGCTTTGTATGGCGGCCATGACATCGGACGCCGTTACTCCGCGCACGCGCATCAGCTCCGGGTCGAGCCACACGCGCATGCTGTACTCTCCCGCGCCGAAAGCCTGCACATTGCCTACGCCGTCGATTCGCGAAAGCTCGTCGACAATATTCAGCTGGGCATAGTTGGTAAGGTACAGACCGTCGGCCGACTGCGGGTCGCGCGATTTCACGGCTACGAAAAGTATCATGTCCGACGAACGCGACATAACCTGCACCCCCTGCTGCTTCACCGCCGAAGGCAGCACGGGGTCGGCCTGGCTCACCCTGTTCTGAACCTTCACTGTGGCGATGTCGAGGTCGGTGCCGTTCTCGAAAGTTATCTCAAGCGAATACGATCCGTCGGAACTCGAGGTGGAACTCATATACATCATTCCCTCCACACCGTTCACCTGCTGTTCGATGGGCACGCCTACGGCCTCTGCCACCGTCTGGGCATCGGCTCCAGGATAGCTGGCCATTACATAGACTGTCGGCGGCGTTATGTCGGGGAACTGTGCCACCGGCAGTGTCTTGACCGTGAGCAATCCCGCCAGCAGCATCAGTATGGCGATGACTGTGGCGAAAATCGGACGGTCGATAAAAAACTTGCTGAACATTGCGCTATCTGGTCGGGTTTGGTTGCACTTCCATGCCGGGGCGTACCTTGATCATGGCGCGGGTGACATAGCGGTCGGTCGGAGCTATGCCTTCGGATACTATATACATGCTGTCGCCCACGGCATGGCCAAGTGTCACATGCCGGTATTCCACCTTGTCGGAATCGTTGACAACATACAGGTAACTGCCACGCTGGTCGCGGCCTACGGCGCTTTGCCTTACCAGCATGGCATGGGGATTGCAGCCGCAGGGCAGATCGACACTCACAAACATTCCGCTTCGCAGCTCGCCGTCGGGATTATCGATAACAGCCTGGATGGAAACAGTGCCAGTAGAAGTGTCGACCACCGGTGCAAGATAGTCCATCGCCGCCGTGTAGCCGCGCGACAATGTGTCGCTGAAGCTCACCGGAATGGAACTGAAATCCATACCGGTGTTGCCCATCCGCTGCCTGATGACAGGCAGCAGCGACGCATCCTCGACAGCGAAATTGGCAACCATGACAGCATCGTCGAATATCTTGGCGAGCGACACCGGCTGGGCTGCGCCGCCCACATATGCCCCCACATCCTGGATACCGGAAGTTATCCGTCCCGTAAAAGGCGCACGCACGGTGCAGTAGCCCAACTGGGTGAGCGCCGTGTTCAGCTCGGCCTGCGCCGAAGCCACAGCGGCTTCCGAGGTCTCCATGGCACTCCTACCCTGTTCGGCCTCCATCCTGCTCACGGCGTCGCTTTTCAGTGCCTGCCGAAGTGCCTGGTAATGGGCGGTGGCATACTCATGCTGCGAACGAGCCGTGGCCAGGGCGGCACGCGCCCGCTCCACGGCATCACGGTACTGGCTGTCCTCGATACGGAAAAGGACTGTACCCTGGGGCACACGGTCGCCGGATACATAGTTCTTCGACTGGATGTAACCGTCGACACGCGCCACCACATCGACCTCGCGGTTGGCGGAAAGAACGCCTGGATAGGTTTTGCGCAACACTACCGAATCGACCGCAGGCACGGCCACGTCGACAAGCGGTTTCTCTGTTTCATGGTTGCCGCCGGTGCTGCCCGAGCAGGCACATACCATAAATGCGATTGCGGCCAATGCCGCCGGATTTGCTCTTTTCATAGTTGGTCCCGGAATGTCCATCCCCCGCCAAGTGCCTTGTAAAGATCCACAAGCGCTGAGAGCGCCTGCGAACGGGCTGCGACAAGGGTGTTTTCGTATGTGAGATAATTAAGTTCGGCATCATCGACATTGGTGAACGCCGTGAGTCCCTGCCTGTAAAGGTCGAACGACAGCGCGGAGCTCTCCGCGGCATTCTCCACAACAAGTCCTATGCTGCGTATGTAGCGCAGGGAGGCATCGTAGCGGCGGGCGGCGTCGCGCACTTCCTGCATGGCGGTGAGCACTGTAAGATTGTAGGCGTCGACGGCGCCTCGCAACGAGGCTTCGGCTTCGGCGGAAGCATAACGGCGCCCGAGGCCGTCGAACACGGTCCAGCTCAGTGTCGGGGCTATGTTGTACCCGAAACTGCCGCGACCGAACAGATTGCCGGCCGCATGTGCCGATGTGCCCACGCTGCCCCGGAGGCTAAGCGATGGTAGATATTCGCCCCGTGCGACGCCAAGCGAGGCTGCGGCGGCATCGATCTGCCGTTCGGCCTGCACCACATCGGGTCGGCGCCGGAGAAGGTCGGCGGGGACACCAAGCGCCGGCATAGCCATGCAATCGGGCAGCGGACGTACCTGGTGAACTCCCGCCGGCAACTCGGACGGAGCCATGCCGAGCAATACCCCCAAGGACTCAACCGACGACGCTATGGAAGCCTCGAGCATGGGAATCGAGGCAACCGTCGAGTAATACAGAGTGCGCGCCTGCGCCACATCGAGCTTCGAAGCCAGGCCGGCGGCAAAGCGTTCTTCGGTTGTGCGCAGTATCTGGGCCTGGCTTGCCGAATGCCGGCGGGCGACTTCAAGCTGCTCCCGCGATGCCAGCAGGCCCAGATATGTACCGGCAATCTGTGCATCCACGGCATTGCCTACACTCTCGTATTCTGCAGCGCTGACAGCGACCTGCGCCTTGCGCTCTTTGACCTGGCGTGTGATTTTGCCGAACACATCTATTTCCCAACTCATTGTCACGGAACCCGAAAAATACGACTCTGTGTCCTGCGTCACGGCCTCTGCCCCGGTGCGACCCGAAAGACGTTCCCTGCTGTAGCCGGCGGAAAGCCCCACTGCCGGCATGTAGGCGGCGCGTGCCTGCCCTGCCTGTGCTTTGGCTATGGCTATGCGTGTGGCGCTGGAAGCAAGGTCGTAGTTGCGTTCGCGCCCAAGCGCTATGAGGCTGTCCAGAAGGCTGTCGCCGAAGCCTGCCCACCAGCGTGCGTTGTCGCCGGAAGGCGATTCCGCAGGCTCGAGGATGCTGTCGAGCCCCCAGCCCAAAGGCATAGGCGACAGAAGATGGCGGTCGGCAGACATTTCTCTGCCGTACACCGCAGTGGCGCACAACATCAATACTGCCACAATGGATGAAATTCGTGTCATCAGAGTTTGGAACATGTTCTTGAAACGTGTTGGATTCAACAACTGAAGGTTGCCAGGGGCATGCCCTTCCGTATTTTTTATAACAAGCTGAAAACCCGGCGCGAGCCCTACTTAACATAGATTAACCACCGCCAGACACCCTCCATTTCACATATTTCTGTATTTCGCGGAATTTTCGTATCTTTGCGCTCGAAAAACCGAATTCAACAAAAAGTGAGCGGCCACGAACAGGCCAGCAAAACTCACAGTATGTGGAATGAAGACATACAGCTTATGGACATTTGCAGCCAGGATATAGGATTGTTGTTTGAGACAAGTTGGGAAGTTTGCAATAAGGTAGGCGGAATATATACTGTTCTGTCCAGCAAGGCAAAGACGCTCAAAGACCGCTTTGGCGACAATCTGATTTTCATCGGGCCCGACGTATGGAGCGCCGGGAATCCATCGCCATATTTCATCGAAAGCCGCACCCTGTTGAAATCATGGGTGTCGCGGGCCATGCTCCCCGAAGGCGTCGACGTGCGTGTGGGCCGGTGGGACATCCCCGGAAAACCTCTGGCGATTCTGGTGAAATTCGACGGCATGTATGCCGACAAAGACATGGCCTACGGCCGCATGTGGGATCTCTTCAAGGTGGATTCTCTGCACGCCTACGGAGACTACGACGAAGGCTGTGCCTTCGCCCGCGCAGCCGCCTTGGTTATTGAAAGCATAATAAGATATTCGAAGAAAGATCCGGCGTCGGTGATAGCACATTTCGACGAATGGACAACAGCAATGGGTCTTCTGACTATCAAGGCCGACATGCCGCAGGTGGCCACTGTGTTCACAACCCATGCCACAAGCATCGGACGGAGTATCTGCGGAAACGGCAAACCGCTGTACGACCAGCTCGCCAACTACAACGGCGACCAGATGGCCCAGCAGCTGAACATGGAAAGCAAGCACTCTCTGGAGAAAGCGGCAGCATGGAATGCCGACTGCTTCACTACAGTGAGCGACGTAACCGCCGCCGAAGCAGCCCAGCTCCTTGGCCGCAAGCCAGATATGGTGACGCCGAACGGATTCGAGCCCAAACTCGTACCCGCAAAAACAAAATACGCCAAGTGCCGCCGCGAAGCCCGCAAGTGCATACTCGAGGTGGCGGAAGCTCTCACGGGATGCCATTTCGACGACGACACATTCATTGTCGGAACATCGGGGCGTCTCGAATACCGCAACAAGGGTCTCGATGTTTTCATCGACGCTCTCGCACGCCTGCAGGAAACGCAATGCGCCGGCCGCAGGATGCTTGCCCTGGTGATGGTTCCCGGATGGACCGCCGGCCTGCGCCCCGACCTGGCACATGCCTTGACCATGGGCGAACACCGGCGTCTCGACGACCCTTACATAACCCATCGTCTGAACAACTACAACGATGATCCGGTGAACCGCCGCATACATGAAGCAGGTTTCGCCAACGATGGCAACTCCTGCATGAGCGTGCTCTACGTTCCATGCTATCTCGACGGTTGCGACGGAATCTTCAACAAGGACTACTACAGCCTCCTCCCGGCATTCGACGGCACCGTTTTCGCAAGCTACTATGAACCCTGGGGCTACACTCCACTGGAAAGCATAGCCTTCGGAGTGCCTACCGTAACAACCACACTGGCCGGTTTCGGAGCATGGGTGGAAGCTACATGGCCCGGAGCCGGATTCGAAAGATGCGGAGTAGAGGTGGTGGGACGGACCGACCACAACTACCACGAATGCGTCGGAGCCATAGCCGGAGAAATCGGAAAGCTCGCCACAATGTCGGCGCAAGCGACAGCTCAAGCGCGTAAGGAAGCAATGGATGCGGCCAGGAAAGCCGACTGGACAATATTCATCGAACAATACATGCAGGCTTTCCGTATAGCTTTCGTTAACCGCGACGCCCGCTGCATGGAATAACGCACCGGCGACACTGAAAAACAACTCAAGAATACATCTAAAACTACATATGATGAAAATTCCCGTTAGTAACACTAATGCCCCCGTATGGCGCGACATTACTGTGAAATCCGAATTGCCCGCCAAACTCAAGCCCCTCGACGAGCTTGCGAAGAACCTCTGGTGGGTATGGAACAGCGAAGCGAAAACCCTCTTCCGCAACCTTAACCCGGATCTCTGGCGCAAGACCGGCGAGAACCCTGTGATGCTGCTCCAGCAGCTGACCAGCGACCGAATCGCCGAAATCCTTGCCGACAGCGATCTCATGGCTGAAATCAACCGTGTGTATGCCGACTTCAAGGAATATATGTCCAAGCCCATGCGCAAGGACATTCCTTCGGTATCCTATTTCTCCATGGAATACGGACTGTGCAACTGTCTGAAAATATATTCCGGCGGTCTTGGCGTTCTTGCCGGCGACTACATAAAAGAAGCTTCCGACAGCTGCGTGGACATGACCGCCGTAGGTTTCCTCTACCGCTTCGGCTACTTCACCCAGACACTCAGTGTCGACGGACAGCAGATCGCCAACTACGAGCCCCAGAACTTCAACCAGCTCCCCATCGAGCAGGTGATGGAAGCCGACGGCCGCCCCATGATTGTGGAAGTGCCTTATCCCGGCCGTATTATCTACAGCCATGTATGGCGCGTGAACGTTGGCCGTATGAAGCTCTATCTCATGGATACCGACTTCGACGCCAACAGCGAATTCGACCGTCCCATCACACACCAGCTCTACGGCGGCGACTGGGAAAACCGCATCAAGCAGGAATATCTCCTCGGCATCGGCGGTATAATAATGCTCCGCAAACTAGGCATCAACCACCAGCTCTACCACTGCAACGAAGGCCATGCCGCACTGCTCAACCTCCAGCGTCTGGTGGAATTCGTGCAGGACAAGGGTCTTGACTTCAACGTTGCCCTCGAAATGGTGCGTGCGTCCTCGCTCTACACCGTACACACCCCCGTACCCGCAGGCCACGACTACTTCGACGAGAGCCTCTTCGGAAAATACATGGGAGAATATCCCGCGAAGCTCGACATCAGCTGGAACGACCTCATGAACATGGGTCGCGAGAACCCCGACACCAACGAGCGCTTCTCCATGAGTGTATTCGCCCTCAACACCTGCCAGGAGGCCAACGGTGTGAGCTGGCTCCACGGCGAAGTGTCGAAGAAAATGTTCTCCGGCATCTGGAAAGGATACTCCTGGGAAGAAAGCCACGTAGGCTATGTTACCAACGGCGTGCACATGCCTACCTGGGCTGCTTCGGAGTGGAAGGAATTCTATTCCAGGAAACTCGGCAGCCAGGTGTTCGACAAACAGAGCGAACCCGAATCCTGGAAAGGCATCTTCGAAGTGCCCGATCAGGAAATCTGGGACCTGCGCGTGCAGCTCAAGAACAAATTCATCAACTTCGTGCGCCGCGACTTCAAGGAAAAATGGCTTGCCCACCAGGGTGATCCCTCCTCGGTGATGAACATCGTGGACCGCATCAACCCCAACGCCCTGATCATCGGCTTCGCCCGCCGCTTCGCCACATACAAGCGCGCACACCTGCTGTTCACCGACCTCGAACGCCTCGAACGCATTGTGAACAACCCTGCTTTCCCCGTGCAGTTCATATTCGCCGGCAAGGCTCACCCCGCCGACGGTGCCGGACAGGGTCTGATCAAACGCATTGTCGAAATCAGCCGCATGCCGCAGTTCCTGGGCAAGATCATCTTCCTGGAAGACTACAACATGATTGTGGCAAAACGTCTGGTAACAGGCGTGGACATCTGGCTCAACACCCCCACCCGACCGCTCGAAGCTTCCGGCACATCCGGAGAAAAAGCCGAGATGAACGGCGTACTCAACTTCTCGGTACTCGACGGCTGGTGGTACGAAGGCTACCGCTTCAATGAGAAAGCAGGCTGGGCGCTCACCGACAAGCGTACATACACCGACCAGAGCCAGCAGGACAAACTCGACGCCGCCACTATATACTCCATGCTCGAAAACGAGATCATACCCCTCTATTTCGAGAAGAACTCCGCAGGCTATTCGCCCCGCTGGATCCAGTATATCAAAGGCTCCATCGGCGACATCGCTCCCCACTTCACCATGAAGCGCATGATCGACGACTACATCGACCGCTTCTACAGCAAGGAGGCCGCACGCAGCGAACACCTTGCCGCCCACAACTTCGCCGCAGCCAAATCCATCGTGGCATGGAAGGAAAAAGTGGCACAGGCATGGGAAGGCATCAAAGTGGTGAAAGTGCTCCACAACGGTGAAATCGCACAGAGCCTCACCGGCGACGACCTGCATGTGGAAGTGGAAATCGACACCAACGGCATCGGCCGCGACCTCGGCCTCGAAATGGTGGTGTACCGCCAGGCCGACGGCGTGGAACATCTCATCCGCAAAGAACAGTTCAAGATTGTGAAGGAAGAAGGCAACAACATCACCTTCGAACTTTCCACCAAAATCAAGGACGCAGGTGTGTTCCGCTACGGATTCCGCCTATATCCCAACAATCCCGAACTGCCCCACCGCCAAGACTTCGCATTCACCCGCTGGATCTGATTCCGCACTCCGGAACACTCCTATAATCGGCCGCCGACCCGGACAAGGGCCGGCGGCCTTTCTTTTTAGCAGAAATGGAACCTATCGAGATAAACACACTATCCGACGATGCACTGGCTCCCTACGCGGGCCTGACCGAACGGCAGCTGCGCAACCGCCGCACACCCTCTGAAGGGCTGTTCATCGTGGAAAGCCCCAAGGTGATAGCCGTGGCTCTCGATGCCGGCATGGAGCCGGTATCGCTGCTGTGCGAACACCGCCACCTCACCGGCGATGCCGCCGCCATCATAGCGCGGATGCCACACATACCCGTCTATACAGGCAGCCGGGATCTGCTGTCGGAACTCACCGGATACACACTAACCCGCGGTGTGCTGTGCTGCATGCGCCGTCCGCCGGAAAAAAGTCCTGCCGATGTACTCGGCAGCGCCGCGCGCGTTGCCGTGGTGGATTCGGTGGTCGACAACACCAACATCGGAGCGATTTTCCGCTCGGCCGCTGCTTTGGGCATCGATGCGGTTGCTCTAACCCGCACATCATGCGATCCGCTCAACAGGCGCTCTGTGAGAGTGTCGATGGGGTCGGTGTTTCTGGTTCCATGGACATGGGTCGACTCGGTGGAGCAGGTGCGCGACTACGGACTAAAGACTGTGGCCATGGCACTCACCGACCAGTCGGTGCCTATCGACGACCCGACGCTCAACGACGAACCGCGTCTGGCCATCGTGCTCGGCACCGAAGGCGACGGGCTGGCACATGGCGTGATTGCCAATGCCGACTACACGGCACGCATTCCTATGATGCACGGCGTGGACTCGCTGAATGTGGCGGCGGCATCTGCCGTAGCGTTCTGGCAGCTCAGAAAAGGCGCACGCTGACACCAACGCCGACATAAGGCAGAAGTCCCCGCGGAGTCATCCCATAGCCGGCCTGCAGGGCTATGCTGAAACGTCGCGTCCGGGCAGCCACCGGCTGCGCGACTGTTGCGGCATAGACAGGACGCTCGAGCACCAGGCTGTCGAGACGCGGTTGCCATCCGCTCACATAGGCCCTGTATCCCTCGCCGGCATACTCGCGGCTTTCCACAGGCACCTCTACGGCCACACTGTCGGGCAAGGGACACGGCGTCGGCACTGAGTCGGGTTGTTCCGCGCATGCCAGCATGGCACGCCGCGGAGCCAGCAGGCGAACGGAGGCAGGCGGCGGCACCTCCACACTCACCGTATCGTAACGCGTGACAACCACGGGAAGCGTGGCCGTAACGGATCCCGGGGCCTGAGAAACAGAACAGCGTCCCGCCCAGAAACAAACGGCTCCCATCGCGATGCCATAAAGGGCTTTCATATGTCGGGAATGATTTCAGCCAGTACCTTGGCATGCAATGCTGCCAGAATTTCCACAGAACGAGGACTCTTGAGAAACGCGAGGTCGGCAACATTATCCATAAACATGTTCTCGGAAAGCACCGCCGGACATAGGGTATCGCGCAGGATTGCGAAATTGCCCGTCCAGTAGCCGCAGGGAGGCGACGAACGGTTGCCACTGTAGCCTATGGCGGCAGCCCCGGACGAGAGCGCCGCGGCAAGCCTCCGGCTTGTTTCCGATGCGCCGGGAGCCACCCATGCCGAGAACCCTCGCGCACTGTGCCAGCCGGAATTGCCGGCGGCATTCACATGCAGCGAAAGCAGCACGCAAGGCTCACGGCGGCAGAGCGCGTTGGCACGGCGCACACGCTCGCGCAAGGGCACATCGCCGGATTCCGGCACAAGCATGTGGGATTCAATTCCATATCCGGCGAGCTGCCGGACGATTGCTGCGGCAAGCCGCCTGGTGTAGGTTGCTTCGCGGAAAGTTCCGTCGGGGCTGCATTTTCCGGGAGTGTCGGCTCCATGGCCGTTGTCGATTATCACCTTCATGAGTATGCACTGTTTTAGTTTTTACAGTGCAAACTTAGGCACATCCCGGCTGGCATTGTCGGCATTTCGGTCCGGCCGGCGGACAAAAGTCAGAGCCCCATCACATCGCTGAACCGGCGCCGGGCGCTGTCGCTCACCGGAATAGCCCTTCCGGCCATAATCACGCAGTTGCGCTCCACCACCCTTACCTTGTCGAGGTTGACAATGAACGAACGGTGCACACGCATGAAAGTAGCCGTGGGCAAGGTCTCTTCGAGCGCCTTCATGCTCATGAGCGACAGCACGGGGCGGTCGCTGCCGCCGGAATAGATTTTCACATAATCCTTCAGCCCCTCTATAAAGTCGATTTCGCCGAACGGTATTCTCAGAATCCTGTATTCGCTTTTAACTACCAGAAAACCATCAGCCGGCCGGCAGCTCTGATTCCGCTCTGGAACGGGAGCCGGCATCACCGCCGCAGCACGGTTTGCGGCCTCGAGGAATTCGTTGTAACTCACCGGTTTGAGCAGATAATGAAGAGCATTCACCCCGAAGCCTTCCAGAGCATAGTCGGTATATGCCGTAGTGAACACCACGCGTGTGCGAGGAGTAAGCCTGCGGGCGAGTTCTATTCCGGAGAGTCCGGGCATGTGGATATCGAGAAACACAAGGTCGGGCTCCGCCGCCACTATGGCTTCGAAAGCCTCTTCGGAGTTGTTGAACTCCCCCACCAGACTAAGGAAGGAGGTTTTCCGCACATATGCCGCTATGAGAGCGCTTGCAAGAGGCTCGTCGTCGACAACGATACAACTGAGCTGGCGTTGGGCTGTCATTTCCGTGGTATGCTTAAAGGGATGGATAACCTGGCCTCGAACACCCCGTCGGCCACTCTCGTGCCCAGCGAGGCGGTGTTGCCGTAAATAAGCGAAAGCCGGCGCCGCATATTGGCCAGCCCGATGCCGCCACCTCCGTCGCCATGCCGCTTGCCGCCGTCGAAGCCGTTGCTTGTCGTGCACACAATCCGACCGCTCTCCACGGCAAGCCTGATGCGTATAGGATGCTGAGGTCGCGCCTGTAGACCGTATTTGAAGGCATTCTCTATCAATGGGATGAACAGCAGCGAGGGCACCTCGGCATCCTTGCCGGAATCGATATCTATCACTACCTCCAGATTTTTCTCGCCGCTACCCATTCTGAGGCGCATCAGCTCGGTATAGTTTGTCAGCAGCTCCGCCTCACGGCTGAGTGCCACCGCCGGCTCATTCTCATAGAGCATCTGGCGCAACATGCCCGAAAGCTTGTGTACGGCTTCCTTGGCAGTGTCGGAATCGATGTCGATGAGAGCATAGATGGTGTTGAGCGTATTGAAAAGGAAATGCGGATTCAGCTGCCGGCGCAGGCTGTCCAGCTCCATGGCGTTCTGCGCGGAAATGAGCTTCTGCTTCTGCAACTGCACATCGGCCCAACGTGTGCTCAGACGCATCGCCGTTGCCAATCCTATGGCAAGAACCATCATCAACGCATCGCGTATCATCAGCGAAGCACGGCGCGCCAGCCGTTGCCACTGGTCAAGACTCTCCCATCGCGGATGGCGCGGCATATCGATAAACATCGAACTGAGCAAATGATTCAACGATATAGCCAGCAGCACCATCCCGAAATTCATTGCCACAAACTGGATGATTCTCGGTTTGGTACGCCCCAACGTGCGGTCCACAAGCCAGAAATAGTTGGTATAGAACACCGCCAAATAAAAAAAAGCCTTAAGGTAGAATCCCGGATAGAAAGTTAAGGCGCTGCGGTGCGGAAAAGCAATGCCCACCATCAGTTCGGGCAGGACGAACAGAATAACGATGAATAAAGTATGAGCCAGCACCGTGGCCGGATTTCGCTGTCGGGTCATGCTGCAAAAGTAAGCGTTTGCCAACAAAACACCAACAATGAATAGACAAAGTCCCGTGTAACACCGACAAACCGGCAAGAAAAGCGAACGTCTCCAACCAACAACAATATTACGATATTACGATGCTATTGCCGCATCTACAGCGGCCGGGCAGTCGGGACCTTCTATCGACTTTATGCTCACCGAGATCCGCGACACGTTGGAAAAGCACAAGGCCATCGAAAAAGTTCCTAATAAAGTTCCTAACTATTGCTGTCCGGTAAAAAAAGACAAAATCATATATTCTCTACAAATATAATAAGTTACACCTGTTTTACGAAAAAGGGCTTGTCATTTGAGGCGATGTGAAATTGGTAGCATTAAGCATCAAAAAGCCCTTAAAAGACATCTATACGAGTCTGTTTCATGCTGTATGAGATAAAAATAGTCCATTTCCTATCATGTCAAAGTTTTACCGGACAGCAATAGTTCCTAACAAAGTTCCTAATAAATCCGAGATTAATGTCCTTGACTTACTGCTGAAATCACCTAATATCACAGCATCCGCAATAGCTACGGAAATCGGCTTAACCGATCGTGCTGTCAGAAAGATTCTGAGTTCTCTGAAAGAACAAGGTTTGATCGAGCGAATCGGAAGCAACAAATCGGGATATTGGAAAGTGAATCAGAAACAGTAGTTTTCAGACAAGTCCGGACAAATCTGATAAGACCTATAGGTCAGAAAGGTACGACATATCCGAGCGGTTCTGGCTCAGCGTGGGAATTTTTCAGTCGCCGGAGGGGTCGGTGGCCCAGCGGGAGATATAGCGCTGGCGCATGGTTTCCTCGGCGGGGTTGTCGCAGGGATGCCAGAATCGTTTTGTGGCTATCGCATCGGGGCGGAACTGCTGGCGCACGAAGTTGCCGGGGTAGTCGTGGGCATAACGGTAGTCGTGGCCGTAGCCCATTTCTTTCATAAGCGATGTGGGAGCGTTGCGCAGGTGCAACGGCACGGGGAGGTCGCCGGAGGCACGCACTTCGGCAAGTGCCGCATCGATGGCCAGATATGCCGAATTGCTTTTGGCGCTGTTTGCAAGGTAGATGGCACAATCGGCAAGCGGAATGCGGCCTTCGGGCATTCCTATCTTGCGGACTATCTCGTAGGTGGTCTCGGCAACGAGCATCGCGTTGGGATTGGCCAGCCCGATGTCCTCGCAGGAGAGGATGGCCATGCGGCGGGCGATGAATTCGGGGTCTTCGCCTCCGGCAATCATGCGTGCGAGCCAATAGACGGCGGCGTCGGGGTCGCTGCCGCGGATGCTCTTTATGAATGCGGACACGATGTCGTAGTGCATCTCGCCGGTTTTGTCGTAGGCATTGGGATTTTCCTGGAGGCGCTCGGTTACGGTACGGTCGTCGACAACCACGGGCTGTCCGTGTGGTGTGCTCTGCTCGAGAAGCTCGAGGATATTGAGGAGTTTGCGGGCGTCGCCTCCGCTGAACCGGAAAAGTGCGGCGGTCTGCTCCACACGCACATCGCACTTCGAAAGCACGGGGTCGTTTTGCAGCGCCCGGTCCAGCAACTGCTGCAATTCCGGGGCCTCAAGGGGCTTGAGGGCATAGACCTGCGCCCGCGATAGCAAGGGACGGATTACCTCGAAAGAGGGATTTTCGGTGGTTGCCCCTATAAGCGTTACGGTGCCTTTCTCGACGGCTCCGAGAAGGCTGTCCTGCTGGCTTTTGCTGAAACGATGGATTTCGTCGATAAACAATATAGGGCGCCCTTTGGCAAACATTCCTGAGGCGTCGCGCTGTGCGCGCTCTATCACATCGCGGACGTCCTTCACTCCGGATGTCACTGCCGACAGCGTGTAGAAAGGACTGTTGGTGGTGTTCGCAATAATTTTAGCCAAAGTTGTCTTTCCCACTCCGGGAGGGCCCCATAGGATGAAAGATGCAACGTTGCCTGATTCAATCATGCGCCGGATAATGCTTCCCGGGCCTACGAGGTGTGTCTGCCCGATATAATCGTCGATTGTCTGTGGTCTGAGCCGTTCGGCCAATGGCTGTGTCATATTCAGTATTTTTGCGTTTTAATAAAAAATAACGACTCCGGGAATGCCCGAAACGCGGTGGCGGTTCGGCAATCCCCGGAGTCGGGAGTTCTCGGCTTGGAAGCCTGTCTCAAAAGAATTTGAACAGTCTTTCAGATGCCCGGGGCTTATTGTGCGGGAGCTGCCGATTGTTGGTTTTTCAGGTCGCGGATTTCCTGATATTTCTTACCCCAGTGTTCCACACCTTCCTGGTTGCCTGTGATGGAGGCATATGCCTGCTCGAAGGCGTATGCTTCGCTGTATTCGTCGAGGGCGTTGTTGGGGTTGGCGGGGTTAAGGTTATCGGGGTTCTGGTCGAGGAGCTGGAGCATCTTGTCGTATGCTGCGATGGCATCGGCATCGGGACGTTTTCCGTTTGCGGCCACATAGAGGCGGGCCAGACGCTGGTACATCATAGGGCTGACATCAGCGGCACGGTCGATTACCTGGTTCACATATTCGATGCCGCGGCCGGCGAGTTCCTTGGCGCGGATGGAGTCGGCATATACGGCAGCGTTGAGGTAGCGGCCGGACATTCCGTAGAGGTCGGTCAGCGAGGGGTTCTCCTGGAGTTTGAGATATGCGTCGTATGCTTCGGCGCTCTTGTCGTACTGGCGGTTGCGGGAATATACTGTGCTGAGGTTCTTGAGGAGATCGCCGTTTTCGGGATATTTGCTTGCGGCAAGTTCGTACTGCACCACGGCGAGGGAGTCCTGACCGATGCCGGAGAGTGCGTCGGCATAGGTTGTGTAGTCTTTGATGGTGAAGTTGGCTTCGGGGTTGGATGCGAAGAACTTCTCGGCGTTTTCAACAGCTGCCTGGAACTGACCCATGGCGGTCTGGTCGAGGAAGCGCACGCGCTGCATCAGGAAGTTGGAGGGATCGGAAGCGAGGATTTCGTCGGCGATAGCCAGCGATGCGGGATAGTCCTCGCCCCAGTAGAGAAGCACAGCATAGCGTGCTTTGTCCTCGGGGAAGTGGTTGGGGTTCTGGATGTATTTGCCATAGAGTTCGGAAGCGGCTTTCCAGCGGTCGGCCAGGAAGAGTTTCTCGGCCAGCTCGCGCTGTGCCATGGCCGATTCGGGATGTGCGTTGAGGAACTCCTGGAGCTTGTTGATTCCGAAGTCTTTGTTGACATTGAAATAAGCGTTGGCGAATTTCACATAGCCCTCGGGGTTGTTGGGGTCGTAGGTGATGGCCATTTCGTAGCGTGCTGCGGCGTCGCCGAAGTTTTCGGCAGCGGCAAGCATGTCGCCTTCGAGCACGTAGATGGAGGGATCGGCGTTCTTGGAGTCTTTTCGGGCTTTCTCGAGAGCTTTGGTGATGTCGCGGTCGTACTTCACTGGATCGGCATTGTAATATGCGCGGGCGATGGACACGCTCACTTCGGCATTTTTCTTGCCGAATTTCTGAGCCTGCTTGAACTGTTCCTTGGCAGCTTCGTCGTTACCTTCCTGAAGCGCGAGAGCACCGAGACCTACATAGTTGAAGGGGCATTCTGCATCCGCAGCGAGTCCGGCATCGAAATAAGTGCGGGCCTGGGCTTTGTCGCCTTGAACGAGAGCAACCTGTCCGAGGTAGTAGTTGGCCAGGGAGCGGTCGGTCGCGGGATCGTTGATAGTTCGTTCGAGAATTGTGCGGGCATTGTCGTGCTGTCCGGCTTTGTAGTATTCGATACCGTCTTTGTAGCCTTGTGTCTGGGCACCTACAGCGAGAGTGCCGGCAACGAACAGCGACAACAGAAATTTGATTTTCATTCCGATTGACTTTGTTTATTGATTGTTATTATACTTTTTCCATTGATTGGCCACGGGGCTCACTCGGGGAGCTCGACACGCTGCACAGCCACATGTGCCGGCATTATGCCCGTTTTCATTATTATTTTCTGTCCTATGGGGCCTGTCACGAAGGAGTAGAACCCTCCAGCGACGTTCGAGGGCGATGCCGCGGTGATCATGTAGATGCTGCGGAAGAAGGGATAGCTACCTTCGTAGATATACTGCTGGTAAGGCTTATAGGCCCTGACATCGTCGTCGCGGTTGATTTTAAGCACTTTCACGCGCTGGGTGAGTGTGGCTCCCATTACAGGACCTTCGGAGAGAACGCTCTGGGCGAGCTCTTCCTGGCTGATGTCGGCGGAATCCATGTCGGAGGTTATCCAGGAAACGCCCAGCACGCCGATGGCGTTGGGATTCTCTTCCACAATACGGAACACCCGGGGGATACTGCCTGCGGCATACACGTTGGGGCCGAGGTCGCCACCATGCAGCACACTGTCGCGCAGATATGCTCCCAGGCTGGAGCCAGTCTGGTCCAATACCACACGGATGGCTCCGAGGTCGCTCGGCTGGAGCTGGTCCCAGCGGTCGGTGCGACCCGATATTATATCGGCAATCTCGCTTACGGTGAGTTTCTCGCAATTATTAGTTCTGTTGACAATGAAAGCGACGGCATCGACAGCGATCTTTGCCGAACGCACGTTCACATTGGCGCCTCTCTGGTTGCGGTAGCGTGCCTTAAGGGCGCGCTTCTCTTCGGGAGTGATGTCGCGCGCGGCCACGATGGTGCGCGTGTTCATGCTGAACAGCGAGTCGAATGCTTCGCTCTGTGTGGCATAGCGCACCAGCAGATGAGCATCGGGATATTGGTATTCAAACACCGACACTTCCTGCTCGAAGATGTTCTCGAAGCTGTTGTCGCACACGAATGTTGCCGTTCCCGATGTCGATGTGTTCGTTTTCTTTTCGGGATGGATGCACGAAGTGGCGCAGCAACCCGCTGCGAGGGTTGCCGCACCTATGAATATTGCTGTTATTCTGTTCATTGCGTTTCTTTGTCGGTGTCGGGGGATGGTATATCAGAGTCTGGAGTCGATTCCGGAGACCTGGCGGTATGCTCTCCAAAAGCCGTAGATAATGAGCACCACGCCTACGACATATCGCGTCCATGCCCAGTCGCCACCCCAGTTGAAGTAGTTGATCAGCAATAGCACGCCCATGCCGACATATATCACAATCATGATTATTCCGAAGATGGAACGCATGATTCTGTTGGCTTTGGAACCGGTATCATCGCCATTTTCCTGTCGCTGGCGGCGACGTTCTTCCGGCGTTGGAATGTGTGAATTTTCCATAATGGTTTCTTTAGGTTAAATGTTAGTTTTCAGCCGGCTTGGGTAGTCTGCTTAAATTTTTAACACTTACCTTTGAGAATAGTTCGCAGCTATGTCGGCCATTGACGGATGGATTGAGCCATCAATGCCGTAAAATTAGTCATTATTTGCGAGTTTGCGCCGGTGCGGGCTGTGAAATAATTGTAAAATGGCTTTCGGAGGGCTAAATCAGGCAAATACACCGACCGTCGACTCCGTCGCGCGTGCCTCTGTACCATTCCACGGCGTCCATAACTTTCTTTCCCGCCTGCTGGACTTCAAGAAGGGCTATCGCGCCCCCGGCAGTTCCTGCCACGAGCTGTCCGCCGACAAGACGCAGCATACCGGGAGCAGGAGCCTCACAGTCGGTTCTTGCAGTGCGTAGTATCTTTAATGTGTAGTCGGCGGCAGCCTCCGGTCCCCGGGATGATACATCGCACCATGCGCCAGGTATCGGGGAAAGACCGCGCACAAGGTTGTGGATATTCTCAGCCGATGCCGTCCAGTCGATTCTGCAATCGCTGTGGAAAATCTTAGGAGCCGCCGGAAGTTCCCCGTCGACAGTCACATTGTCCTGGGGGACAGGTTTCGCGGTTCCCTCGGCGATAGCCCGGACGGTCGACACGGTGAGTCCTGCGCCGATTTTCATAAGTCGCCCATAGAGGCTGCCCACATTCTCGTCGGGACCTATCGCGGTGCTCTCCTGCGCAAGGATATCGCCGGTATCGATTTCATGCTTAAGAAGGAAGGTTGTCACTCCCGTGCGGGTTTCGCCATTCATGATGGCGCGGTTTATCGGCGCTGCTCCCCTGTAGCGTGGCAGCAGGGAGGCGTGAAGGTTGAAAGTTCCCATCGGGGGCATTGTCCACACAACCCTCGGGAGCATGCGGAATGCTATTACAATGAAAAGGTCCGCCGCTATTTCCTTGAGCCTGTCGACAAACTCGGGAGCGCTCAGCTTTTCGGGCTGCAGCACAGGCAGTCCATGGGCTATCGCGGCAAGCTTCACGGCGGATTCAATAACACGGTGTCCGCGCCCTCCGATTTTGTCGGGCATGGTAACTACGGCAGCGATATCGAATCCGGCGCCGATGAGCGCCTCAAGGCTTTCTACTGCAAATTCGGGAGTGCCGAAGAATACTATTCTGAGCTGTTTCATTTCAATCATGTGTTGCAGCCTGCTCCAACTCGGCCCACAGGCGGTCGCCGGCAGGCACCGGAGCTATTATGTCGATTTCTTTTCCTGAAACCGGATGTACAAACTGTATGCGGCGGGCGTGGAGCGAGATACTGCCGTCGGGGTTGCTCCGACGGTCGCCATACTTCAGGTCGCCTTTCACGGGGCTGCCTATCGCCGAAAGCTGCACCCTTATCTGGTGCTTACGTCCGGTGAGCAGGCGCACCTCCAGCAGGCAGTACCGCTCGCCCACGGCAGCCAGCCTGTATTGCAGACGCGCCTCCTTGGCGCCCGGCACGGGTTCTGGCGATGCATAGCTCTTGTTGTTTCGCTCCACCGTGGTTATGTAGTGGGTAAGCGACGCGGAATCTTCGGCAGGACGGTTGCGACTTATCGCCCAGTAGGTCTTGTGGATGTCTCCCGCGGCGAACATGGCATTAAGCCTCGCCAGAGCTTTGGAAGTCTTGGCGAACATCACCGCACCGCTTACAGGTCGGTCGAGACGGTGTACTACCCCCATGAATACAGCACCGGGTTTGGCATCTCGCTCCTTGATGAATTTTTTGAGAGTTTCCACCAGCGGTTCGTCGCCGGTCTTGTCGCCTTGCACGATTTCTCCGGCACGCTTGTTTACAATAATAATATGATTGTCCTCGTAGAGTATTTCCATACGGCAAATATACGGATAAGTCGAGAGCGAGCCAAATATTTGAGTTTTGCCGAGCTGGAGTACCCAATAAACATGGCGGGACAATAATTGTGAGCCGCAGGCGTTATATTCTTATATGTAGAACTCCGCCACGGCGGAAATTGCAAATGGGAAAAGTAGGAGTTGCCAACACGATGCGCCTGTTGACGCTGGCTGTCGCCTATATGGCGGTGGCCTTATGTTCGTGGGCTCAATACCGCACCAGCGACTACCGCGGGCCCGCGCCGGCAGCCTACCCCGCGCCCGCCGATTCGGCCTCTCCCCTGCCACTGCCTGTGCTTCCCACAGTGCCACGCAACTACGAGGAACTCCTTGCAAACGAGCTTGCCTACGACCTCAACACACCTGTGAACATGGTCACTACCGCCGACTACGACCCGGCAACCGGCTGCTATGTGGTGAGGACGAAAATCGGCGAGATAGACATTGCAACGCCGTTCATGCTCACCGCCGAGCAATACAACAACTGGCAGCTCCGCCGCTCCATGCAGCGTTACTACCGCGAACGCAACCAGGCATTGGTGGAGAACAAAGAGAAGCAGCCATTCAATATACTGGACATGAACTTCGCCCTGGGGCCACTGGAGAAAATCTTCGGTCCCGGAGGTGTTTCCCTGCGCACACAAGGCACCGTGCAGGTGAACATGGGCATAAAGAGCAACAAGACCGACAATCCGGCGCTGTCGCTATCGGCGCGCCGCAAGACATATTTCGACTTCGAACAGAAAATCCAGGCTACAATAGCGGCCTCGGTAGGCGACCGGCTGAAGTTCAACATGACCTACAACACCGACGCCACCTTCGACTTCGACTCCAAGAATCTAAAGCTGGCCTACGAAGGCAAGGAAGACGATATCGTGAAGACCATCGAAGCCGGTAACGTGAGCATGACCACCGGCTCCTCGCTGATCCGCGGCTCCACAGCGCTGTTCGGTATCAAGACCAAGCTGCAGTTCGGACGCCTCACAGCCACGGCGCTTGTATCGCAGCAGAATTCCGAAAGCCGCAGCGTTAACACCAACGGCGGCGCCCAGACCACCGAGTTCACCATCAACGCCGACCAGTACGACCAGAACAGGCACTATTTCCTCTCCCAGTTTTTCTACGAGAACTACGACTCCTTCGCCTCTCGCCTGCCATATGTGTCGTCGGGTGTGAGCATTACACGTATCGAAGTGTGGGTGACCAACAAGAGCGGACGCTACGAGCAAAGCCGCAACCTGGTGGCTTTCACCGACCTCGGCGAAAACTCGCGGCTCGCCAACAACCACTGGCAACCCAACGCCGCCCTCCCCAACCCCGCCAACGCATCCAACAACCTGCTCTCCGTTATAAAGAGCGAATACCCCGACGCCCGCAATATCAACGCCGTAACCCAGGCGCTCGAGCCGCTGCAGGCATTCGGCATCGAGGGTGGCCGCGACTATGAGAAAGTGGAAAGCGCCCGTCTGCTGTCGGCGTCGGAGTACACCCTCAACAGCACTCTGGGATACATCTCCACCCGCAGCGCCCTGAATGCCGACGAAGTGCTGGCCGTGGCATTCGAGTACACCTACAACGGACAGGTGTACCAGGTGGGTGAATTCTCCGGCGATATCACCTCCACCGAACAGTGTCTTTACGTGAAAATGCTGAAAAGCACGACAGTATCGCCGCACCTGCCCATGTGGAGGCTGATGATGAAGAACGTATATTCACTCGGCGGCTACCAGGTACAGAAAGCCAAGTTCAAGCTCAACATCAAGTATCTCTCCGACACCACCGGCACGCAAATCAACTACCTGCCCGTGCCAGGACTCAACAACCAGAGCCTGCTCCAGGTGATGAATCTCGACCGCATCGACTCCAACGAGCAGGGAAATCCCGACGGATTCTTCGACTTCATAGAGGGTTACACCGTGATATCCTCCACCGGCAAGGTCATTTTCCCCGTGGCCGAGCCGTTCGGCAAACATCTGGCTAAAAAAATCGGCAACGAGGCTCTGGCCGAACAGTACTGCTTCCCGCAGCTCTACGACTCCACCATTGTGGTGGCCAGACAGTATGCCGACAAGAACAAATTCATTCTCTCGGGCGAATACCAGGCATCGTCGGGCTCGCAGATACGCCTCAACGCCATGAACGTGCCGCGAGGCTCGGTAATAGTCACTGCCGGCGGCGTGCAGCTCACCGAAAACAGCGACTACACCGTGGACTATGCAATGGGCATTGTAACCATAACAAACCAAAGCATAATCGACTCCGGACAAAGCATCAGCGTAACACTGGAAAACCAGAGCCTCTTCTCCACCCAGCGAAAAACACTTCTGGGACTTGACCTACAGTACCAGCTCAACAAACGCCTCAACATAGGCGCCACGTTCCTGCATTTTTCCGAGAAAGCACTGATAGAAAAGGTGAACATCGGCGACGAGACTGTGAACAACTCGATGCTCGGTGTGAACCTGAACTACAACGGCGAGTTCATGTGGCTCACCAACCTGCTCAACAAGATTCCGACAGTAACGGCCACGGCTCCTTCGCGGCTGGCGCTAACCGCCGAGTTCGCCAAACTCCTGCCTCACGTCCAGAAAAGCGGCTCCAACAAAGGCTCGAGCTATATCGACGATTTCGAGAGCACCCAGACCGGCATCGACCTGCGCTCGCCATACGCATGGTTCCTGGCCTCGACTCCTTACGATCCTTCGCCCGACGCTCTGTTTCCTGAGGCAGCCCTCAGCAACAATGTGGACTACGGCAAGAACCGCGCCCTGCTGAACTGGTATTTCATCGACCGACTGTTCACCCAGCGCAACTCGTCGATGTGCCCCGGCTATATCAAAAGCGACCTCAAGCAACTGTCCAACCCGTATGTGCGCGAAGTCACCAGCCGCGAAATTTTCCCAGGCCGCGAGATCGGATATGGCGAAAGCCCCAACATCCAGACTCTCAACCTCTCCTACTACCCCGAGGAACGCGGACCCTACAACCTGGACAACACCGGAGTGGACGACCAGGGCAATCTGCTAAACCCCGAACGCCGATGGGGCGGCATCATGAGACGCCTCGACAACACCAACTTCGAACAGAGCAATATCGAATACATACAGTTCTGGCTCCTCAACCCCTTCCTCGACCCGGAGAATCCCAATCTCGAAGGCGGCGACCTATACATCAACCTTGGCGAAATAAGCGAGGACATACTCAAGGACGGTCTCAAGAGCTATGAGAACGGCATACCCTACGATGGCGACGACTCATTCCTGAAACAGACCGTATGGGGCCGCGTGTCGCAGCAGAACTCTCTCACCTACTCTTTCGACAACGCCACGGGCGCACGCGTGGCCCAGGACGTCGGCCTGGACGGACTGCCCAACAACGACGAGTTCGCTTTTCCATCGTATGCCGACTATGTTGCCGGCCTGCGGCAGCGCCTGTCGCCCGAAGCCATGGCCAGAATGGAAAAAGACCAGTTCTCGCCGCTGAACGACCCTGCCGGCGACAACTACCACTTCTACCGCGGCTACGACTACGACGAACAGCGGCTTGGCATCCTCGAACGCTACAAACGCTACAACGGCGTGGAAGGCAACTCTCTGTCGCCTGAAGACGCCTCCGACCCATTGTACCAGAGCAGCCGCTCGACTCCCGACGTGGAGGACATCAACCAGGACAACACACTCAACGAATACGAGCGTTATTTCCAGTACCGGATTTCCATCCGTCCCGAAGACCTGGTGGTAGGCAAGAACTACATCACCGACAAGCAGGTGTCGGTGGTGCCGACCCGCGACGGCACCAACCCCGAGACCGAATGGTATCAGTTCAAGATTCCGCTTAGCGATTTCGAAAAAATCGTGGGCTCCATCAGCGACTTCTCCACCATACGCTTCGCCCGCATATTCATGACCGGCTTCAAGAAGCCCACGCACCTGCGCTTCGCAACCCTGGAGCTTGTGCGCGGCGAATGGCGCACCTACGACTTCAATCTCAACAGCCGCGGCGACGCTCCCGCCCAGGGGCAGCTGGATGTCAGCGTTGTCAACATCGAGGAAAATGCCGACCGCGAGCCGGTGAACTATGTGCTTCCCCCAGGCGTGACACGCATCACCGACCCCGGCCAGAGCCAGATCACGCAGCTGAACGAACAGTCGATGTCGCTGAAAGTGCTCGGCCTCAACGCCGGCGATGCCCGCGGCGTGTACCGCAACACCCAGCTCGACCTGCGCAACTACCGCCGCATGCAGATGTGGGTGCACGCCGAAGCGCTGATTGAAAACGCCACAGCCCTGCGCTCTGGCGACCTTTCGGTATTCGTGCGCCTCGGCACCGACGTGAAGAACAACTTCTATGAATACGAAGTGCCTCTGTCGCTGACTCCTCCCGGCAATTACAACCGCTATCTCGACTCCGACCGCTCGCTCGTGTGGCCGGCGGCAAACTACCTGGATTTCAACCTCCAGGCTCTGGTGGACCTCAAAAAGGAGCGCAACCGGGCCAAACGCTCACAGGAAAGCGGTGTGGGCTATGCCACACTGTTCACGGGCCGCGACCCAGACAACGAACGCAATTCCATGGCCGTGATGGGCAATCCGTCGCTAAGCGATGTAAGGGTGATTCTTGTGGGCGTGCGCAACAACGCTGCCACCACAAAGGACGGCATCGTGTGGGTGAACGAACTGAAAGTGACAGATTTCAACGAAAACGGAGGCTGGGCGGCACGCGCCAACGCCACCTTGAACATGAGCGACATAGCTACCGTGAATCTGGGCACACATATCGAGACTGCCGGATTCGGAGGCGTGGACCAGAGCCTTAACGAGCGCCGCCTCGACGACTACCGCCAATTCAACGTGGCCGTGCAGGGCGATGTGGGCCGATTCCTGCCTGCTGCTGCCAAACTGCGCGCTCCCGTGTACTACTCCATGAGCACCGAACGCACCTCGCCGCGGTACAACCCTCTCGATCAGGACGTGACTCTGAAAGACGCTCTCGAGGAATGTGCCACCGAAGCCGAGCGCGACAGCATACGCTCCTATGCCGTGACTGAATCCACAGTTGAGAACTTCTCCATTTCCGGGCTCAAATTCGATGTCCGCAGCCGCAAGCCCATGCCCTGGGACCCCACCAACTTTACCCTGAACTTCTCCTTCACCCGCCAGCGCAAGAACAACCCCACCACCGAATACGAGAACACCGACGACTACCGCGGTTCGCTGGCCTACTCATACACTCCGTTCATAAAGCCTTTCAAGCCTTTCGGCAAGCTGAAAGGCAAAAGCAAAAACGTGCGCTTCCTCAAGGACTGGGAACTGCAGTGGCTACCGAACAACATCTCGTTCCTCACCACAATGACACGCTACTACTACGAACAGCAGACAAGGTCGGAAACCGACCAGATGTTCCAGCTGCCGGTGTCGGTGAGCAAGAACTGGCTTTGGGACCGCCAGCTGTCGCTGAACTGGAACCTGACAAAGACACTGTCGCTGACTTTCAACTCCAACACGTCGGCCCGCATCGAGGAAACGGTAGGCGCGGTGAACCGCCGCCTGTTCCCCGACCGCTACCGCGAATGGAAGGACACCGTGTGGCAGAGCATTCTCTCCATGGGCACACCCTGGAGCTACAACCAGACATTCACCGGCCAGTACAAGGCGCCGTTCTCCAAGATAGCGTTCCTCGACTATCTCACAGCCAACGTGAGCTACAACGCGACCTACCGCTGGGACCGCGGCGCCACAATCGACGGCACCAAACTCGGCAACACCATCGCCAACCAGGCGACATGGAATGCCGACGGCCGCATAAACTTCGAGACACTCTACAACAAGGTGCCTATCATGCGCGATGTCACCAAACGCTTCGCCAACACCCGCCCGAGCAACGCTCCGCCCAAGCGTGCGCGCAAATTCGAGCGCACCTACCGGCTGAGCCCTGACTCATCGCTGGTGATAAAGCACAACCTGCGCAACAAAAAAGTGAAGGTTACGGCAGCTAAAACCGACGGCACGCCAGTGCCCGTACGCTTCAAGGCCGTCGACCAGAATTCGGTGGAGATTCTCACGCGCTCCGACCAGAACCTCAAGTTCACAATCGTGGAAATCCTCAAGAAAGAAAGGAGCCTGGCGCGCGACATCGGTGAATATGCCCTCAGGTTCGTGCTGTCGCCACGCAACGTATCGGTGCGCTACCGCAACACCCGCTCGCTGTCGCTGCCGCTGTTCCAGCCAAACATCGGCAACATATTCGGCCAGACACATTCGGCGGGCCCGATGGCTCCGGGTCTGGACTTCGCGTTCGGCTTCACCGACCAGTCGTATGTCAACCGCGCCCTCGAACGCGGATGGCTCATCACCGACGACGGGCAGACCTCGCCCGCAGTGTGGAGCCGCGGCAACGAACTGAACATCGAGGTGAATCTGGAACTCTTCAAGGGCTTCAAGGTGCAGCTGACTTTCAACCGCACCGACAACCGCAACAGCCAGATGCAGTTCATGTACGCCGACATGCCCACAACCTATTCGGGTTCCTACACCAAAACGCATTGCGCGCTGTTTACTGCGCTGCGCAGCCCCAAGGCCGACAACGGCTATTATTCCAAGGCCTTCGCTGATTTTCTGGGCAACATCCCCGAAATCCGCCGCCGCGTCGAAGCACAGTATGCAGGAACCGACTATCCCTCGACGGGCTTCCTGGCGGGCAGCCCCCATGCCGGACAGCCGTTCAATCCGGAAGTGGGAACTGTGGGCGAGACCTCCTCGGACGTGCTCATTCCCGCATTCATAGCGGCCTACACCAACACTCCGGCGCATAAGCAGTACCTGACACCTTTCCCCGACTTTTCCGCCGTGCTTCCAAACTGGCGCATAACCTACGACGGTTTCATCAATCTGGGCAACATGCGCGACATCTTCAAGACTTTCACTATCACCCACGCCTACCAGTGCACCTATTCCGTGGGCTCCTACTCCAGTTACCTGAACTGGGCCCAGGCCGACGGCAACCTCGGCTTCACCCTCGATGAGCTCACCGGCATGCCCATGCCCACATCGCCGTTCAATATCTCGTCGGTGGCCATAACCGAGCGCTTCGCTCCGCTTTTCGGCGTGAACGTTACACTGAAGAACGAGCTGCAACTCAACGCCGAATACCGCGACCAGCGAACCATTACCCTCAACTCTGCAGCCGGACAGGTGGTGGAAGCGGCACAGAAAGGCATAACGCTCGGCCTGGGCTACAAAATCGTGGGCTTCAACACCGTGCTGAAGATGAAAGGCTCGCAGCAGGGCGTGAGCAACGACCTCACGCTCAACGCCGACGTATCGTTCCAGCACAACCAGGCACTAATCCGCCGCATCGAGACCAACTACACCCAGCCCACCAGCGGCACCAACACATTCAACATCAACTTCTCGGCTTCGTACATCCTTTCGAAGCGCCTCACCGTGGCCGCATACTTCGACCACCAGGTTAACAGCCCCATCGTAACCACCAGCTCCTACCCCACCTCCAGTACGTCCTACGGACTGTCGTTCAACCTGTCTCTGGCCAGATAACGCTCGCGTCGGGTGTTCTGCCGGCAATTGAATCGACAGCCCCGCCAGGCCTAGGATTCCAATTGGCGAGGACTCCCACAATTGGCATAGCAATTGGCATAGCAAAGCTCCGATTATAACTTTTTAGCAGTGGATTTTACGACAAATCGTGCTAAAATCGTTATCTTTGCGCTTCGGAAAGGCGAAAGCCATATCTCCCTCGACCAACGAAAACTCAAATTTTCCGTATAAATTCCACGCTTATGAGCAAAGAAAAAAAATTCTTGACCTGCGATGGTAACCAGGCAGCCGCCCACGTGAGCTACATGTTCTCGGAAGTGGCCGCAATCTACCCCATTACACCGTCGTCGACAATGGCTGAATATGTCGACGAATGGTCTGCCGCAGGACGCAAGAACATCTTCGGCGAAACAGTCCTGGTGCAGGAAATGCAGTCGGAAGGCGGCGCTGCCGGCGCTGTCCACGGCTCCCTGCAGGCCGGTGCTCTCACCACCACCTACACCGCCTCCCAGGGTCTGCTGCTGATGATTCCCAATATGTACAAAATCGCCGGTGAGCTTCTGCCCACCGTGTTCCATGTATCGGCCCGCACAATCGCATCCCACGCCCTCAGTATCTTCGGCGACCACCAGGATGTGATGGCCGTTCGCCAGACCGGCTTTGCCATGCTCGCCGAAGGCTCCGTGCAGGAAGTCATGGATCTTTCCGGCGTAGCCCATCTCGCCACCATTTCCAGCAGCATACCTTTTGTAAACTTCTTCGACGGCTTCCGTACCTCCCATGAAATCCAGAAAATCGAAACTCTGGAAATGGAAGACCTCGAACCCCTGCTGGACCGCAAGGCAGTGGCCGAATTCCGCAAGCGCGCACTCAGCCCCCAGGCTCCCGTAGCACGCGGCCTTGCCGAAAACGGCGACGTGTTCTTCCAGCACCGTGAAGCCTGCAACAAGCACTACGAGGCCGTGCCTGAAATCGTGGAAAGCTACATGGCTAAAATCAGCGAGATCACAGGCCGCGAATACCATCTGTTCAACTACTACGGCGCTCCCGATGCCGAACGCGTGATCATAGCCATGGGTTCCGTGACCCAGGCTATCGAGGAAGCAATCGACAACCTCGTTGCCAAAGGCGAGAAAGTGGGTCTGGTAGCTGTTCACCTATACCGTCCCTTCTCGGTGAAGCACCTTCTGGCTGCCGTTCCCGCCACAGCCAAACGCATCGCCGTGCTCGACCGCACCAAGGAACCCGGCGCCAACGCCGAGCCCCTATATCTCGATGTGAAAGAAGCATATTACGGCCGCGAAGACGCCCCAGTGATTGTAGGCGGCCGCTACGGTCTGGCTTCGAAAGACACCACTCCCTCGCAGATTCAGGCTGTTTACGAAAACCTCGCGCTTCCCATGCCCAAGGACCACTTCACCCTGGGTATCGTGGACGATGTAACCTTCACTTCCCTGCCCCTGCTTCCCGAAGTTGCCATGGGCGACCCCAGCACATTCGAAGCCAAGTTCTACGGTCTCGGTGCCGACGGTACAGTGGGTGCCAACAAGAACTCGGTGAAGATTATCGGCGACAACACCAACAAATACTGCCAGGCATATTTCGCCTACGACTCCAAGAAGAGCGGCGGCTTCACCTGCTCGCACCTTCGCTTCGGCGACAAGCCCATCCGCAGCACCTATCTGGTGAACACCCCCAACTTCGTGGCTTGCCATGTACAGGCGTATCTGAACATGTACGACGTAACCCGCGGTCTGCGCGACGGCGGCACCTTCGTGCTCAACACCATATGGGACGGCGACCAGCTGGCCAAGCATCTTCCCAACCACATCAAGAAGTACTTCGCCCAGCACAATATCACCGTTTACTACATCAACGCAACCAAAATCGCGCAGGAAATCGGACTGGGCAACCGCACCAACACCATTCTGCAGAGCGCATTCTTCCGCATCACCGAGGTTATCCCCGTGGATCTGGCCATTGAGCAGATGAAGAAATTCATCGTGAAGAGCTACGGTAAGAAAGGCCAGGACGTAGTGGACAAGAACTTCGCCGCCGTGGACCGCGGCAACGAATATTCGCGTCTCGATGTGGATCCCGCATGGGCCCAGCTGCCCGACGAGAAGCCGGCAGAAATCGACGCCCCCGAGTTCTTCACCAAAATATGCCATCCCATCAACGCCCAGAACGGCGACCTGCTCAAAGTATCCGACTTCGAGAACATCGCCGACGGCACCTGGCAGCAGGGAACAGCCCGCTACGAGAAACGCGGTGTGGCCGCATTCGTACCCGAATGGCTGGAAGAAAACTGCATACAGTGCAACAAGTGCGCATATGTGTGCCCCCACGCTTCGATCCGTCCGTTCCTGCTCACTCCCGAAGAGACAGCGGCATCGCCTTTCGGCGAAACCGGTTCGCTGCCCGCCATGGGTCCGGTCTTCAAGGGTCTGCGTTTCATCCAGGCTGTCGACGTGCTCGACTGCCTCGGCTGCGGCAACTGTGTTGAGGTATGCCCCGGCAAGAAAGGCGTGAAAGCTCTGGAGATGAAACCTCTGGAATCACAGCTGGAAGTACAGAAAGACTGGGATTTCTGCGTGGACCACGTAGCCAGCAAGCAGAACCTGGTAGATGTGAAGCTCAACCCCAAGAACAGCCAGTTCGCAACCCCGCTGTTCGAATTCTCCGGCGCCTGCTCGGGCTGCGGCGAGACTCCCTACGTGAAACTCGTGTCCCAGCTATTCGGCGACCATCAGATGGTAGCCAATGCCACCGGCTGCTCCTCCATCTACTCCGGTTCCGTGCCCTCCACCCCCTACACCACCAACGCCGAAGGCCACGGCCCGGCATGGGGCAACTCCCTCTTCGAGGACTTCGCCGAATTCGGTCTGGGCATGAAGGTAGCCACCGAAAAAATCCGCGAACGCATCGCCGCCCTGATGGAAGCCGCCACCACCTGCCAGGAATGCTCCGATGAAATCAAGGCTCTGGCAGCCAAGTGGCTCGCAGGACGCGACAGCGCCGGCGAAACCTATGAGGTGTACAACAAAATCGTTCCTCTGTGCGAGGCATGCGGCTGCAACATCTGCAAAGGCATCCTCGAACTCAAGAACTACATCGTAGCCCGCAGCCAGTGGATTATCGCCGGCGACGGCGCTGCCTACGATATCGGCTTCGGCGGTCTCGACCACGTACTCGCTTCCGGAAAGAACATCAATGTGCTGGTTCTCGACACCGAAGTGTACTCCAACACAGGCGGCCAGTCGTCGAAGGCAACACCTATCGGAGCCATCGCCAAGTTCGCTTCGTCGGGCAAGCGCATCCGCAAGAAAGACCTCGGCCTCATCGCCACAACCTACGGCTATGTATATGTGGCACAGGTTGCCATGGGTGCCGACCAGGCCCAGACCCTCAAGGCCATCCGTGAAGCCGAAGCATACGACGGACCGTCGCTGATTATCGCCTACTCGCCCTGTATCGCCCACGGCCTCAAGAGCGGCATGGGTCATTCCCAGGCCGAGGAAGCCAGCGCAGTCGAATGCGGCTACTGGCATCTGTGGCGCTACAACCCCGATGCTGAGCTCAAGGGCGAGAATCCTTTCACTCTCGACAGCAAGACTCCGGACTGGGACAAGTTCGAAAACTTCCTCATGGGCGAAGTACGCTACGCTTCCGTCAAGAAACAGTATCCCACTGAAGCTTCCGAACTCTTCGCAGCCGCACGCAGCAATGCCCAGTGGCGCTACAACAATTATCTGCGCCTCAGCAAACAGCAGTGGGGTGTAGATCCCGAAGTGGCTCAGATTGAAAATGACAACAAATAAGCCATAATTCGCCAAAACACAGCAGAGACCGCCCCGGACAGTCCGCGGCGGTCTCTTTTCTTTGAACTTCGAACACATTACCGGCGTTATGATACGTAAAGCATTAATATTACTCTCACTGATGACAAACTCATACACCATATCGGCGGCCGACATTGCCCTGCCCCGCCCGGAAACCTCCGGCGGCCTCCCGACAGGCCGAGCGCTGGAAATGCGCAGAAGCACACGAGAATTCGACAAGGAGCGCGCCTTGTCTACAGAAGTGGTTTCATCGCTTCTGTGGGCATGCTGCGGCATAAACCGGCCGGCCGACGCCCACCGCACCAACCCCACGGCAATGAACTGGCAGGAAATAGACGCCTACTACTTCGATTCCACCGGAGTCTACCTCTACGACTTCGCAGCCAACCGCCTGATAAAGAAAGCCGACGGCGACCACCGCCGCCTCCTTGCAGGCACTGCCGAATTCAGCCAGAATTTCGTGCTCGACGCTCCGGCAGCCATTCTGCTGGTAGCGGAAATGAATCGCACGGCAGGCGGCGAACGGGCCTCGATGATGGCTGCCGCCGATGCTGGCATAGCCTCGCAGAACATAAACATATACTGCGCGGCCAACGGCCTTGCCACGGTGACCCGCGCCACACTCGACGCCGATGGCATCCGCAAACTTCTCGGCCTGCCACAATCGGCCCTGCCGCTGCTCAACAACCCGGTTGGATATCCCGCACAATAATGTTTTACTGATATCCCGGATACTTACCCGCGGCAAAGTCCAAATAAATTTGGCTTTGCCCTCGACTTATCCGTATCTTTGACTGCGTCTTAGATACTCACGCTCGGCAAAGTCCAAATAAATTTGGCTTTGCCCTCGACTTATCCGTATCTTTGCAAAACATCGGCAAGCAACGCCACACAATGAAACAACAAAGCACACTGACAGAATATATCAGCCAGTCCATACGCGACAACTGGAATCTTCCGGCTCTCACCAATATCGACGCTGTGACATACCGCTACAGCGATGTTGCCGTGAAAATAGCCAAATATCACCTCGCATTCGCACATGCCGGTGTTGCCGTCGGCGACAAGATAGCTTTCTGCGGCCGCAACAGTGCCGAATGGGCAATAGGCATCCTTGCCAGCCTTACATACGGTGCTGTTAGTGTGCCTATTCTTCCGGGATTCACTCCTGAAACAGTAGAACATCTGGTGAACCACAGCGAAGCCCGCCTGCTGTTTGCCGACGCCGACACATGGAACAGCGTCAGCGCCGACCGTATGCCTGCAATCGACGCCGCAATCCGGATTTCCGACAGCAGTCTGTTGTTCTCGCGTTCCGAGAAAATGACATTTGCCGCCGAAAACTACAACAGACTTTTCGGCGAACGCTATCCGGGAATCTTCACCCCCGAAAACGTAGATTACCCCGTGCACAATGGCGGCAATCTGGCTCTGATAAATTATACCTCCGGCTCCACCGGCTTCTCCAAAGGCGTGATGCTCACCTACGGCAACCTCTGGAGCAACATACAGTTCAGCATCGACGGTCTCGATTTTCTCAAGCCAGGAGACACAATGCTGAACATGCTGCCTCTTGCCCACATGTTCGGCCTCACCGTGGAGCTTCTGCATCCGCTGGTGAAAGGATGCCATGTTTTCATGCTTTCGCGCACGCCTTCTCCCGCAGTCCTCCTGGGAGCTTTCAGCAAAGTGCATCCAAAACTGGTGGTTACAGTGCCGCTGATTATCGAGAAAATGGTGAAAACCCGTGTTTTCCCAAAATTGCGACGTCCGGCAATGAAAGTTGCCATAGCTGTTCCCCTGCTACGCGACAAGGTGCTGGCAAAAATCCGTAAAGCCCTGCTGGAAGCCTTCGGCGGAAACCTTCAACAACTCATTGTGGGAGGCGCCGCACTCGACAAGGATGTGGAAGCTTTCCTGCGCCGCATCGGCTTCCCGTTCACCGTGGGCTACGGAATGACCGAATGCGGCCCGCTGATATGCTACGCGCCCTGGACCCGCCAGCGGCCTGGATCCTGCGGTAAAGCGGTGGACCGCATGGAACTCCGCATCGACTCGCCCGACCCTACAGTAACACCCGGCACCCTGTGGGTGCGCGGCGACAATGTTATGAAAGGCTACTACCGCAACCCCGAAGCCACCCACGCGGTATTCGACGGAGAATGGATGAATACCGGCGACATATGCCAGATCGATGCCGACGGATATGTCTATATCCGCGGACGCGACAAAAACATGATTCTCGGCCCGTCGGGACAGAACATATATCCCGAAGAAATCGAACAACAGATCAACAACCTGCCATTGGTCGACGAAAGTCTGGTGGTAGACCGCCAGGGCAAACTGGTAGCCCTGATCGTACCCGATGCTGATTCCACCGCCAATATGGACAGAAACCGCATGTCGGCTGCTATAGTAAAAGAAATAGCCTTGCTCAACAAGCGACTCCCCTCCTTCAGCCAGATTCGCGACTTCGAACTGATGGACCACGAATTCGAGAAAACGCCAAAACGCTCCATCAAACGCTTTCTCTACAATTAAGAGGTCGTCGAAAACTTATGAACCCCTTGCAGATATGACATCCAACCAATCACTACCACATAGCAAAGCACTGGTCGGCGAAGCTCTTGACAGAGTGCTCGCCGGAGAAAGCCTCGATTGCCAAATCCTGTATGCCCTCGCCGACATCGATGATTCCGAAGGGCAGCAGGCGTTGCTCGATGCCGCGGCGAAAATCACGGCACAGTTCTGCCCGCGCAAGTTCGACAGCTGTTCCATTGTGAACGCCCGTTCCGGACGCTGCTCCGAAAACTGCAAATGGTGCGCCCAGTCGGCCCACTTCCACACCGGCTGCGACACCTACGACATAATAGATGCCGATGAAGCCATGGAAACCGCCGCACACAACGCCCGGTCGGGTGTTGGACGGTTCTCGATGGTTGCCAGCGGACGCTCCGTGAGAGGCAAGGCTCTGACCGATATCTGCACCATCCTGAAGCAGGTAAAAGAAGAGACAGGCATAGCCACATGCGCCTCGCTCGGCCTTCTCGGCAAAGAGGAGCTCCAGGAGCTATGGAACGCCGGCGCCCGCCGCTACCACTGCAACCTCGAAACAGCTCCATCGCATTTCGGCAACCTGTGCACCTCGCACACCCAGGCCGACAAGCTCGCCACCATAGAGGCTGCGCGGAGCATCGGTTTCGGCATATGCTCGGGCGGCATAATAGGAATGGGCGAAAGCCGCAGGCAACGGGTCGAGCTGGCAATAGAACTGCGAAAGGCACGGCCAGTGTCGATTCCAATCAACATCCTTGTGCCGATAGCAGGCACACCACTGGAAAAGACCGAACCGATTTCCGACAACGAAATTCTGCTCACCGTCGCCCTGTTCCGCATGGCACATCCTACAGTACAGCTCCGACTTGCCGGAGGACGTGCCCGCCTGAGCCGTGAAACGATGCTGAAAGCGCTTAAGACAGGCATCAACGGCGCCATCACCGGCGACATGCTCACAACAACCGGCTCTACCATCCAGGCCGACAAAGAATTAGCCACACAAGCAGGATATGACTTCTGAACCATTCCGTTTCAGCCGCCGGCAGCTTTCCGAATATGCCGGCCTTGACAGCGCCAAAGGACGACGGCGGAGCGGCATTTTCGTGGCAGAAGGCTCAAAACTGGTGCTCGAGCTCATGGTGCGTTTCCGCCCTGCGGACGTCTATGCCACCGCAGCCTGGGCGGAAGCCTCACCGGACATCGACACGACCGTTGTGCGGCCGGCCGAGCTGCGCCAGATTTCCAGGCTCACCTCCCTGCCCGAAGTAATAGCATTCTTCCACCTGCCTGCCGCCACCCGGCCATCCCTTCCGGCAGACGACGAACTCGTTGTCGCCCTTGACTGCGTGCAGGACCCCGGCAATCTGGGCACAATAATACGCTGCTGCGACTGGATGGGAGTGAAACACATAGTAGCATCCGCCGAAACGGCAGACTGCTTCAACCCCAAGGCCGTGCAGGCAAGCATGGGCGCGCTGGCTCATGTGGACATATCCTACACCGACCTTGCCGCATATCTCGCTGCAGCCCGCGACCACAGCACTCCCGTTTACGGAACGTTCATAAACGGCGACAACATCTACACCGCCAATCTCGGCCCTGGCGGAATCCTGCTGATGGGCAACGAGGGCCATGGCATCGGCGACGCCTGCGCCGCAGCAGTGAGCCGGCGCATAACAATACCACCATTTCCGGCAGGCGCATCGCCGGTGGAAAGCCTCAATGTAGGCGTAGCCACCGCCATCGCCCTCTCACAATTCCGTTCACGAATGCAGTAATACCCGCCATGGCAAAAACTCGCGAAAAAACATTATGGTTCTGCTCGGAATGCGGGGCAGACTCTCCGAAATGGTCTGGCCGATGCCCGGCCTGCGGTGCGTGGAACACCATGGTAGAGGAAAAGGTGAGCAGCACCAAAGGCGCTTCAAGTTCCAGAAACGCAGCCAGAAGCACAGCCCGCCCTGTAAACCAGATAGAAACCACCGACGAACCTCGCTACCAAATGCCCTCCGAGGAACTCAACCGCGTGCTCGGAGGCGGCCTGGTGCGCGGCTCCATAGTGCTCATCGGCGGCGAACCGGGCATCGGCAAAAGCACCCTTGTGCTACAGAACCTGCTTGCGGTGAGGAACCGACGCATACTTTATGTCAGCGGCGAGGAAAGCGCCACCCAGCTGAAACTGCGTGCCGACCGCATAGGACGCGGATCCGACAATCTGTTCATTGTCTGCGAGACATCACTGGAGAACATCTTCCAGCACATCGACCAGGTCCAGCCGGAAATACTGGTAGTGGATTCCATACAGACCATAGCCTCCGACACTCTCGAATCCTCGGCCGGCAGCGTCAGCCAGGTACGGGAATGCGCAGCCTCATTGCTGAAATACGCCAAAGAAAGCGGCGTACCCGTGCTGCTCATAGGGCATATCAATAAAGAAGGCACCATCGCCGGCCCAAAAGTACTTGAGCACATTGTCGATGCCGTACTACAGTTCGAAGGCGACCGCCAGCACATGTACAGGCTGCTGCGGGCAATCAAAAACCGCTTCGGCTCCACAAGCGAAATCGGCATATACGAGATGATGCAACGCGGCCTGCGCGAAGTAACCAACCCCTCGGAAATGCTCGTAAGCCTCGATGGCGATGAACTCTCCGGCGTGGCCATAGGCGTTACGCTCGAAGGAATACGACCCTTCCTCATCGAAGTGCAGGCACTGGTGAGCACCGCCGCCTACGGCACACCCCAACGCAGTGTCAACGGCTTCGACAGCAAGCGGATGAACATGTTGCTCGCCGTTCTGGAAAAGCGTGTAGGCTTCAGACTCGGCCAGAAAGACGTGTTCCTGAACATCGCCGGCGGATTGCGAGTCTCCGACCCCGCGCTCGACCTCGGCGTCGTAGCCGCCGTTCTCTCCAGCAACGTCGACATGGCCATATCCCGCGGATGGTGCATGGCCGGCGAAGTGGGCCTGTCGGGCGAAATCAGACCGGTGACACGCATCGAACAGCGAATATCGGAAGCCGCCAAACTCGGCATGACCGACATGCTCATACCCGCCGGAAACCTCAAAGGCATCGACACCTCGCGCATGAACATACGCATCCATCAGGTTGCTAAAGTTTCCGACGCCTTCCGCGAATTATTTGGCTGAAAAATGCGGCGGCAACAGTTATTTTATTAACTTTGCAGCACCAATCGCGGTAGTAGCTCAGTTGGTAGAGCATCAGCTTCCCAAGCTGAGGGTCGCGAGTTCGAGCCTCGTCTACCGCTCAATAGATAAAACGCTGGTTATTAGCTAATTCAAAAAAAGCAATAACCAGCGTTTTTTGCCTCTCCTCCCTAAAAAAATACATATCATCTATGATGCTTTACAGAGTGTTACTATTTATGTCAGCCAAGAGATAGACCTGCCTCTGATACAGCCAATCTATCGTGAACGCAGGCCAATATCGTCCGTGAGATACTTGAAAAATCCCGTCCTGCCGTTGCCTTGACAGAACGTATGATAAAGGCATCCGCAGTAGTGGGCTTCGATGAATCGCGATGTTACACCAATGGGAAGCTCAACTGGTCGTGGATTGGGCAGACAACAAAAGATGTGCAGACACTGTTGCGGGAAGCCATACACCTGAGGAATGAGAACCCCGATGAGGTAATCCCTAAAGACAGTTGGCTGACGAGGCTGGATGAGTTGCTC
>ERZ777011.477-NODE-477-length-61772-cov-69.168949_pt1 | contig 61772 bp, 47 predicted proteins | sample MGYA00374964_ERZ777011 | MGnify/ENA primary metagenome ERZ777011 (study PRJEB29310, sample SAMD00008975) | mouse gut metagenome | study: EMG produced TPA metagenomics assembly of the Metagenome analysis of fecal microbiota from mouse which was promoted...
CCTTTGCCTATTGCACCACAACATAGAAGGGACGCCAGTACCACGGCGTCCGGCTCCACTCCACACGGCCACTTGCAGTCGTTCTAATGCTTCCACGACGACAATCCGGGGCCGCGCATCATATGACCATCCGGATTCACGGGCGCCGTACTACTGGCACCCCTACCAACATTATCGCCGTTTTGCAGCCGTGTTTTTACATAGACCCCAAAAAAGCGAGGCTGCGCCATATGGCACAGCCTCGCTGTCAGAGTATGTTAAGCTGTAGGCTTATTTGTTTTCGAGGGTCTCGACTTCCGGGTCAACTCCCCACTGCTGGAGCGAGAGACGACGGTAGTTGTTGTAACGCCACTGGGCATTTGACTTGGCGGCTGCGAAGAGTTCGGCTGCCTCTGTCGGGTACTGCTTCATAACGGAAGCGTAGCGTACCTCGCCCTTGAGGAAGTCCTCAAACGCATCCCAGTTGGGTTCCTTGCTGTCGAGAGTGAAGGGGTTCTTGCCTTCAAGCTCGGCTGCGGGGTTGTAGCGCCAGAGCTGCCAGTAACCGCATGCTACCGCGTTGGCCTCTTCCTGCTGTGCCTTGCCCATGCCGGCCTTGATGCCGTGGTTGATACAGGGTGCGTAGGCGATAATCAGCGAAGGTCCGTCGTAGGCTTCAGCCTCGCGGATGGCCTTGAGGGTCTGTGCCTGATCGGCGCCCATAGCCACCTGTGCTACGTATACATAGCCGTAGGTAGTGGCGATAAGGCCGAGGTCTTTCTTGCGGATGCGCTTGCCTGATGCTGCAAATTTGGCGATAGCACCGATAGGAGTGGCTTTCGAGGCCTGACCGCCGGTGTTGGAGTATACTTCGGTGTCGAGTACGAGTATGTTGACGTCCTTGCCCGATGCGATGACATGGTCAAGACCGCCGAAGCCTATATCGTAGGAAGCACCGTCGCCGCCGATGATCCACTGGCTGCGCTTGATGAGGTAGTGCTTGAGTTCGAGCACCTTCTTGCAAGCGTCGCAACCACACTGTTCCATCAGAGGCACGAGAGCGTTGGCTATCTCGCGGCTGCGGTCGGCGTTGTCTTTCTCGTCAAGCCACTGGGTGGCGAGGGCTTTTATTTCGTCGCTGCACTTGGGGCAGTCAAGCAGAGCACGTACATCGTTGTCAAGACGGGCGCGCATCTTCTCGTTGGCGATAGTCATACCAAGACCGAATTCGCAGAAGTCCTCGAAGAGTGAGTTGGCCCATGCCGGACCGTGTCCGTTCTCGTTCTTGGTGTAAGGAGTCGAGGGCACAGAGCCGGAGTAGATAGAGCTACAACCGGTAGCGTTGGCCACTACTTCGCGGTCGCCGAAGAGCTGGGTTATAAGTTTTACATACGGAGTCTCGCCGCAACCCGAGCATGCTCCGGAGAATTCGAAGAGCGGAGTTGCAAACTGCGAGTTCTTGACGTTTGCTTTTACGTCAACGAGGTGAGCTTTTGACTTAACCGACTCAACGCAGTAATCCCAGTTCTTCTGGATGTCGAGCTGAGTCTCAAGCGGCTTCATCTCAAGAGCTTTCACGCCCTTCTTGCCGGGACATACGTCAACACAGTTGCTACATCCGAGACAGTCGAGAACGTCGATAGCCTGCATGAAGCGCATGCCGGTGAATGTCTTGCCGATAGCGGGTATGGTGGCATCTTCGCCGAAAGGTGCGGCCTGCATCTCCTCGGGAGTGAGGACAAACGGACGTATGGCGGCGTGAGGACAAACGTAAGCACACTTGTTGCACTGTATACAGTTTTCCGACTTCCATTCGGGAACGAAAGCAGCCACACCGCGCTTCTCGTACTTGGCTGTGCCCTGCTGCCATGTGCCGTCGGCTTCGGTGAATGCCGATACGGGGAGCAGGTCGCCGTCCTGTGCGTTGATGGGGCGTACTACCTTGTTGATGAATTCGGGGTCGTTGTTGGCCACTGTGGCGTCATCGGGAAGCTGAGCCCATGCGGGATCAACGGGGAGTACCTTGTACTCGCCTCCGCGGTCAACGGCAGCGTAGTTCTTGTCGACAACGTCCTGACCCTTCTTGCCGTAGCTCTTGACAATGAATTTCTTCATTTGCTCGATGGCAAGGTCGACGGGTATAACTTCCGTGATACGGAAGAATGCCGACTGGAGTATGGTGTTGGTGCGGTTGCCGAGGCCGATCTCCTGAGCTATCTTGGTAGCGTTGATGTAGTAAACGGTGATGTTGTGCTCGGCGAAGTAGCGCTTAACCTTGTTGGGGAGGTTCTTGGCGAGTTCATCGCCTTCCCAGATGGTGTTGAGAAGGAATGTGCCGCCGTCGCGCAGACCACGGGTCACGTCATACATGTGCAGGTAAGCCTGTACATGGCATGCCACGAAGTTGGGGGTAGTCACCAAGTAGGTAGAGCGGATGGGCTTGTCGCCGAAACGCAGGTGAGAGCAGGTGAAGCCGCCCGACTTCTTGGAGTCGTAGGCGAAGTAAGCCTGACAGTACTTGTCGGTGTTGTCGCCGATGATCTTTACGGAGTTCTTGTTGGCTCCTACAGTACCGTCAGCTCCGAGACCGAAGAACTTGGCTTCGTAAGTGCTCTTGTCGCCGAGAGCGACTTCGGCCTTCATCGGGAGTGACAGGAAGGTCACGTCGTCCACGATGCCGAGAGTGAATCCGTTTTTGGGTTCGGGGAGGCTGAGGTTTTCGTATACTGAAAGTATCTGTGCCGGAGTGGTGTCCTTAGAAGCAAGACCGTAGCGTCCGCCTACTATCACGGGAGCGTTTTCAACGCCCTTGAAGCAGTCTACTACGTCAAGATACAGAGGCTCGCCCTGTGCGCCGGGTTCTTTGGTGCGGTCAAGCACGGCAATGCGCTTTGCGGTCTTGGGCACTGCTGCAAGGAAGTGCTTTGCCGAGAACGGACGATACAGGTGTACCGATACAAGACCTACTTTCTCGCCCTGCTCCACGAGGTAGTCGATGGCTTCCTGAGCCGACTGGGTCACAGAGCCCATGGCTATGATGACACGCTCGGCGTCGGGAGCTCCGTAGTAGTTGAACAAGCCGTATTTGCGTCCGGTTATTTCCGATATCTTGTTCATGTACTCTTCAACGATGGCGGGCACTGCGTCATAGTACTTGTTGCAGGCTTCGCGGTGCTGGAAGAACACGTCGCCGTTTTCAGCCATGCCGCGTGCTACGGGGTTGGCCGGATTGAGTGCGCGTGCGCGGAAATCGGCGATAGCCTCGTGGTCAACCAACGGAGCGAGGTCATCGTTGTCAAGCATTTCTATCTTCTGTATCTCGTGCGATGTGCGGAAACCGTCAAAGAAGTTTACGAAAGGCACACGCGATTTTAACGTAGAAAGATGTGCTACACCGGAGAGGTCCATAACTTCCTGTACGGAACCCTCGGCAAGCATTGCAAATCCGGTCTGGCGCACCGACATTACGTCCTGATGGTCGCCGAAGATGCTGAGTGCGTGAGAAGCCAATGTACGAGCCGAAACATGGAATACGCAGGGGAGCAATTCACCCGCGATCTTGTACATGTTGGGAATCATAAGAAGAAGACCCTGCGATGCCGTGTAAGTTGTGGTAAGAGCACCGGCCTGAAGTGAACCGTGAACGGCACCGGCGGCTCCGCCTTCAGACTGCATCTCCTGAACCAGTACAGTTTCGCCGAAGATGTTTTTGCGGCCTGCGGCAGCCCACTCGTCGACATACTCAGCCATTGTCGACGACGGAGTGATGGGGTAGATAGCGGCAACTTCCGAGAACATGTAGCTCACATGGGCTGCAGCCTGATTACCATCACAGGTCAAGAATTTCTTTTCTTTACTCATAATCGTGTAATCTATTTTATAGGAAAATATAAATTTAATTCACTGTATTCAATAATATAAATATTATTACGGCAAAATTACATATTAATCCGTTAATAGCCAAAAAATACGTAATTCCTTTACGTGAAAAGCCGTTAATACAGCATATTTATTGTTATAGCGGTCTTTAGCATTAACAGACGTTAAATCATGTGTTAATAGATAGGGTGACAGCGGGTTAACTCAAAAAATAAACTGTTAATGCCCGATTGTACATAAAAACCGTGTTCTGTCGTATTATCTTTGCGGAAAAACAACCTTTAAACCAATAATCACATACAATGAAACGTACACCCAAATTTGACAAGGCATGGAGCGAATCAATAGCCATGCTTCCTACAGAACTTCAGCAACCCCTTACCGAAGCCATCAAGGAGTATCAGATGTCAGGCGCAGACCCGACAGGGCTTGCCCCCATAGCGCAATGCGTGTTCAACCTCCTGAAACCGATTATCGACCGCCGCGCGAAGTCCGCATCCTATCAGCGCCGTCGCCGTGAGGCCGCGGCCGAAGTGCGACGCGCTCCCGCCACCATCGAGGCCGGACGCCTCGTAAAACAGGACCGCAAATACATACGCCTCATAGCCAAGCGCTACAACCTCATACACCGTCACATCAAGTCGGAAATCGACCGCCTGTCGGCCACGTTGACCGCCAACGGCATAGACCGCATCCCCGTACCCCGCTACAAAGAATACCTCGAACAACACCTTGCCGCCATAATACGCTGAACAATACCATTTTGCGGTAGGGGCGCCAGTACCACGGCGTCCGGTCGCGCTCCGTATGGCCACCCGGCCACGCACCCGCACGTCCACTAAACTTCGGTATTCGCAATCCGCATCCCGCATGGCCATCCGGTTCCGCGGGCGTCGTACTACCGGTGTCCCTACCGGCCTGCTTCAGCCGGATGCCGGATTGGCGGGGTCGGACTGCCGCGGAATGGCGGGTTGATACAAAAAATTACGCTAAGGTCATCTCACGACGTCCGTAGCGCTGTAAACCTTAAAAATCTAATCCTATGAAAAAACGTAACAAAGGTACGGTTTTTGTTGTAATCATGCAAATGATTAAATTGAAAATTCTTGAAAATTAACCTTAATAATGTTAAAATAGTTTGATTGTGTTTAAATGAAATAAGGTGTAATATTGCTAAAATGCCTTATTTAAAGCGAGTTGCGGCCATTTGACCTAAGTTGACGTTGTATTGTTAAAATAAAACATTAACTTTGCGATATGGCACAATTTAGAATAAATTATCTTGGCTGCGGTTCGGCTACCCCTACATTAAGGCATTTGCCGAGTTGTCAGGTCGTGGATTTCCGCGACAATCTGTTTATGGTCGACTGCGGCGAGTGCGCACAGTTGTCCGTCAGGCGTCAGCGGCTGAAGTTTACCCGTTTGAACCATATCTTTATCTCGCACCTTCACGGCGACCACTGTCTCGGGCTTCCGGGGCTTATATCGACGCTGGCACTTACAGGCAAGGACGGGGGTGAGATAGTCATACATACATTCAAGGAGGGCAAGGAGATATTTCAGCGCATGCTCGGCTTTTTCTGCAGGGAGATGCCGTTTGACATAAGGTATGAGCTAATAGATCCTAAAGCTACTTCGGTGCTTCTTGACAACGATGCGCTTACCTTGACCTCTTTTCCGCTATATCACAGAGTGCCGTGCTGCGGGTTTATGTTTGCCGAAAAGCCCAAGCTGCGCCATCTGCGCGGCGATATGGTGCGTTTTCACAATGTGCCTGTAAAGGAATATCGTGCTATCAAGGAGGGGCACCCTTATGTGACCCCCGACGGCCGCACCATAGCCAATGAACTGCTTACTACTCCGGCCGATCCGTCGGTAAGCTATGCGTACTGCTCTGACACGGTCTACGACGAGCGGGTGGCAAAATCGGTGGAAGGCGTGCATACTCTCTATCATGAGGCTACATATACCTCGGAGTATGCCGACAAGGCACATAGCCGCGGTCACTCCACCGCTGCCGAGGCCGCACGCATAGCCCGGCTTGCGGGTGCCCGTCAGCTTGTGCTCGGCCACTTCTCGAAACGTTATGATGACGAGACGCTGCATCTTGAGGAGGCGCGAGCCATATTTCCCGATACTGTTATAGCCTCTGAAGGCATGAAACTGGATTTATTATGAACTTTAACGATGATGACCGCCGGTTTATGGAGCTTGCTCTCATAGAGGCGCGTATGGCGTTTGACATGGATGAGGTGCCGGTAGGCGCCGTTGTGGTAAACAAAGGCCGTGTTATAGGGCGCGGACATAATCTGACCGAGACGCTTAACGACGTTACCGCCCACGCCGAGATGCAGGCCATAACCGCAGCAGCCAATACTCTCGGGGGCAAGTATCTGCCCGACAGCACTCTATACGTCACCGTAGAACCGTGTGTCATGTGTGCCGGCGCTATCGGGTGGAGCCAGATACGGCGCATAGTGGTAGGAGCGTCTGATCCGAAGCGGGGCTATTCTACGGTTATGTCGAAGCCTCCGTTTCATCCCAAGGCTGTGGTTGTCACCGGCGTGTTGGCCGATGAATGTGCTTCGCTGATGCGCGATTTTTTTGCCCGAAAGCGTTAAAAACAGAATGAAAATACACCGGATTTTATAATTTTGCATAAGGAAAGTTACTATTATTTTTTCTGATGACAGATATTGAACAATTACCATATGACGAGAGCGCGCGTGCTTTGTCGGCGGCTCTCGAAGAGCGCATTGTCGTGCTTGACGGCGCCATGGGCACCATGATACAGCGTCACGGCCTTTCCGAAGAGGAGTTCCGCGGCGAGCGCTTCGCATCGTGGAAGTGCCGCCTGAAAGGATGCAATGACCTGCTGGCGATTACCCGTCCCGAACTGATTGAGTCGATACACAGAGAATATCTTGACGCCGGGGCGAGGATAATAGAGACCGACTCGTTTAATGCCAACGCGGTGTCGCTTTCCGACTATGGACTGTCGGATTATGCCGATGAGATCAACCGCCGCGCGGCTGCGGTGGCCCGCAAGGCGGCTGACCGCTGGATGTCGGATAACGGAGCCGAACGCTGCTGGGTGGCCGGCAGCGTTGGGCCTACGAGCAAGTCGCTAACCATGTCGCAGGGTCTTGCGGATGGCCGCAGTGATGCGGTGACTTGGGATGAGCTTGCCGATGCTTATTTCGTACAATGCAGGGCCTTGGTAGAAGGTGGTGTCGACTTGCTGCTTATGGAGACCTCTTATGACGGACTGAACGCCAAGGCCGCGCTGTGGAGCGCACGAAGGGCCATGGAAGCGTCAGGACGCCGTGTGCCGGTCATCGTGTCGATGACTCTTACGGAGTCGGGACGCACTCTTGCCGGTCAGACTCCGGAGGCTTTCGTAGCCACCGTGTCGCATGCCGAACCGCTTGCCGTGGGGCTCAACTGCAGTTTCGGCGCCGACAGCATGGGCCGGTATGTCGAGGCGCTCGCATCCGTACCTTATGCGGTGATTGTATATCCGAATGCCGGATTGCCCAATGAAATGGGCGAGTATGACCAGACGCCCTCCGATATGGCGGGGGTGATAGAGCCTATGCTGGCCGGAGGCCTTGTAAATATAATAGGCGGATGCTGCGGTACCACTCCGGCCCACATAGCTGCTATTGCCGAAGCCGCATCTCGCCACAGACCGCGCAAGCTGCCCCGGCGTGAGCATGAGATGCAGCTCGCAGGTCTTGAACTCCTTACGGTGACACCGTCGCGCAATTTCGTAAACGTGGGCGAGCGGTGCAACGTAGCCGGAAGCCGTAAATTTCTGCGGCTGATAAAAGAACACAACATAGACGAGGCAGTCGACATAGCCCGACGCCAAGTCGAGGACGGCGCCGGCATAATTGACGTGAACATGGACGATGCTATGCTTGACGCGCCGTCGGAGATGGCGCGGTTTATAAGCCGGATCGGTGTCGAGCCCGATGTGGCGAAGGCGCCGGTGATGATAGACTCTTCGGACTGGAACACTATAGCTGCGGCGTTGAAGTGTGTTCAGGGACGTCCTGTCGTCAACTCCATAAGCCTTAAAGAGGGTGAGGCCGCATTCCTGCAAAAAGCGCGTCATATAAAAGAGATGGGCGCGGCTGTAGTGGTCATGGCCTTTGACGAGGCGGGACAGGCCGATACGTTTCAGCGGCGTGTCGAGGTATGTGACCGCGCATACCGTCTGCTTACGGAAGTTATCGGCTTCGACGGATGCGATATAGTGTTTGACCCCAATGTGCTTGCGGTAGCCACGGGCATCGAGGCCCATAACTCTTATGCAGCGGATTTTCTTGACAGTGTGGCGTGGATAAAGAGTCATCTTCCCGGAGCCAAGGTGAGCGGCGGCGTCAGCAATCTGTCGTTCTCATTCCGAGGCAATAATTATGTGCGTGAGGCCATGCACTCGCTGATGCTGTATCATGCCATAGGGCGGGGAATGGATATGGCTATCGTCAATCCGGCCGCTATCATGAATGTAGAGGATATAGACCCCGCTTTACGCAAGGCTATCGACGACGTGCTGTTAAATACCGATGCCGGAGCCACCGACCGCCTGATAGCCGAAGCCGGGAAACTGAAGGACGAGAAGGTTTCCGGCAATAAGGCCGCGCCTGCTGCTGACGAGAGTGTGGATGCTGCCGTGAGGATAGAGCGTATGCTTGTAGCCGGTATTTATGACGGCATGGAGCGTTGTCTTGAGGAGGCAATGAAAGAGTGCGGCTCGGCTGTCGGAGTTATCGACGGTCCGCTCATGGCCGGTATGAACAGGGTAGGCGAACTGTTTGGCAAGGGAAAACTGTTTCTTCCGCAGGTGGTGAAGAGTGCCCGCACTATGAAGCAGGCCGTGACATGGCTTACACCGTACATAGAAGAGGAGAAGACCCGTTCGGGAGCTTCGTCGGGGCGTATGGTCATAGCCACTGTAAAGGGCGATGTGCACGATATAGGCAAGAATATAGTAAGTGTGATAATGAACTGCAACGGGGTCGAAATGATCGACATGGGGGTCATGGTGCCCGGTGAGGATATAGTGGCGCGTGCCGTCGAGGAGAAGGCCGACTTCGTGGGCCTGAGCGGGCTTATCACTCCGTCGCTTGACGAGATGTGTCACGTGGCCCGTCTTATGGAAGCGCGCGGGCTCGACATACCGCTGCTTGTAGGGGGCGCCACGGCGTCGGCCCTTCATACCGCGGTCAAGATAGCGCCTTGTTACAGCGGCCCGGTGATATATACACGTGATGCCGCCATGATGCCGTCGGTGGCCCAGCGTCTTCTCAACCCGCTTACTCGTGACGCCATGATAGAGGAGGTGCGTTCCGAGCAGTTGCGTCTGCGTGAGGAGTATGCAGGCCATAGCCGGCTGTTGTCGCTTGACGAAGCTCGTCGTCGCAAGCCCGAGCCTGATTATCCGTGTTACCGTCCGGCCATGCCGGGTGTACATGAATTGACGTTCGGCATCGGCGAGGTGCGCCGTTTCATAAACTGGCGTCCGTTTCTGTCGGCATGGAAGCTCGACGCCTCCTATGCATCGGTTATGGATATCGAGGGCTGCGATCATTGCCGTGCGCAATGGCTCGCGTCGGTACCGACCGATAAGGTTAACAAGGCCGCCGAGGCCATGCAATTGCTGAAAGAGGCCGGGCGTATGCTTGATGAGCTGGAGCGTGACGGTGTCAAGCTGTCGGCCAAAGTCGTATTGTTGCCGGCGGGTTCATATGACGACACGATATTTATGGAGTACAACGGCGAGAGAATCGAGCTGCCGGTTTTGAGACAGCAGCGTCCCGGACCCGAAGGCGATTGTGTGGCGTTGTCAGATTACATATGCCCTGTAGGAAAGGACGGGGAGCTGAAAGACTTTGCAGGCGTGTTTGCCGTTACTTCCGGACCGGTGCCTGCCGACCGTATAAAGCGTTATCGCGAGGAAGGCGACGACTACGAGGCCATACTTATGCAGACTGTGGCCGACCGTCTTGTCGAGGCCGCTACCGAACTCATGCACCTTGTCGTGCGCAGAAAGCTTTGGGGGTATGCCGTTGATGAGAATGACAACGACGGTAACAGACTGCGCCAATATTATAAAGGCATACGTCCGGCTATCGGCTATCCGTCATTGCCCGATCAGTCGCTTATATTTGTCACGGACCGCATAATAGATTATGCCGGGATGGGTATAACCGTTACTGAAAACGGAGCCATGTCGCCCGCGGCTTCCACGACCGGCCTTATACTGTCGCATCCTGACAGCCGCTATTTTGTGACGGGTGACATAGACCTGCGACAGCGCGACGACTACAGGAGGCGCCGCGGCATGTCGGAGGATGATATGGCGAAATTTCTTCCGCGTGGGTGAACCGGTCAGGGTTGAGGCAGTCTTGTGGCCTCCAGTATAGGCAGGTTGGTCTCGGTGGGCACGTAGATGACGGTCTTGTTGTTGAGGTCGCTCTGCTGTCGTACCCAAAGATACTGTATGTACGTGGGAGTAAGACTGCCGTTCTCGATGCGTATGGCTTCGGCTGCGCCTCGTGCACGCTCTATTTCGGCCTGTGCGTTTAGCTTTTCGGCCTCAAGATTGGCTTTAGCCTCTTCGATTTTTATTTTACGGTTTTGTTCGGCCTTGGCAAATTCGGCTCGTCCCGACATCTCCTGTTGCCATACGTTGTAGTAAGGGATGGCTATGAATGCGCCGAGAAGAAGTACAATGCCGAGCAGCACGCACAGTGCTGTGGTAAGATAAATTTTTGAATTGGGTTTCATTGCGTTATGATATTGGTTGGTTCTTATTGTCGTTTTGTCGCCGCGCTTTTACGCAGGCGTCGGTAAGCGTTGGCCATGCGGGTGTCGTAACGGCGTTTTTTGTATGAGGCTCCGTTGTATCGCCGGGCGAAGCCTGCCCAGTCTTTTTTGCGTAGGAAGCGGTCCATGCCTCCGTTTATTACGAAGTTGACAAACAGGTCGAGCTGGTCGTGCTCGGACCGGGACATGCGCATGACGAAATCCTCGCGTGACGAGGCGCCGCACTTCTTCCAGTTGAAGCCTCCTATCTGAAACATGCCCCAGAACGTGCCGTCGATAGCGGCTGTGGAGTCAATGGACATGGCCCCGGAGAGCCGGGCGTGTTGTGCCGTCTGACTTGAGCCGTAGCGGCGTATGTCGGGACGGGCAAACACCTCATGGTGGCTTTTGTGGTATTTTGACAGTTTTATGCCTCTTCTTGCCGCCGCTCTTTTGAACATGGCGAGGTCAAAGTTGACCAGCGGCATGCCGGGAGCATGAAAGCCGTTGTGGTTTCGTCCGGCCTCAATCTCCACTACCGCTTTTATGACGGCTGTCTCGACGCCGAGTCTTTCCGCGGCTTTGCTGTAGTCCTCCTCCGATAGCCGCAGTACGGGGCCGTCGGTGTGTCGCGCCGTCGTTTCACAATCTATGGCGGTCAAACTGTCGGGCATGACTGACACCGCCGAGGTGTCGGGGTCGGCCTGTAGCGATAGCGCCGATATGGCGGCGAGGCAGAGTATGAGGTGGGACATGGCCTGCATGTATAAGCATAAAAATCGCCACAGCCTGCGGCTTCTGACAGCCGGGGCTGTGGCGATATATCAACTTGTTACTTGCCGAGTTCGGCTACCTTTTTCAATATAAGTGTGAGCTGGTTCCAGAACTTCTCTACTGCGGGTATGTGCATCTTCTCTGACGGAGAGTGTACTCCTCGCAGTGTGGGACCGAACGATACCATGTCGAGGTGAGGATACTTGGTGAGGAAAAGACCGCACTCAAGACCTGCATGGATGGCCTTTATGGCCGGTTTGACACCGTACAGTTCCTCGTAAGCGTCGCTTGCGATCTTCATGATGGGCGAGTTCATGTTGGGAGTCCATCCGGGATATCCGTCGCCGTGAGTGACTTTCGCGCCGGCAAGAAGGAATACGGCCTCTACCTGACGGGCTATGTCCCATTTGCGTGACTCTACGGAACTGCGCTGGCTTGTGGTGACAAGTATGGTGGAGTCGGGCTGCATCTTGACAGCGGCAAGGTTGGTCGAGGTCTCAACGAGTCCTTCGAGGTCATGGCTCATGGATATCACGCCATGAGGACATGCGTAGAGTGCGCGTATAAGATTGAGGCTCGTGGTGCTGTCGATGGCGTACTGGGGTTTGTCGACACTCTCGATGGTAATCTTCATGTTGGGGTCGGTGACCTTGTACTCGTTTTCAACGGCAGCCACAAATTCGTTGAAAGCCACGATGACTTTCTCTTTCTTGGATGACGGTACGCCAAATACGGCATGCGCCGCACGCGGTATGGCGTTGCGCAGATTGCCGCCGCTGATTTCGGCGAGGGTAACCGTCTCGTCGGTCGTAAGTCTGAACAGGAAGCGTGCGAGCAGCTTGTTGGAGTTGGCGCGTCCTTCGTGTATGTCGCCGCCGGAGTGTCCTCCGCTGAGGTTTGACAGGTCGATGTGGAACCAGTGGTTGTCGGCGGGGGCCATTTCGCGCTTGTACTCGAACGTTACGGTCGTGTCTACACCGCCGGCACATCCTATAAATACCTCTCCGTCATCCTCGGAGTCGAGGTTGAGGAGTATCGTGCCGTTCATCATGTCGGCGCCGAGATTGTTAGCTCCTGTCATGCCGGTCTCTTCATCGACGGTGAACAGGGCCTCCACCGGACCGTGCCGGAGCGAGTCGTCGGCTATCACCGCGAGCGAAGCGGCCATGCCTATGCCGTTGTCGGCTCCGAGAGTGGTGCCGTCGGCATGTACCCAGTCGCCGTCTATAATAGTGGTTATGGGGTTGTTCTCGAAGTCGAAGTTCTTGTCGTTGGATTCACATACCATGTCCATGTGACCCTGAAGAATCACGGTGGGCGCGTTTTCGTATCCCGGGGTGGCGGGTTTGCTCATGACTACGTTGCCAACGGCGTCGGTCTTTACGGCGATATTATGCTTGCTTGCGAAATCGAGAAGAAATTCGCGTATCTTTTCCTCCTTTTTCGAGGGACGGGGGACTTTGGTTATCTGGTCAAATATCGACCAGATGAGAGTCGGTTTCAGATCCTTGATTGTCATAATTAAAAAATGTACTTATTGTGTAAGATTATGTTTTAAATCACGGTCGGAATGTGTATAAAATTGTTAAATAATTCACATTTCGCACCCTAAGTTACAAAATAAAATTTAGATATTACCAAAATTTATTTTCCTTTCTTATATTTGCACCGTAAAAACGTAAAGGCATAGTGAAACTCGTAGTCCTGTCAATAATATTGCTTGCTCTTGCAATGGTGCTTTTGGGAGTCAAAGTATTTTTTGTCAAAGGCGGACGGTTTCCGTCTGGGCATGCCCACGACATCCCGGCTTTACGTGACAAAAAGGAACAATAAACTAAAAATTACATTAACATATTACAATGAAGAAACTCGCACTTTGTGCCAAGTCACTTATGCTCATGTTGGCTGTAGTAGCCATGTCCTGCTCCAACAACGCCCCCGCCGACAAACAGAACTCAGCATCGGCATCTTCTGAAAAAACAGGTTCTTTAAACATACGTTATATTGACGCCGACTCTATCGCGGCTCATTATAATCTTGCCAAGGACTTCAGCGAGGCTCAGTTGCGTTCGATAAGCAAAATAGACAACGCCCAGCGTACACGCGGAGCCGAGTTGCAGAAACTTGCCAACTCCATTCAGCAGAAAGTGAACAGCAACGGCTACCTCTCGCAGGCAAGCTATGAGGAAGACATGAAAAACCTTAACAAGAAGCAGGCCGATGCCGAAAACTACCTTGCAAGCCTACAGCGCGAGGCCCAGCAGGAGATGCTTCAGCAGCAGATGCAACTCAGCGACTCTATCGCGGCCTTTATAAAGGATTATAACGCCAAGATGCACTACGACATGATACTCTACAAGGCCGCCGGCGTATATTTCAACCCCGAACTTGACATAACTGACGAAGTCATCAAGGGCCTTAACGCACGCTACAATAAAGTGAGCGAAAAATAATAACCGCACGATGCCGCATAATACAAGGACACACCTATACCGGTGTGTCCTTGCGTGCATTTACGGGTAAACTTAACGTCGTCTCGCGGCGTTTAAATAAAAAACGAGATAAAAGAGCGGGTTAATGCCGCTTTTTGACTATTTTCGCGTAACGGTTTATTTATTGAGAATATAATGGAGACTATTAAGGTAAAAATAATAAACAGGTCGGGCAACGAGTTGCCCGCTTACGAGACGCCTTCGTCGGCGGGTATGGATGTCAGGGCGTTTCTTAAAGAGCCCGTTACCTTGAAGCCGCTTCAGCGTGCGCTTATACCGACCGGACTGTACATACAGTTGCCCCACGGCTACGAGTGTCAGATACGCCCGCGTTCGGGGCTTGCTCTTAAACACGGCATATCGCTCGTCAACACTCCCGGCACTGTCGATTCCGACTATCGCGGCGAGATAGGCGTTATCGTGATAAATCTGAGCGACGAGCCTTTTGTCATCAATAACGGAGAACGCATATGCCAGATGGTCATAAAAGAGTATACACGTGTCGACTGGGAACCCGTGGAGCGCCTTGACGAGACAAAACGTGGCGACGGAGCGTTCGGCCATACCGGTGTTAATTGACTTTATTCTCTTGCTATATGACTTCAAAACTGCGAAACATATTGATATGGCCGGCTGCGCTGATGATACTCTTTTCGGTACTTTCGGGCACCGCCAAGAATGTATCGTTCAATCCCGATGCCGACGGGCTGAAGGCCGACTATCTGTTTATGGAGGCTCTGCGCCACCATGAAAAGGATAATGACGACGCCTATTATGATTTGCTTCGCAGAGCTTACGAACTTGATCCGTCAAATACCGACGTGGCATTTTATCTCGGCTACTACAGCGTAATGATAGCCCGCGAGGACTCTGTTACCTTTCAGCGCGGCTACGATATGATGAAAAGCCACTTTGACAGCAACCCCGAGGATTTTTACTGTAATTTCGTATACGGCTCGATCAATGACCAGCTCGGACGCCGCGACGAGGCTCTGCGGGTGTGGTCGGTGATGGACAGCGTATTTCCCACGAAACCCGATGTCGCCTATAAACTGGCCGAGGCGCTTGTAGCCTCGCAGGACTCGTCAAATGTGGCCAAGTCAATCGACGTATACCGGCGCATAGAGAAGGCGCAGGGTAAAAACATACCTATATCGACGAGAAAAATCAGAGCTTATTTCGTGTCGCAGGACACGGCATCGATATTCAACGAGGTGAATGAGCTTCTGGAGGCTTCGCCGCGCAGCCCGGAAAACAATGTGTTTGCAGGTGACATATATGCCATGTTTTCGGAGCGTGACTCGGCGCTTAAATATTATAACCGTGCCTGCGAGATTGACCCGACTTCGGGACTTGCCTACTATTCGCGTGCCAATTTCTACAAGTCGATAGACGACAGCGTGAGCTATGACCGTGAAGTGTTTCAGGCGCTGAAGCAGGAGAGTCTTGAACTTGACACCAAACTTGAGCTTCTTACGGGCTATATACGCGCTCTATACGAGGATCCGGCGCAGCAGCCGCGTATTCAGGAACTCTTTGCCACTCTTCTTGAGCAACATCCTCACGAGGTGGCCATACATGACCTTTACTGCTCTTATCTGATAGCCGTGCAGGACTATGAACAGGCCGCGGAGCAGATGGGCTATGCCGTGGACATCGATCCGGCATCGGAGGACCGCTGGCGTACACTCATGAGCCTTGACATACAGAACAATGACTTTCAGAAAGCGGTGAAAGAGGGCGAGCGTGCCGTACATTATCATCCGCAAAGTCCGCTTATAAATCTCGTGCTCGGGTCGGCCTACACGCAACTCAAGGAGTATGACAAAGGACTGGCGGCATTGAACAGATCGCTGGAGTATACCGACTCGGCCGACTACGAGGCGGTGTCGCAGGTACTGTCGTCGATAGGCGATGCATATTATGCCAAAGGCGATGCCGACTCCGCCTTTGTATACTATGACAGGGCCATAGCCACCAATCCGTCCAATCTGCTGGCTCTCAACAATTGCGCTTACTATCTGGCCGAAGCCGGCAAGGATCTTGATAAAGCGGAGCGCATGAGTGCCGTGACCATAAAGGAGGATCCGGATAACGCCACCTCGCTTGACACCTACGCATGGATAATGTTCAAGAAAAACAACTATGTCGAGGCTATGGTGTATATCGACAAGGCTATTGAAAATTCACCGGAGCCGTCAGAAGAGCTGTTTCATCACGCCGGCGACATATATTTCATGAACAAAGAGTATGACGAGGCTATTGACTTCTGGAAAAAGGCCCTTGCCCTTGACCCCGAAAACGAGCTTCTGAAGAAGAAAGTTAAGCATAAGGCATATTTTTACGAATAACCGACTGTCAGCTAACGAAATTATCAATGAAAAAATCATCACAGTTAATACTTATAGCTATATTGCTGACAGCAGTTGCGGCCGGGTGCCACTCCTCGCGCGAGGCATCGCGTACCGAAGTGTCGGCTCAGCTTCCCGAGGGCGCCTCATTGCGTCAGCACTACGAACACATGGTGAAGTCGTACGGTGATTGGACCGATGTCAGTGTGCCGGTGAGCATAGCCATATCGTCGCCGCAGAATGTGTCGGTGTCGGGTCGTGTCAGTATGATACGCGGCAAGCTGATTGACATAAGTATGCGCATGTTCGGCTTTGAAGTGGGGCGTATATACATAACTCCCGACTCCATGTTTATGAAGATGAAGCCCGGCAAGACCTACATGGCCGAGCCGTACTCGATTGTATCCTCCCATGTGCCTCTGTCGATAGAGAACGTTCAGGATATGCTTATAGGTCGTATGTTTATGCTGGGCGACAACAGACCGGGCGGAGCCGGCTACGGCAGTTTTGACATCGAGCCGTCAGGCGCAGAGTCGGATGAATGGCTCGCCATACCGAAAAAACAGCCTTCAAAGGCCCGCTACGGTTTTGTGGCAGGCTATGATGACATAGTGAGGACGCTCATGATAACCGTCACCGGCACTGACGTGGTGTGTACGGCTAAGTACGGCGATTGCGGATACTGGGCTCCGGTAGGCGAACTCGCTTCTGCGGTCGACGTCAACGTCACCGGAAAGAACAAGGTGAGAGTCTCGCTTCAATGGAAGTGGGCGAGTGCCAAGTGGAATGAAGGGGTCGACTCCCGGTGGAGCTGTCCGTCGGGCTATCGGCGCGTGAAAGTGGCCGATATGTTGAAAAAGGGTATTTCGGAGTAAAGAGCAAGTGGGAAAAGGTATGTTGAGGCATTTGTTGATAATCATGCTTGCATTGCTGCTCGCGAGCGGCGACGCTTCGGCAGCGCGTAAGAAACAGCGCAATCTGAGCAGTGTGAAAAAAGAGCAGAAAGCTACGCAGAGAGCTATAAAACTTACTGCGGAGCAGATAGAAGCCAATGCCAAAAAGACAGGCCGTACACTTAGCGCTCTTAACGCACTCAATGCGGAAATAACACAACAAAGCAGGTCCATCACCGAGATTGCCGGACAGATTGACTCCATAGATGCTTCAATAGCCGTGATAAGTGACTCGATAAGGATACTTGACGAGCGTCTTGAAGCCATGCGCGCAAGCTATGCCAACTCGATAAAGAGCATGCACAAAGCCAACAGCGGTTCTATGTCGGCGCTGGCATTTATTTTTGCATCAGACTCGTTTACCCAAGCCTACAGACGGGTCAGGTACCTGCGTGAATTTGCTGCTTGGAAGGATAAAAAAAGTACCGAGATAAAGGAGGCGCAGGCGCAACTTGACGGACAACGCAAGCATTATGCCGCGCTTCAGGCCGATAAAAGCGCAGCTATGGCCAGGATGACGTCGACCAAAGCCGACCTTGAAAAGAAACAGAAAGAGACGTCGGTACTTGTGGCCCAGCTTAAAAAGGAGGGAGCGAGTCTGAAAAAAGTGCTTAAGGAGAAAGAGGCACAGGCCCGTGCGCTCGATGCCGAACTTGACAGGCTTATTGCAGAGGAGCAGAGGCGTCAGGAGGCTGAGCGTCGTAAGGCGGAGGAAGCCCGTCGCAAGCAGCAGGAGAAGCAACTCGCTCAGGGGAAGGCCAAAGGCGAGAAGACTAAAGAGACTGAAGCGAAAGGCAGCGCCCCAAAGCCCGCACCGAAACCCAAAGCGTCGTCATCGGCCGCCAATTATGCCACGGCGGAGGCTGACCGTAAGCTGACGGGCAGCTTTGAAAGCAACAAGGGCCGGTTGCTGTTCCCTGTAAGCGGGAAGTACAAGATAGTGCGTCCGTTTGGCCGACACAAGCATCCCGATCTTCCTCATGTCGTGACCGACAACAGCGGTATCGATATAGAAGTACCGCCCGGAGGCAATGCCCGGGCCGTGTTCGGCGGCACTGTATCGGCTATATTCCGCCAGCCGGGTTTCAATACAATAGTTATGGTGCGCCACGGAAGCTACCTGACAATCTATGCCAATCTTACCGATATACTTGTCAAGAAGGGCGATGTGCTTAAACAGGGGCAGACCCTCGGACGCATATACTCCGACCCGGATGACGACAACCGGTCGATTCTGCACTTCGAACTCCGAAAAGAGACCCAGAAACTCAATCCTTCGGCTTGGGTAAGATGATGAGGCTGTCGGTCAGGAGTGTCGCGCGACATTCCATGTCAAAGCGGGTTTTGTCGGCGATAGGTATATTAGGCGGCGCACAGTCCGTGACGATACTATGTTCACTTGTCAGAGTGAAACTTATCGCGCTATGGATAGGCGCGGCCGGTGTGGGTCTGTTCGGACTCTACAATACGGCCATAGAGCTCATAGCGTCGGTTACGCAATTTAATATGCGCAGTGCGGCCGTGCGCGACATTGCCTCGTCGCGTCCTCCTGTTGTCGCACGTATATTTACGGCAGTGCGTCGCTGGGCTTGGTTTCTGGGCCTTTTAGGTGCGTTTCTGACAATTGTGTCGGCTCCGGCGCTTAGCCGGTGGACTTTCGGTGACGACGCTCATTCAGGCGGTTTCATGTGGCTGTCGGTCGTACTGCTGATATCGTCGCTTACCGGCGGCGAACTGGCTATTCTGCAGGGATGCGGCATGCTGCGGCGTCTTGCCCGGGCCTCGTTGTGGGGAGCAGCGGGCGGTCTGGCACTGTCTGTGCCGTTGTTTTACTTTTTCAGAATCGATTCTGTCGTTCCGTCAATCGCGGTATATGCCCTTGCCACCCTCATTGCCGCTCTATTTGTGCGCGAGCGCCCTGAAAAAGTCAGTGTATCATGTCGTGATACGGTGTCGGCAGGCGTAGGTTTTATAAAACTCGGTGCGTGGATGACGGTGTCATCCTTTGCCGCCGTGCTTGCGCAGTATGCCATCATCGCTTATATAAATGCGCGGGGAGGCATGGCGGAGACCGGTTATTTTCAGGCGGGATATACTTTGGTCAACCGCTGTGTGGCTGTACTTTTTGCGGCGATAGGTATGGAGTTTTATCCTCGCATGGCATCTGCGGTGCGGTCGCGCAGAACAACATCGGTTTATGTGAGCCATGAGATTGCGGTTATTTCGGCTCTGCTTATACCGGTAGTGCTGTTGTTTGTCGTTTTCCGACATTTTATAGTGTGGCTGCTTTATACACCTGATTTTTATTGTATAGAGACTTATATTTCTTGGGCCGTTGCCGGAATGCCGTTCCGTGCGGTCGGCTGGTGCATGGCCTATGTCATATTGGCGCGTGGCGACGGCATTGTGTATCTGTTTACCGAGGTTGCGAGCGCCTTGGTGTATTATTTTATGACTGTGCTCCTATATAACGGCTATGGCCTTGACGGGGCCGGATATGCCTATATAATATGGTATGCCGTATATATGTGTATAACCGGCGGGGTATATTTTGGCCGATACGGTATGAGACTGTCGTCGCGTTCGGCATGGCTTGTGGCTGCGTCATCGATTGCCGTGGTGCTGTCGGTTCTTGCAGTCGGTATGTCGGGCTGATGCCGCCGTCGGATGTCTGTCAATAAAAAAGGACTGCGCCGAGCGCAGTCCTTTTCCGTATAGAATTGTCATTTTATGGCAAATATCAGTCTTCGTTGCGGTCATCACGACGGCGGTCGTCACGGCGGTCATCACGACGCGGTCCGCGACGGTCATCACGGCGGCGGTCATCGCGACGACGATCGTCACGACGTGGTCCGCGGTCGCCGCGGGGAGCGCGCTGGGGCTCTACGTATCCTTCGGGTTTCTCCATCAAGGCACGCATTGACAGGCGGTATTTGCCGGTCTTCTTGTCAATCTCGATGAGCTTTACCTGTACAGTATCGCCCTCCTTAAGACCCGATGCCTCCATGTTCTCAAGACGGTCCCAGCTGATTTCCGATATATGGAGAAGACCGTCACGGTTGGGCATGAACTCTACAAACGCGCCGAACTCAAGGATTGAGCGTACGGTACCGGTGTATACTTTGCCTTCTTCGGGAAGTTCCACAATGGCGTTGATGAGTTCGAGAGCTTTGTCCATGGCTTCGCGGTTGTTGGCGGCCACTTCGATATATCCTGCATTGTCGATTTCGTCGATTGACACTGTAGCGCCGCTGGCTTCCTGAATACCCTGAATGATTTTTCCGCCCGGGCCTATGACGGCGCCGATGAGGTCTTTGGGTATTGTCATGGTGACTATGCGCGGTACGTGAGGCTTGTAGTCTTCGCGCGGTTCGGCTATGGCTTCCTGAATCTTGTCGAGGATGTGCATGCGGCCGTCGCGTGCCTGAAGAAGAGCCTTCTCAAGTACTTCATAAGACAGACCGTCGACCTTGATATCCATCTGTGTGGCAGTGATACCGTCGCGAGTACCGGTTACCTTGAAGTCCATGTCGCCGAGGTGGTCCTCGTCACCGAGTATGTCGGAGAGTACGGCGTACTTTGAGCCGTCGGTGTCGGTGATAAGACCCATAGCTATACCGCTGACGGGTTTCTTCATCTTCACACCGGCGTCAAGAAGAGCCAGAGTACCGGCACATACGGTGGCCATAGATGAGGAACCGTTTGACTCAAGTATGTCGCTCACTATGCGGCAAACGTAGGGGAAGTTGTCGGGGAGCATGCTCTTGAGGGCGCGGTGTGCGAGATTGCCGTGTCCTACCTCGCGACGGCCGACTCCACGCTGTGCTTTGGCCTCGCCGGTAGAGAAGGGCGGGAAGTTGTAGTGGAGGAGGAAGCGCTCGCGGCCTTGGTTAAGCACGTCGTCGAGTATCTTTTCGTCGAGCTTGGTGCCGAGGGTCACAGTGGCGAGGGCCTGAGTCTCGCCGCGGGTGAATATAGCTGATCCGTGAGGTCCGGGCACGTAGTCGGTCTCGATCCAGATGGGGCGTATGTCGGTTGTCTTGCGACCGTCGAGACGCACGCCTTCGTCGAGTATGCAGCGGCGCACGGCCTCGCGCTCCACGTCATGATAGTAACGCTTGACGAGAGGAGCCTTTTCTTCGCGTTCCTCTTCGGGAAGCGACTCGATGTACTCGTCGCATATTGCGTCAAACGAGTCCTGACGCCAATGCTTGTCGGCGCATCCGGCCTTTGCTACGGCATAAGCTTTGTCGTAGCACTTGTCGTGCACGTCCTTGCGCAGGTCTTCATCGTTTACTTCATGGCAATATTCACGTTTTACGGTAGTGCCGGCTTCTTCGGCAAGTTCCATCTGTGCCTTGCACTGAACTTTGATAGCTTCGTGAGCTGCTTTAAGAGCTGCGAGAAGGTCGGCTTCCGACACTTCTTTCATTTCGCCTTCCACCATCATGATGTTGTCATAGGTAGCTCCTACCATTAGCTCCATGTCGGCTTTTTCAAGCTGTGCGAATGTGGGGTTGATGACGAATTCACCGTCTATACGGGCCACGCGCACCTCTGAAATGGGGCCGTTGAAGGGTATGTCGCTGACAGCGAGAGCCGCTGAAGCAGCCAGACCGGCCAGTGCATCGGGCATGTCTTCGCCGTCGGCCGAGAACATGATGATGTTGACAAATGTGTCAGCGTGATAATTGTCGGGGAAGAGAGGACGGAGTACGCGGTCAACGAGTCGTGCCGTAAGGATCTCATAATCCGATGCACGGCCTTCGCGCTTAAGGAATCCGCCGGGGAAACGTCCGTTGGACGAGAATTTCTCTTTGTATTCAACTTGCAGGGGCATGAAGTCAACCCCTTCTCCGGCTTCCTTAGCCGAAACAACTGTTGCGAGGAGCATCGTATTGCCCATGCGCAACTCTACCGCTCCATCGGCTTGCTTGGCCAGCTTACCTGTCTCAAGGGTGATGGTACGTCCGTCACCGAGCTCGATGGTTTTCTTAATAGGTTTTGCCATAAAATAGTTAGTCAGTGTTCTTATACTAAAAAATCGTACAAAGATAGTGAATAAATGTCAGGCGGCCAATTAAAATGCTACAATTATTTGAAAACCTTATAATTTACATCGTTTGATTTTGATGTAACGATAAGGTGATTATGGCTCTTTGTCGGTGTGGCTGTTGTTTTTTTGCACATTCTCTTTTCTGAATTCCGACCACCTTTTGTTGAGGTTGCGGTGCGACTTGAAATATGTGATTCCGGTCAGCTGCTTTAACAATACCAATGCTCTCTGCCCGATGTTTTGTCGACGTACTCCTCGCCCTGCCAGTCGGTGGTCGGGAGTAAAATTCAACCTTACATTATCGTGCCTTATCGTGTTGACACGAGCTATGAGCTCCTGAACAGGCGCCTGTAACTGCGGCGCATCGGCAGGTTCTATTATCTCAATGGCGGCGGGGTCAAATTTGAGACGTTCCCATTTCTTCGCGTCTTTTATCGTTATATATTCTTTGTCGATTATATAGACCTCGGCGTATGTGCTCACGAAAAAAGGTTCATTTATATGATTGAACATAAACATCTCGTGTCCTCGACCGTTTGACTCTATGTTGAACGAGTAGCCGGTTATATCCATAGGCGATATCGAGTCTCCGACCACATTGCTGTAATTGAATCTGATTCTGAAATTCTCAAAATCAAGACGGTTTCGGAAAAATACAGAAAGATTGGGCACCCATTTCCGGCTTGTGGTGTCGGCCAGTACATTGACATCTACAGTAACCCTACCATTGTTACGTAGCCATACTTCCGTCGGGCTGTATTTGCCACGGAGCGTATCGGTGCCATAATCGACAGACTTTAACCGTGGCGGTATTCGGGGTGTAGTCACGGCTCCTATCCAGTCTGACCAAGAGAAATGGTAGCTGCACTTGTCGCTGACGCTGTCGGTGCCTTTTGAATCGGTGAAGCGGTAATATGATTTACTGTTCAGGGTTCTCGGACCTGACCAACCTTTAAACCTCATCTTTCTGTCGGGGGTCAGCATATAGTCAGCCATCTTTTCTCTGAAAAGAAACACAGTGTCGGTGTATGTGGTCAGTGTCGAGTATTCACGTATGTATGCCAACATGTGCAGTACCTTGTGTCGGCGCGACTGGACTATGACCTCCGGCAGTTCGGTGAAAATTTCTTTAAGGAATATAGTGTCGTGAAGCGTTGTGTCAAATGTTTTCTCCTCATATCCCAAATAGCGTACAGTGACAGGATAATCAATGTCGGATATGTATGGTGTCTTGCCTTTTGAATTGCATATGCCGATGACACTTCCTTGACGGTCAAATACGGTAGCATTGGGCAGGGGCTTCCGTGTGGCGTAATCGGCCACAATAGCGTTATGGGCGTATCCCGATATGTTAAATGCATATAGGACAACCATCAAAATTATAAACGCATACCGTAACATATTCAATTCTTGTTTGACTGTCTGCTGCATGACTTGGCTATTCCCGATATTTTACTGACAAAAGCAGATTTGGCGTCGGTATATCCGTCACGGTCGTGCTTGTACTTTGGCAACAGGCTTAGGTTGCCGCTTTTAATCGAGATGTATGGCATGATAATCTTCTTTGGTCATTAGATGAAAATGTTCTGTGCGTTTGTCTCCGAGCGTAGAAATGATGTCATGATTCGTGTGGTGATACTTGAATCCGCATTTCTCACAGACCCGTCTGGATTTGTCGTTCCCCTCATAGTATCCGCACCATACAGCATCGAGTTCAAGGTCATTGAAGCATCTCGACAACAGGGCTTTGACCGCTTCGGGAATCAAACCTTGACCCCAATACGGCTTGCCGATCCAATAGCCGATTTCTGCTTCGCGTTGCTTCATATCTGCCGTGTGGAGGCTGTTGGCAAACATTATACCGCAACAGCCGACAGGCTCGTCGGTCTCTTTCAACACAACGGCGTAAGTTTCCGGCGCGGAAAATACAGTCCGGATAATATCAAGACTGTTTTCCACGGAGGTGTGCGGAGGCCAACCGGCAATCGGGCCAATCTCCGGGTCGGAGGCATAGCGATACAGAGCCTCGGCATCTTCCTCTCGCCAAGGCCGCAGGATAAGCCTGTCCGTCACAATCATCATTACTGCTTCCAGCGTTTGAGGTGAGGGAAGAACCGGCGCATCATCTCCTTTGCCTGTTCTACAGTCAGATTCTGACCGGACTGTCTGTTGATTTCGTCAGTAAACCGTGCACAGTGTTCAATCATCTGTTCCATAGTCATATCCTGCGTGAATTTGCCGTCCTTGTAGCAGTATATGCAGTAATCATCGTTGGGTGTACCGTCGGCGTTTGTGCCGTAATTGTTCTCGTTGAGCGGCATTCCGCAACTCTGACAAAATTTGTGTTCCATTATTTATTTCGATTTTATGTCCTGATAATCAGCTGTATTTAGATTGTAAAGTTACCGAAAAATATCGGGATACGATGTGTCATCGGGAAAAGTCATGGAGATTATTTGCAGATGTCCTTGATGAACTGAACAATGGCGTCAAGCACATCGGGAGAAATAGTCTCACGAATTTCGTCATACTCCGTCATTTCGCCTGTGACCGCATGCTGCATCAGGTGGTTTAGCTCCGGCATCAGAATCGTTTTTGCGTGTGGAACATACTCTTTTATCACAGTAAGATTGTCGGGATAAACTTGTCTGTCCTTTTCTCCGTTTATTGCCAATGTGGGGCATTTCACTCTTTCAAGATATTCGCGGGGGTCGAACACGAGGAAAGCATCAAACCATGGGGCGCGTGTGCTCTGAGTCATCTTTAACGACTGAAGAATTTGCAGGGGCACCCGTATGTCATTGTCGGCCGCAAGCGCGTCTATGTCGACGGGGGCCACGACACCTTGCCGTGCTTGACCGATAATTGTGTCAAATACGAGTTCAATCAGTTTCAGGCTATTGGCTTTGTCTGCGTCAGATAAAGCCATTTTATCGATAGCGTGACTGTTCTGTCTCATCAGTGTCTCTTTGCCGGAGACAGCCATCCCTGCCAACGATATGATGAAGTCCGCCTTATCTTCGGCACCGATCATAAATGATACGGAGCCTCCCTCTGAATGACCGAGCACACCTGCTTTGCCTATACAAGGTATGGAACGCAGCATTTCAAGACCGCTAACAGCGTCGTCCTTGATCGTATGGGTTGTGGAGGTAAGATAATTGCCCGTGGATCTGCCTGTGCCGCGGTCATCGTAACGCAGAGAGGCAATGCCGTTGCGGGCGAGAAAGTCGGCGATGACGGCAAACGGTTTGTGGTCACAATATTCCTCGTCGCGATTCTGCGGACCACTTCCCGTAACCATCACTACAGCCGGCATCTTTCTGCTGTCGGCATTTAGCGGTATAGTGAGTGTCGCGCTCATTACTGCTCCGTCGGGAGCCGTGAATGTAGTGTCTACGACACTGTAAGGGAATGGCGGCTTGGGCGTTTGCGGACGACGCTCCTCAATGGACCCGGCAGGGGTTAAATCGAGTGGAAACCCGTAGCCTCGCTGTTTGAAATGTCCTTTTATGGTATCAGCGGATATTTTACCCGTATATGAGGCCCCTATGGCATTGCATGTAAGCGCTATCGAGTCGGCGGAGCAAAACACAACCTCTGTCGGTATGCCTTTCGCTCCTTGTGACGGAGAGTCCATAGTGCATTGTGTTTCTCCTGACGGGGCTTCCGTGAAATTCAATACCAACGGTATCTTCATCTGCCCTAAGTTGAGGTCACCGCGCCATGAGCCGGTAAGTCCGTAAACACTGATCGGCGACAGCATAAACGCGACGGTTAACATCAAGGACCAGATCAAGTTTTTCCGGCGTTTGTTATGTGGGAACCCCCGGCGTATCATTTGGCTTTTGCCACAATTTATGCAATAATCCTCGTCCGGCGTACTGCCGGTATTCATACCCGGGTTTTCATTTGCGTGCGGCATTCCGCATATCTGACAGAATTTCGTTTCCATTGTCATCTTTTTGGGGCCGGCACATCCGGTAGGATGGCCTGTGGCGGCTTGTTTGAATTCATACGCAAAGGTAATACTTTACGTGTGATGTTGGTCACCGTCAACCCGAAAAAATCGCTGCTCCGGTTTCAGCCCATGTCGAAAACGGTTGTAGAATTTTGCCGATACTATGTAAAACTGTCGTTATGAAACATTTCCGTTCTCTGTTGTCACGGCTCTCGGGTGTGAGGATTTCGAGGACCGATGTATGTGGAACGGAGCCCCCCCTTGAAAATGCCCACTTTGTCGTGCGGCATTATGTCCCCCTCATGGCAGAGGGGTGATCATATACATTCAGGAGTATTACACCGGTATAGTTCAGACTCGATTTCCAATGTGGGATGTGTAATTCCTAATTGATGTATCTTCTTTTCAATACAATCCCTGATTTCATCGGATTTTGAAACATCATCAACCACCACATGCGCAGTCATTGCCGTGTTGGTGGTGCTTATGGCCCAGATGTGTATGTGATGCACGCCTATGACGTGCTTTACATCCAAAATAGCATTGACGACTTTGTCATAGTCGATATTTTCAGGCACGGCATCCAATGACAACCGCATGCTTTCAGCCAAAAGTTTCCATGTCGATATAAGTATCATCGCGGCGATTACAAGGCTTATTATCGGGTCTATCATATCCCATCCGGTAAATGTTATGATAAGGCCCGAAATGACGACACCGAGCGAAACAAGGGTGTCGGCGGCCATGTGAAGAAAGGCACCACGCACATTGATGTCATGTTTTTGGTTTTTCATAAGCATCCATGCGGTGAGACCGTTTACCACTATGCCTACACCTGCCGTCCAGCTTATAGCCTCCCCGTTGATCGGCGTAGGATTCCTGAACTTATATATGCTCTCTACAATAATTGCCCCGACAGCTACAAGCAATATGATTGCATTGAGTAAGGAAATCATTACGGTACTTTTCTGGTAGCCGTAGGTAAAACGACGGTTACCGTGTATTTTTGTTAACCGGAAAGCAACCATTGCGAGAATCAGGCTGAACACGTCGCCAAGATTATGTCCGGCGTCGGAAAGCAGTCCGAGAGAGTTTTCATAGAAGCCGACGCCGGCCTCTACAATCACAAAAGCGGCATTCAGAAGTATCGAGAATACAAAGATACTGTTCAATGACTGTATCGAATGATTGTGTTGGTGATTGTGCGGGTGTACCATTATACTATGATATTATTATGACCATGAATGAAAATGTCCATAATATATAACAAAATATTATGTAGTCGTGGCTTAAATTTTGTCTACAATATTATTGTTTTGTCCTTGATTGCAAGATTTGGTCCCGATTGTATGATATATTAGTTTGATAAATACGCTGACAAGACAGCCGTCTGCATCATATAGGCGCAGGTGGCTGTCTTGTTTATCTATAAGGATAGATGGGCCTATGCTTTTTATCACAGCAGGTTTTCCCGCTCGGTGATTTCGGCATCGATCATGGTATAGCCGCCGAGACTGCCCTCTTTTGCCTGTATGCATATGTAGATCATCGGTGTGGCGGATGTGCATTTGAGATTGCGGTCGCAGCCGGTGGCTACGCGGATCACAGAGCCTTCGGCAACTTCGAACACTTCGCCGTCGACCTGAAACTTGCCTGTACCCGAGAGAATGATATAGTTTTCCTCGTTTTCCTTGTGGCTGTGGAAGAACGGGACAGCCTGACCCGTAGGGAGTGTGCCGAATGAAATCTCGCACGATGTTGCGCCGGTGGCATCTTTTATAAACTGTTTTCCTTCGAAGGCATGGATAGTGCCTACGGAGGCATGGGCGAATTTTTCGCCGGAGTTGAGAACCTTAACTTCGTTCATAGATTTTGGTTTTAAAATTTATTTTTTAACTTTGCAGCAGATAGTCACTATTGTTTTGATAGTGCAAAGTTAATTACGGAATATTCATTTTGCAAGACGTTACGTCTGCGAAATATAGTTACCATAAAGTAACCAATAGCTGATTATGAACACATTGCCGCTCAAAGAAAATTTGAAAAAATATACAGGCATAGAGGTATGTCCTGTAAGAAATGTCATCGCCCGTTTTTCCGGCAAGTGGTCGATACTTGTATTGTGTGTGCTGTCAGAAAACGAGGTGACAAGATTTAACGAAATTGGCCGCTCAATTCCCGATATTTCACCTAAAGTTCTTACCGATACTTTAAAAAACCTTGAAGCCGCGGGCCTGATTGCGAGAAAAATTTACGCCGAAATTCCACCTAAAGTAGAATACTCACTGACGGAACTCGGCAAAAGTCTTATGCCACATATCGAGGGCCTTGTCCGTTGGGCCATCGAGAATTTCGAGCCTGTCTGTTATAGATAGCAGTGAAGTCTGTGCATCTTTCCTTATAGAAAATATACCACAACATGATTTTACCTTAAGGATTTATCACGGTGACACAACCGGAAGCTTCAATCATGACGCGCCCGTATATGACGGCGAAATATCATTGAATGATGGTAGAATAACGATTCCATATTAGGATTAAGCGACGAAATATAATAAATACTTGACTGCATTACGTGTATGGGCAATGGCGGAACACCAAGAATGGTTCAGCAGACCATGGGGCGAGACAGTTATAATTCGCCTTCCTGTGTCACTGGTTTATCGCAGACTGCCCATCCGGAGCCGGTCAGTGCCATTTTTATAGGGACAGATGGAGTATAGGATAAGGACGACCGGCATCATCAGTTTCATCGCGTGACAATACACGGAATCCTTTTGCTTTGTAGAAGTTTAATGCGGAGGAATTCTGTTCGTTTACATCGACCTTTGTCGCACCTCGTTGTTTTGCAAATTCTATAAGGGCAGATCCATAGCCCTGATTGAGACAGATGCTGTCTATAAAGAGCATTTCTATTGTGTCCGGGCTTAATCCAATGAATCCGGCATACGCTCCTTTGTCGGCAATTGCATAGAGATCAACATTGGTGAAATATTCGGAAATCAAAACAGCCTTTATCTCATTGAAATCTTCTTCTTCTTTCAGGAAATTATGCGTAGCCATTACTGAACGCTCCCATATTCCGGCAAGCGTCTTATAATCTTTTCCATTGCATCTTACTATCTCCATATTGCAAAATTACTGTTTTTCACGGGATTTCATTGCCTAATCGCTTTAGCGCTTTGTTTTGCCGAAGCGAAGTCATAGCTCCATATTTCAGTACTGAGTTGAAAGGGATAGACACGAAAAAACCGCAGACTACCAAATTTATCCATATCTTATCTGTTTTGCGTGGCAAAGGAGCTAAATTTTTATATCACAATTATTTGTCACGGTATAATATTGAAGTAATGCCTAATTTTGACCTGACAATTTTCCTTTCCAGTTTCCAGTTCATTCCTGAAGTAGCCATCGGGGAATATCTACAATGGAGACACCCTCGTAATCGCTATCCTCATGTCTGGTTCGAGCCAGCAACATTTTCGGATAAGCATCACGAATCTGCAAAAGCGGCCCGACCTCGCGTCGGAATGTTTCTTCTTCCGTAATATTGTCGCTGACCTGTATGTATATTTTCTCCCCTCCCTTCATGGCAACAAAATCTATCTCCTTTTGATAAAGTTTTCCTACATATATTTCATATCCGCGTCTTAAAAGTTCGATATAGACGATGTTTTCAAGCATTCGTCCCCAGTCCATGTTACGTTTGCCAAGCACAGCAAAACGAATCCCTGTATCGACAAGATAATATTTACTCAACGACTGGAGATAAGTTCTCCCCCTCACATCATACCGTCGCGCCTCATAAAATACGAAAGCATGGCATAGATGCTCAAGATAACTTCTTACAGTCATGTGGTTGGTCTCATTGCCATTCGCGTTCAGTGCCGACGCAATATTACGCGGAGAAGATATATTGCTGGTGTTGTCCATTAAGTAATCCGACACCTTCTTAAGCAACGTGGCATTGCCGAGTTTATATTTTTCGACAAGATCCCTTATAAGAATGGTATCGTAGACATCCCGGATATACTTTCCTTTATCCGAATCGTTTTTATACGGGTAAGAACCTGACAACCCGCCGAGCCGGATATAACGGTCGAAATGCCCGTCAAAACCTTCATCAACCTCGAAGTATGTGCAATATTCCTTAAAACTGAAAGGATAGACATGTATCTCCATATATCTGCCTGTGAACAATGTTGCAAGATCGCTGCTCAATAGAAACGCATTTGAGCCGGTCAGATACATGTCGTATTTTTCTTCTGAGTGCAGACTGTTAATTGTAATCTCAAAATTAGGACAAAGCTGCACCTCATCGATCATAAGATAGTTAGCGACATCTTCTTTGTATTTAGCCTCAATGAAATCATTGAGGGCATGATAATCCTTGAGATGTTCAAACTTTATCTTAGTCAGGTCTATGCTGATAATATTGGCCGACGCATCCTGTCTAAGGATATGCTCAGAGAAGGCACTCAGCAGTTTTGATTTGCCGGAACGCCGTATTCCCGTTATTATCTTAATATCAGGAGTATTTATCAAATCATCCAACTGTCGGAGGTACAGTGGTCTATCTATTAGTCTCATATTTTAATATTTTACAAATCCAAAAATATTTTCAGTTTGTAAATCGATGCAAAGCTACTAATTATTTCCGTAAGTACCTTAATATTATTCTTAAAATTAGAATTAAATCGGGGCAATCTTAATATTATTTAGCTTTGGTGTGCCATATTATTGCCCATATTAACGCTAATTTTGTTTGTGAAAGTTATAGTGGCTTTCCATGGTACATATAAACTCAACAATGTATGACATTTATCATTGCTATTATCTGCGCTTTTGCATGGATTGGTCAGGCTCTCAAAGACGGAGCCGATGTATAATGTAACCCAATAATATGAAATGTCTTTCTGGAATTTTCTTGGCGGGTTCGCCCTGTTCAACATGATTTGCGACTGGTTTTCCGGGAAGCCGAAGTCGAAACATCGGTCATACCCATTGCTTCACGACAATGCCCATGACGGGGAATATGAAACTCGCATTGAGGAATTGCAACGAGAAATCGAGCTTTCCAAAGCGAAGATTGCCGAGTATCAGCGAATCGTTGACAGCGAAAACACGTATGGCATTGATGACGCAGATGCAGACGAGCTACAAGAGCGCATAGACACACTCGAAGAGCAACTCGACAATTGCGACGTGATGTCCGACCACTATGATCGCATTCAGGACGAGATAGACCGACTACAGAATCGACTCGATGATATAGAGGACAGGCAGGATACATATGACGACCTGCAAGACGAACTGGATGACCTCTATGATGACTTAGAAGATTCAGAAGAAGACTGTGACGATGATTGGTGAGGTGCCGGTTTATTACCATGCGTCGTGTATGGCAGGGAGCAGTACCGAAATGTTAACGCCGTTTCTATTTTTGACCAGCGCGGAAGGTTAAGAATATATAAAAACACCCAACTTTGCGTTTTTGAGCGCAAAATTGGGTGTAGATTTTGTAAATGCTTGATAATCAAGCTAATTTGCGGAAAGACAGGGATTCGAACCCTGGGTACCCGTAAGGGTACAACGGTTTTCGAGACCGTCCCGATCGACCACTCCGGCATCTTTCCTCGGGTTTGCGGGGACAAAATTACTAATAGTTTCCGACGTGGTCAAATAATTTGATGAAAATATTTTTAGACTCCTTTTTTCGGTCGTTTTATCGGCCTATGGCAGATAGAAGATCAGATACCGCGTTGTCGATATTTTCTCCGTTATGTTCGAGGCATTTTATAAATAACGAACCTATTATAGCTCCTGACGAATGGCGGCATGCTTCGCTGAATGTCAGCGGGTTGGATATGCCGAAGCCTATGAGCCGTCTGTGATTCAGTTTCAGGGAGTCAACGTGTCTGAAGTAATTAATCTGCGGTTCGGTAAACCGATCTTTGGTACCGGTTGTCGAAGCTGCCGATACCATGTAGATAAAGCCAGAGCAGTTTTCATCGATAAGCCGTATGCGATCATCGCTTGTTTCGGGAGTTACGAGCATGATAACGGGAATGTCGTATTTTTTGCATAGCGGCTCGTATTGCGACAGGTATTCGCCAAACGGCAGGTCGGGTATGATAAGTCCGTCAATGCCTGCCTCGCTGCAACGGCGGAAAAGTCGCTCTATGCCGTATTGCAACATCGGGTTAAGGTAACCCATCAGTATCATGGGTGTATCCTTTACCTTGACTCTTGCCTGTTCTACCTGCTTCAGGAGCAGATCCAGCGTCATGCCGTTTCGCAATGCCACTGATGAACTGTGTTGTATGACGGGGCCGTCGGCCATGGGGTCGGAGAATGGTACGCCTACCTCTATCATGTCGATGCCGCGTGATGCGAGGGTCTCTATTATCTCTACTGTAGAATCGGCGGTAGGAAAACCTGCAGTGAAGTATACTGACAGGATGTTATTTTGTTTTCTCCCAAAAAGGGATTGAAGTCGGTTCATCTTCATTGAATTTTCTTAGTGATATTATAAAATTGATAAGCAGGTGCATGTCTTTTAGCCCGGGTTGAGCCTCGAAGCGACTGTTTAGGTCTATTCCGGCCATTCCGGGACGCATGGCTTCAAGTATGAGGGGTATATCTTCAGGTCCTATACCTCCGCTTAGAAGGTATGGCACCGGCAGATTGTAGTTTTCGAGCAGGTCCCAGTTGAATTTACGCCCTGAGCCTCCCGTGCATGAACAACGTGTGTCCATGACAAACATGTCGACGCAATCGCCGTAGGGCATGTATTCGGCCCAGTCTACATTATCTCCGATGCCAATCGCTTTTAAGACAACAAGTCCGTTGTCGCGCAAAGCCCGGCATAACAGGGGCGATTCTTCGCCATGGAGCTGTACTATCCGGAAGCCGTAACGTCGTGTTACATCCATTATAAAATGAATGTCTTTGTCGACAAACACCGCTACCGGACGCACATAAGGGGGCAATGACTTTATTGTATCGGGCGACAAGATGCCGGTGACGTCGCGCGGCGATGATTCATGAAATATGAATCCCATGAGCATAGGGGCGAGTGCCGCTACATCGGCCACATTGTGGGGGTCGCGCATGCCACATACCTTTATCATCATGTCGGAGTGGCGCGGGGTGGGAAAGTCAGTGTTCATTGATAAATGATTTTAGAGCGTGGCCGGGATTGTCATGTTTCATAAAAGTCTCGCCGATAAGAAACCCTCGGTAGCCGGCTTTACGCAGATGCGATACTTCTTTCATGTCTGTAATACCGCTTTCGGCCACTTTTACCATGCTATCGGGCAGTGACGAGGCCATTCTTACCGATGCCTTAGTGTCGGTGGCAAATGTCGACAGATTGCGGTTGTTGATGCCGACCATATCGACAGTGGCGACCAATCGGTCAAGCTCTGACTCATCATGCAGTTCAAGCAGCACTTCAAGGCCCAATGAATGAGCAGTATTCGTAAACCGACATATTTCGTCGAAAGAGAGCGCTGCGGCTATCAGCAAAACAGCGTCGGCTCCGAACGCGCGGGCCTCAAATATCTGACGCTCGTCGATTATGAAGTCTTTGCGTAGAAGGGGCAGCCGCGTTAAGGAGCGGGCTAAGGCAAGGTCATTGAGCGAACCGCCGAAAAAACGGGTGTCGGTCAGTATGGAGCATGCTGCAGCCCCGGAATTTTCGTAGGCGGGGACTACAGAGGCTACATCGGCCGCAGGATGTATGTCGCCCTTTGACGGGGAACGCCTTTTAAATTCGGCTATAATGCCTGATTGACTTGCTGCAAGCGCTCTGCTCATAGATATGACTTCATGTGTGCAGGCAGCCGCCGATTCAATAATAATGGTGTCATACAGTCCGAGAGCCGCTTTTGCCGCTATCTCCTGTCTTTTGGCGGTTATTATGGTCTTGAGTATATCAGTCATAGTGGAGGTGGTTTAACTGTTTAGTTCAATAAAGCGGTTTAATGCACTCAGAGCTTTGCCCGACGTGATGGATTGATCCGCCTCAGCTATAGCATCGGCTAATGACAGCTCGGGTTCGAGTGTCTTGATGGCAAAGGCGGCGTTGGCTACAACACAGTCGTGCTGTGCGCGCGAAGCCTTGCCGGTAAGCACTTTGTCAAATATGGCGGCGGCATCGGCTATGCTGTTGCCTCCCGACAGCTCTTCCTGCGGGGCGCGGGTGAAGCCGATTTCTTCAGGAGTATACATATGCTCTCCCGAAGCCGCGATGACTTTGAATGGCGATGTAAGCGATATCTCATCATAGCCGTCGAGGGAGTGCACTACGGTGCAGTCTATACCCTCGGCTTGGGCTATGTAGCTGTACAGTCTCATAAGCTTAAGGTTGTATACTCCGAGCAGCTGAAACTTCGGCATTGTGGGATTGACAAGCGGTCCGAGCATGTTGAAGAATGTGCGCACGCCGATCGCTTTTCTTACTCCGGCCACGCTTTTCAGGGCGGGGCTGAAGAATGGCGCGTGCAGATAGCATACTCCGCTTTCGTCAAGCGACTTGTGCAGGCGCTCTATGTCGGAGGTGAACTTTACTCCATGGTGTTCGAGCACATTGGAGGCGCCTGATATGGAGCTCGCACCGTAGTTGCCGTGTTTCACCACTTTGCGGCCTGTACCTGCGATGACAAAACATGTCGTGGTTGATATGTTGAACGTATTTTTTCCGTCGCCGCCGGTGCCGACGATGTCAATCGCTTTTACATCGCCGAAGTCTACGGGCAGACGTCGTTCAAGTATCGCGTCGCGGAAGCCCGTGAGCTCTTCGAGTGTTATGCTGCGCATAAGGTACACTGTCATGAATGCCGACAGCTGCGCGTCATTGTATCGTCCGTCGGCTATGTTGAGCAGTATGTCGCGGGCTTCGTCGCGCGACAGGCTTTTGTGCTCAAACATTTTGTAAAGTAGATTTTTCATCGTTTTGTCGTTTTATTTCCCTCTAAGTGATTCAACCAGTTGCCCAATATTTTTTGTCCGCACGGAGTCAGTATTGATTCGGGATGAAACTGCACTCCTCTTACATCGTACCGTCGATGCCTGACTGCCATTATCTCACCGTCGTCGCTCACTGCTGTTACAGCCAAGTCGTCGGGCAGTCCATGTCGGTCGATGACCCATGAGTGGTAGCGGCCCACGTCGATTGTTTCGGGTAATCCGTCAAATAAGCAGTCGCGGTCCGTTATTCTGATGGTTGAGCTTATGCCGTGGTATACATTGTCGAGATTGCGCAGCGAAGCGCCGAAACATTCTCCTATGGCCTGATGGCCGAGGCATATGCCGAGTATCGGTTTTGTGGCCGAGTACCGCTTGAGCAACTCCGGTAATATGCCCGCTTCCGAGGGAATGCCGGGGCCGGGGGATATTATGATGGCATCATAATGACCGGCTTCATCGACTGATATGGCATCGTTGCGAACCACGTGGGGAGTTACGCCCAATTCCCTTAGCGTGTGTACTATATTGTAGGTAAAAGAGTCGTAATTGTCGATTATCAAAAGTTTCATGAGGTCAAGTTTTTTAGTGTCCTAAGGTTTCTGCATATTTTACCGCATTTACGAGCGCGCCAAGTTTGTTGTTGGTTTCCTGTAGTTCGGTTTCAGGTACGGAGCGCGCCACTATGCCGGCTCCGGCCTGTGAATAGAGCGTGTAATTGCGGCTCAGGAAGCTTCGTATGGTGATGGCTTGATTTATGGTGCCGTGAAAGCCGAGGTAGCCTATGCATCCGCCATAAGTCATGCGGTTATGTGGCTCTATGTCGTCAATCAGCTGCATGGCTCTTACTTTCGGGGCCCCGCTCAATGTGCCGGCGGGAAATGTGTCGGCAAACAGCCGGTATACATCGGCTTCTTCGGGGAGCACCGCGTGTACTCTCGACACCATATGAATGACGTGTGAATAGTACTGGATCTGTTTCAGAAACTCAATATCGACATGTCCTCCGCTGCGGCTGAGGTCATTTCTTGCAAGGTCGACGAGCATTATGTGTTCGGCATTCTCTTTCTCGTCTTTCAACAAGGCTTGGGCCAGTTCACGGTCGCGGGCGTCATTGCCTGTGCGGCGGAATGTGCCTGCTATCGGGTCGATATACGCATTGTTGCCGTCTACGCGCAGGTGAGTCTCGGGCGAGGAGCCGAACATGCGGAAGTCACCGAAATCGAAGTAAAACAGATAGGGTGAGGGGTTTATGCTACGGAGGGCTCTGTACACGTTGAAGTCGTCGCCTGTGAAGCGTTGGGCAAACCTGCGCGACAGCACAATCTGGAATACATCGCCGCGCCGTGCATGGGCCACGCCATTTCTTACCATGTCGATGTACCGGCTGTCGGTAATTGAAGACTCCGCATCGCCTATCGGTGAAAATGCGTATTGAGCTACATTGTTGTTGCGTATGACGCTGATTAGTCCGTCGAGTTCCGATATGCCGTTTTCCGGTATATGTTCGTATACGGTCATGCGGTTGCGGTAATGGTTTACCTTTATGATGAACCGGTACAATATGTACTTCATATCGGGAATACCCGCGAAACAGATGTCTTTTTTTGTTATGTTGACCTTGTCGAAATATCTTACCGCGTCGTAAGCCGTGTAGCCGAGCAGTCCGTTTACATCGTCGGCCGTGTCGCCTGACAGTATGTAGGACGACATATAGGATTTCAGCCTGTCGATGACATCCGTTTTTGTGTTTATGTAGTGTTTTACGGAATGTCCGTCGGGATATGTCTCCGTTATTGTCTCGTCACATACGGTGAATGACCCTATGGGACAGACCCCGATATAGCTTGTGGAGTTCTGGTGGGTATGGTAGTCGGAACTCTCGAGAAGCGCCGAACACGGGTAAAGATCTCTGATTTTAAGATATATGCCTACCGGTGTTTCCATGTCGGCGGGCAATACTCTGGATTGTATTTCAAGATTGTATTTCATCGCAGTATTTTAAATATGTGTTTATGTCTTTGTCGCCGCGTCCTGACAGATTTATTACGACTACATCGTCGGGGGCGAATTTACGACGGTCGAGCACGCCGAGCGCATGGGCTGATTCCAGAGCCGGTATTATTCCTTCGGTGCGGGTGAGCCTCATCGCGGCATCGAGAGCCTCCCGGTCGGTAATGGCTATCATCTCGCTGCGTCCGGTCGATGCAAGATATGCGTGCAGGGGGCCTATGCCGGGATAGTCGAGGCCGGCCGATATGGAATAAGGCTCAGTTATCTGTCCGTCGGCCGTCTGCATGACCATGGTGCGTGAGCCGTGTATTATGCCTTCGCTGCCTGCCTGCATGGTCGCCGCCGTCATGCCGGTGTCTACACCGAGGCCGGCTGCTTCGGCCGCTATCAGTTTTACTTCAGGATTGTCGATGAAGTGATAGAATGCACCCGCGGCATTGCTTCCGCCGCCTATACATGCTATGACATAGTCGGGATTTTCGCGGCCTATGTGTGCATACAACTGCTTTTTTATCTCCTCGCTTATTACTGACTGGAAGCGTGCCACCATCTCCGGGTATGGATGAGGACCTACTGTACTTCCTATGACATAGAAGCTGTCGGGGTTACAGCACCAATGGCGTATGGCCTCATTTGTAGCATCTTTAAGAGTGCCGTTGCCTGTAGTTACCGGTCTTACCTCCGCGCCGAGCATCTTCATCCGCTCTACATTGGGTTGCTGACGCGCTATGTCGGTGGCCCCCATGTATACAATGCAGTCCAGACCCGTCAGTGCGCATACAGTGGCTGTGGCCACTCCATGCTGTCCGGCTCCTGTCTCGGCTATAATATGGCTTTTGCCCATGCGCTTTGCCAGCAATACCGATCCTATGGCGTTGTTGATTTTGTGAGCTCCGGTGTGGTTCAGGTCCTCGCGTTTGAGGTAAATGTTTGTTCCGTAGTGCTCGCTTAATCTGCGGGCTTTGTAGAGCGGCGAGGGCCGGCCTACATAGTCATGGAGCAGTAAATTGAACCGGTTGATGAATTCGGGATCGTCGACAGCCTTGTAATATGCCTCTTTAAGTAGTTCGACATTGCTGTGAAGTATTTCAGGGATGTATGCCCCTCCGAAACGTCCGTAATATCCGCGGTCGTCGACCGGCAGATCATGATGATATATATGTTGCATGATGAAATTAAGAATTCGATATAAAAAACAGCCACCGAATTATATTCGATGGCTGCATAAATGCGTATTGTGTAGTCCGGAATGTACCTTATTTTACTCACTGTTGATACATGTCAGTATTGCCATCGATAATTATTACCGATGCGCCACCAATATGCATTATATGTCATGTGAGCTAACATTGTCGTATTTTGTTATGGCAAATTTACAAAATATATAATAAAATACAAATGTTATGACATAAAAGTTTCGCGAAATATTAAAAAATGTCGCAAAATGATGCGGTATACATATATTATATAAGAAAGTATTATATAAGAAAGCCGCCATGATTTAATATTATGGTCCATGAACATTACGGTATGGTGCGATGTTAAAAGAGTATAATTAAAATAACGAAAATATTATCATGGATAAAAAGAGCATCAAAGGTACCGAGACGGAGAAAAATCTTCTGAAGTCTTTTGCCGGTGAATCACAGGCCCGCGGCCGTTATACTATATTTGCCGAAGTAGCCAAAAATGAAGGATATGAGCAGATTGCAGCCATATTCCTTGAAACGGCCGAGCAGGAGTATGCCCATGCCAAGAGTTTTTTCAGCTTCCTTGACGAGGGTATGCTTGAGATAACCGCTTCCTATCCGGCCGGCCCTGTCGGCGATACCGCCCGTAATCTTCGTGAGGCGGCAGCCGGAGAGCATGAGGAGTGGGCCGACATGTACCTCGGTTTTGCCAAAGTGGCGCAGGATGAAGGTTTCCCCCGTATAGCCTCCCACTTCAAGCTTGTCGCTTCCGTGGAGCAGCAGCATGAGGCCCGTTATCTTAAACTTCTCGAACGAGTCGAGAGCGATAACGTATTTAAGGATGACGAGGAGGAAGAATGGCAGTGCCGTTACTGCGGTTATGTGCACCGCGGCAAATCGGCTCCCGGAAAATGCCCGGTATGCGGCAAGGAGCAGGCTTACTTTGAACGTAAGAAAACTAATTACTGATAGTTGATCTGTTTTGTTGGAATATTATAATCGTGGCCGGGCCGTCGAATGAGACTCCCCGGCCACAACTTTATATATGCCGTCCCGGCATGTATATACCTGTCGAAAAAGCGTCGGTTTATTTATGTTTTAGTGTCATTATCTTTAACGGACACGCCGTAACACATCGGCCACACTTGATACAATCGGCGTGAAGGTATCCGGATTCATTTCCGCGACAGTCATAAGGTGTAAGCTGCATGGGACATACCCTCGCGCAACTCTTGCATTTCATTTGGCAGGTATGATCTACATGAATGTTTTTGAAGTTATGAGGCAGGGGTGTGCCTTTGGGAGATATCCATGATGACAATGTGCCCATCGGGCAGAATGAACACCATGTGCGCGGTGCATATATGAATGAAAGTATGACGCCGATCACAGTGGTTACTAATATTATGTTCCAGAATACACGGCCTATGGCGTTCAAGTCGCTTCCTGCAAAATACATCTGCACCCCGAAGACAGTGAAGATGAACAGTACCATAAACAGCCGGAAGCCGAATGTTCTTACGAATCCGGGTATAGGCCGGTGAGGAGAGTATTTAGCCAGCAAGCGGTCATAGAGATTGCCGCGCGGGCAGGCGTTTCCACACCACCAACGTCCTCGCTTTACGGCAAAAGCAACGGGCGCAATCATACATATCAATGCTATAATGCCGATAACGGGATAGAAATAACCTATCGCAAGATAGGCAATGAGTATCCAAAATAAATAAGGCCCTTTTGCGGGCACGGGTCTGTGAAAACGTTTAGTCATGTATGTGATATTTTATTTATGGCAAAATTATATATTGGATGATTTACCGACAACATATTTTTGCTATATTTGCATAGAAATAATCTATTGTAGGGCTATGACTCTCCAGCAACTCAGATACATAGTGTCAATTGACCGTTACCGTAACTTTGCAAAAGCGGCGGAGGCTCTTGACATCACTCAGCCGACACTGAGTTCTTTGCTTCAAAAGCTTGAACAGGAGCTTGATGTGCGTATATTCGAGCGGACCATACCTGAAATGCACATACCTATGCTAAGTGAAAAGCAGCGTGACAACGTGCGCCGTATCGACGGTGACTATCTGTCGCAACGCAGAGTATCGCTTTATCTGCGTCATGATTTTATCAGAGAGAAAATACTCAACAGTATAATACAGTCGTTGGCTGTGTTTATACCCGGCGATATGCTTGATGCCGGAGTGCGCAATAAGACTCTGCGGCTGTAGAACAATCGTTTACCACTATAAATATTAAACGAAAGTACGCCGGTTGCCGGCGGCGTGCAAAGTGTTGGCGTTCAGTTGGATGACCCGGTGAGTGTTACGTATGCAGACGGGTTTGTAACTGTTTGAATCAAGGATGTGTCGTTGGCAAAGGCGTGTGTTACGCGGATATTGTTTATTAAGGCTGTGGTTTAGATACTTTTGCGGAGTATTCTTAACCAAGAGTCTTGATAGATGAAAAAAGTGGCAAATTCAGTAATGCGTCGGGCGCTTTTTGTGCTCTTATTGATGATGGCTGTGCCGGTGTCGGCATGGGAGGGTATGCCTATGCCGGAATTGCATGTCGACGGACGTTATCTTGTGGATGCTGACGGCAAGAGGGTGAATTTGCATGGTTTTGCACAGACCTACAGCCCGTGGTTCAACGAGCGTGGCACCAAGTGGAGCAATTACGATGTAAATGCATGTCTGCGCTACAATAAACAGAAAATAGACGAGATACTGGCTGCCGGTTGGAAGATGAATTTCCTTCGTCTGCATATGGACCCGTATTGGTCCAACAGACCCGGGGCATCGGTGTCGGGCGAGAATGATATATCCGCTTTTGATTTCGACCGCTTCTGCAAATATCTTGACGAAGTGTTTGTGCCTATGGTGGAATATGCCATATCCAAGGGCTTGTATGTCGTGATGCGTCCGCCGGGAGTTTGTCCGCAGACTATAGCCGTCGGCGATGATTATCATAAGTATCTGAAGAAAGTATGGAGCCATGTGGCAGCCCACGGTAAGTTGAAAAACAATCATGGCGTGATGTTTGAGCTGGCCAATGAGCCGATCAATATAAAAGGTACAGACGGCACGACAGGCAGCTCTACTCAGCCTCAGTTTGACAGCCTTAAGGCATTTTTTCAGGAAATTGTCGATGCCATGAGGGCCAAGGGTTGCAATAATATATTGTGGATACCCGGGTTGGCCTATCAGTCCAACTACAGCGGCTATGCCGTAAACCCGATAGAGGGCGACAACATAGGCTATGCCGTGCATGCTTATCCCGGTTGGTTCGGGAGCGATGCCGAGCAGCCGAGTCAGGAACTCGGAGGAGTGATGGGCGGCGGTTACGAAGGTTTCCGTGACGGCTGGCAGAAGCAGGTGGCTCCTGTGGCCGATTTTGCCCCCGTTATGGTTACGGAGATGGACTGGGCGCCGGCTAAATATGACTCGTCTTGGGGCAAAAGTATAACCGGCGAGGCTTATGGCACGGGGTTCGGCGCCAATTTCAAATGTATAACCGACCGTTCGGGCAATGTCAGCTGGTTGCTGTTTACAGGCGCGGAGCTGCTTGCCAAGTTCAAGGATATTCCCGGTACTCCCGGTGCATATACATTTCTCAACGATCCCGAGGCTTGTCCTTGGCCGATTTATCACTGGTTTCAGGACTATGCGGCCGGCGACGGGCAGGAGGGAGAGGTGGACCATATCGAATGTCGCGACGGCAGCGACCTGACTATACTGACCGGCAGCCGTTTCCCCGTCACGGTCAATGCCGTTTATACCGACGGAAGCAAGCGCGACATTACCATGAGCGCTTCATACAAGTCATCTTTGTCCGCCGCCGTCGATGTCGCTACCCCGGGTACGTTGTTTGCCCGCAGCGACGGCAATGCTCTTGTCACGGTCACATATACCGACGGCCGTTCGATAACACACTCTGCCGATATATCCGTGACTGCGACAACTTTCCCTTTGATAAAAGGACTGTTCAATCCATCCATATTTGAGACGGGCACATTCAATGAGTCGACCGGCGAGGTGACTACGGGTAAATACGGTTTTGCCGGGTGGAGGTATAACGGCGGTGCCGATATGTCGGCATATAAATATTGTGTGGTAAAACTTGGCGGTACATATGGCTCGGGCCTGTCATTCCGCATTTTCGATGTCGACAATTACTGGGATGACCCGTTCATGATTGACGCCACGTCCAAGCGCTCCGTTGTAGTGAAGCTGCAAGAGATGTATTCTGACAAAAATCGGCGCAAGCTTGATTCTTCGCACATATATATAGCCGGTTTCTGGAGCTTGGGGGGCACACCGTTTGTAATCGAGAAGGTGTATCTGACCAACAATGACGATTATTCCGAGATGACCGCCATAGAGCTTCCCGAAGCAGACAATGACGGGCCGGTCGATGTGTACACGCTCGGAGGACTGAGAGTGCGCTCGCAAGTGAAAAGATGTGAGGCCGTCGAGGGATTGCCGTCGGGCATATACATCGTGGGCCGCGAAAAAGTTGTAGTTGAACGATAAATATAATTATATATAATGAGAAAACTGTTGATAAATATTTTGGCGCTGGTGATGGCCGTAAGTCCTTCGGTCCTGAACGCCGAAAATCTCGATGACAGCCGCATGGTCAACCCCATGCTGTGGGCCGACGTCCCCGATCCCGATGTGATAAGGGTGGGAGAGTACTTCTACATGGTCACGACCACCATGCATCTTATGCCGGGCTGCCCCGTGATGCGGTCGCGCGACCTTGTCAACTGGGAGGTGATCAGCTACGTGTTTGACACCCTTGACGACTCGCCCTATTATCGTCTTGAGGGCGGTACCGTATACGGCAAGGGGCAGTGGGCCACTTCGCTCCGTTATCACGACGGCATGTTCTATGTGCTTTTTTCGCCTAACGACCAACCTTATCGCTCGTATATATACAAAACCGCCGACCCGGCGGGAGAGTGGACATTGGTGTCGCGTACCGACCACTTCCATGACTCGTCATTGTTGTTTGATGATGACGGGCGCGTGTATGTCTACTCCGGGTCAGGCGCCATTACGCTCACCGAACTGCAACCCGATCTCAGCGGTGTTAAACCCGATGGTGTGAAGAAATGTGTGATTGATCGCGACGCCTTTGAGCCCGGGTTGCATGAGGGGAGTCGTGCCATAAAATACAACGGCAAGTACTATCTGCTCATCATAGCTTGGCCGCAGGGTGGTCCGCGCCGGCAGCTCTGTTACCGCGCCGACAGCATTACCGGGCCTTACGAGCCTATGGTCATACTTCAGGATGCCTTTGCCGGATTTCCTTATGTAGGTCAGGGCTGTATTGTCGATGATGCGGCCGGCAACTGGTGGGGCGTCATCTTCCAAGACCGCGGCGGAGTGGGGCGTGTGCTCACTCTTGTACCCTGCCGGTGGACCGACGGATGGCCTATGCTCGGCGATGACAAGGGCCGTGTGCCCCTTGTGGTCGAAAAGCCTGTGGCCGGAGAATATTCGTCAGGTATAGTCACTTCCGATGACTTTACTTCGTCAAAGCTGCACAAAAACTGGCAGTGGAACCACTGCCCCGTCAACGAAGCTTGGTCGCTCGACGAAGCCCCCGGATGCCTGCGCCTCAAGACCTCGCGCGTGGTGTCAAACATATATGAGGCTCCCAATACCGTGAGCCAGCGCATGGAGGGTCCCGAATGTGAAGGAGTCGTAAAGGTCGACATATCGCACATGCACACCGGCGATGTAGCCGGTTTCGGAGCCTTCAACGGACACTCCGGACTACTGTCGGTAACAAAACGTCCCGACGGCCACTACCTGACCTTGACGGCCGCGACTGTCAATTTCAAGAATGACAGCAAGATAATCGACAGCGTCGATGAGGAGGTCATGCACAGCGTCAAGCTCCCGGCCGGAGCAGGCAGCATATATCTGCGCATCACCGCCGACTTCCGTACTGGCCGTGACATAGCGAAGTTCGCCTACAGCACCGACGGCATCGACTGGACCGACACCGGCCGCGAGTTCAAGATGCGGTTTGACTACAGGCGCTTGTTCATGGGCACCCGCTTTGCCATTTACAACTACGCCACCGAAGCCCCCGGCGGTTATGTCGACATCGACCGCTTCGACTACCGCAGAGTGCCCAATACAGTGTCAGACATGGCCGGAGCGTTAACAAATATGAATCATACAGGTATTTTTAGGTAATAAAGGGTTAATGTTGTTTTAGGAATCTATGAACAGGCACACTGTTTCATTCTATTATGAAAGGGCGGAAGGCTCTTCTTTCGCCCTATTTGTAATAATTTGATTGACAGTGTACTGTGAAATTGATGTTACATGATTAGAGATTTTTGTTACAGCATTTAGCCTTTAAGTTACTACATAAGAGAGGCGTGTTACGCATTAACTAAACCGTCTCGCGCGTTTAACATATCTTTGAAACCGGATTTAGATTTTAAGTCGTCTTAACAACTGATAAATGAAATCAAAATTAAAGTCAATCGTTATCGACAGCCATTTCGTCGCACTCCGATTTTACCGGGCCGCCGCTTTGCCGTGCGGGTCGGACGTTGGCTTTATATTCCATTCGCCAATTAATTAACCTAAATATCAACCTTAAACCAAATTGCTTATAGGACAAAAAATCGAGTTTAACTAACCTTAACCGGAGCCGTACACAAGAGCATGGCTCCCATCTTAAAAACCAATTAAAAAAATTATTCGCTTTAAACAAACTACAATGGAAAATGTAAAGAAAGTTTTTCGATGCATTTCGTTACTCCTGCTATTTGTCGCCCTCGGGGCTATGTCGGCCTATGCCGAGACAATCAGGGGTACGGTAGTCGACGATACCGGCGAGCCGCTCATCGGGGCCACAGTGACCCTCAAAGGCGGTAACGGAGTCGCCACTGCCACTGACATAGACGGTAACTATGCGTTACAAGTAGCAAATCCCCAGACGGCAGTGCTGCTGTTTTCCTACATCGGCATGCTCCCTCAGGAGGTGAAGGTCGAGGGCCGCTCTACGGTCAACGTAACTCTGGCCACCAATACCCAGCAGCTTGAGGAGGTGGTCGTGGTCGGTTACGGACAGCAGAAGAAGGCCTCGGTCGTGGGTGCCATTACCCAGACCACAGGTGAGGCTCTCGAGCGTGCAGCCGGTGTCCATGACATCAGTGCCGCCCTGACGGGTAACCTTCCCGGTGTCGTGACCGTTCAGTCGTCCGGTATGCCCGGTGACGAGAGCGCCAAGATTACTATCCGTGGTGCCAGCTCTTGGAACAACAGCGACCCGCTTGTGCTCGTCGACGGTATCGAGCGCGACATGAGCAGCGTCGATGTAAGTTCGGTAAAATCAATTTCGGTACTTAAGGATGCTTCGGCCACAGCGGTTTACGGTGTGAAGGGCGCCAACGGTGTCGTGCTCATCACTACCAAGCGTGGTGAAGAGGGCCGCGCCAAGATTGACGTAGGCTTTACAGCCACCATGAAGACCGTGTCCAAGCTCCCCGGCAAGGCCGACTCTTACGACGCTCTCGCAGCGCTCAACAATGCTGTGCTCCATGAGCTTGCAGTGCTTCCCTCGGCGTGGAGCAACATGACTCCTTATGCCGTGCTTCAGAAGTATCGCAACCCCGCCAATCTCGAGGAATTTGAACGCTATCCCAATGTCAACTGGCGTGACGAGCTCTTCAAGAAGCAGGCGTGGGCCTACAACGGCAATGTGTCAATCAGCGGCGGTACAAAGTTTGTACGCTACTTTGCCGTGATTGACTTCGTGCATGAGGGCGACCTTTTCCGCAAGATTAACGCAGGCCGCGGTTACTCGGCCGACTTCGACTACAACCGCATCAACGCCCGCTCCAATCTTGATTTCTCGATTACTCCCACCACTACATTTAAGGTTAACATCGCCGGGTCGAGCGGCCAGCGCAATGCAAGTACCCCCGATAGCGGCGGCATCGAGTTTGACCAGAGCAACTGGCAGAACCAGCAGATTTGGGCCGGTGTATACAATGTTGCCCCCGACGTGTTCCGTCCCATCTACTCCGACGGCGCATTCGGCTATGACCCGCAGCACATGAACGTCTCCAACTCTGTCGCCAAGCTTGCTACAGGCGGTGCGTTCAAGACCACGACTACACGTGTCAACACCGACTTCGTCCTCGAGCAGGACCTCGCTTTCATCACCAAAGGCCTTAACTTCCGCGGTATGATTTCGTGGGACAACCGCTTCGTCGAGTCTAAGCGCGGTGTCAACGACCTCTGGAACGACCCCCTCTTCAAGTGGATTGACCCCAAGACCGGCATCGCCCAGATTAAACAGCAGCAAGACAACATCACCGGCTTTGAGTACTCTCCCGGCAACTGGAGCCTGCTCAACGGTGAGGTGCAGGACCACATGACTGTCCGCAACCTCAACTATCAGCTCCAGCTCAACTGGAACCGCGACTTCGGCGCCCACGGTGTCGGTGTCACCGGTGTGTGGACCCGTCAGGAAACCGCTATTGGAAACATGATACCCATCCACCGCGAGGACTGGGTGTTCCGTGCCACTTATAACTTCTCCGACCGTTACTTCGCCGAGTATAACGGTGCCTACAACGGCTCCGAGAAGTTCGGCAAGGGCTATCGCTTCGGTTTCTTCAATTCAGGCGCTATCGGCTGGCGTCCGTCACAGGAAAAATTCTGGACCAATCTCGGCCTCAACAACTGGTGGGAAGAACTCAAGATACGTGCTTCCTATGGTGAAATCGGTGACGACTCCGGCGACCGCTTCCTCTACATGGACCAGTGGGCCTACGGCGGCAACACCAAGATGACCATTACCGGTTTTACCGATCCGCAGGGCAGCACTTATCCCAACGGTTCGATATATTCCTATTATATGTTGAAAGTCCTCGGCAACCCCGATGCTCACTGGGAAAAGGTGAAGAAGATGAACCTCGGTATCGACTTCTCGCTCCTCAACAACACCATTGCCGGTACCTTCGAGTTGTTCAAGGACCGTCGTAACGACATCCTCATCAACGGTAAAGACCGTTCGATACCTACCTATTTCGGACAGACTCCTCCTACCGTCAACCTCGGTAAGGCCGAGGCCAAAGGTTATGAGTTTGAACTCCGTTTCAGCAAGAACATTACCCGCGACCTGCGCATCTGGGCCAACGCCAGCATGACTCATGCCGCCAACAAGATTCTCTTCCGTGAAGACCCCGAACTCAAGCCCGACTATCAGAAACAGGCCGGTTACGGTATCGGTCAGACTCACTCCCACATCAACGGTGGCTTCCTTAACTCGTTTGACGAGCTTATCGGTGCTCCTTCCCATGATGTCAACAACGAAACCCGTCTCCCCGGCGACTATTATATCGTAGACTTCAACGGCGACGGTATAGTTGACGTTCAGGACTCTGCCCCCTACGGCTACACCGGAACTCCCGAAAACACCTACAACGCCACTATCGGCTTTGAATACAAGGGCTTCAGCTGTTTCGTGCAGTTCTACGGCGTCACCGGCGTGACCCGTGATGTGGGTCTCACCAGCTTCTACAACCAGTCCCACAACGTATATAACCTCGGCAAGTGGTGGAACGGCGTCGACCTCAGCGGCGATGTGCTCATCCCCCGCTACCAGTCGCAGGTGAGCAGCTACAGCAACGGCACTCAGTACCTTTACGACGGCTCCTACGTGCGTCTTAAAAATGCCGAAATCGCCTATACTTGGACAGGCGGCTGGGTAAAGAAACTCGGTATCGACTTCCTCAAGGTTTACCTCAACGGCAACAACCTCTGGCTCTGGACCCGCATGCCCGATGACCGTGAGTCCAACTTCTCCGGCGGTTCAGGCTCGGGTGCTTATCCTACCATGCGCCGTTTCAACCTCGGTATTAAGTTTAATCTCTAAAATCTCGGATTAACAGCTATGAACAAAATATTTAAATCATTTGCGGTAATCGCTTTGGGCTTGGCCGGGACTGCGACGTTCACTTCGTGTGAGGACTACCTCGACAAGGAACCGAGTTCCGACGTGTCAAGCGAGACCCCGTTTAAGAATTTCACCAACATGCAGGGATACATCGAGGAGATATACAACTGTATCCCCGACAAAGTGAAATGTTTCTGGACAAGCTCGTGGAATCTCGGTGACGATGAGTTGACCACTCCTAGGGCCGAGGCTGATCGCACCATGCAGACTCAGGTCGACATAGGCAACTTCTATGCTTGGCAGAACAACGCACAGTTCTGGTTTGCCGCCGACCGCTCCGACCATTCCACTCAGGACCTTCACAACAAGCGCTTCTACGGCAACGCGTGGTACTGTATCGCAAAGGCCAATCTCGGCATCGAGAATATCGACAAATACTTTGTCGGCACCAAAGAGGAGAAAGACATGCTGCTCGGTCAGCTATACTTCTTCCGCGGGTGGTGGCACTTCGAGATGATGCAGTTCCTCGGAGGTCTCCCTTACGTCAACAAGACCATCTCTTCGGGCGAGTCGCCCCGTCTGCCACGCCTGAGCTATCTCGAATGTGCCGACTCTGTCGCTCTCGACCTCAAGCGTGCCGTCGAGCTGCTTCCCATCAACTGGGATGAGACCACTCCGGGTAAGAAGACTTTCGGTAACAACGAGCTCCGCATCAACAAGATTACCGCTCTTGCCTATCTCGGCAAGAACTATCTGTGGGCCGCAAGCCCTCTCATGCAGCACGGTGCACAGACCGGAGGCGCCCACACCTATGACTACGACCCGCAGCTCGCTCAGCTTGCCGCCGATGCTTTTGCCGAGGTCATCCAGCTCGTCGAGAGCGGCAAGACCCAGTATGAGCTTGCCAAGTTTGACTATGCCAACGTCTATGACCACAAGAAGAGCGACGGCGTAGAGTATAGCTACAGCGAACTTTTCTACACATCGCGCCGCAACTGGCTGCAGCCCGGCGGCAAGGAAGCGTTGCTCCGCGGTCCCACACTCGCGTGGAACTATACCCGCTGGAACTACAGCCGCACATTCGGCCCGTATGAACTCTGCGAGCGTGACCCGCACTTCCATCTTCCCACCGCCAACTATGTCGCCAACTACGGTATGGCCAACGGCCTTCCCCTCGACGACCCCGACTCGGGATTCGATAAAAAGCATCCGTTCAAGAACCGCGACCCGCGCTTCTATCACGACATCGTGTTTGACGGCGTGAAGTATATCAACGGCGAGGCAAAGGGTAACGATGCCAAGTTCAAGTATGCAGGCCTTGCCACCGGCGGCAGCGGCCGTGACATCAACAACGGCTCCCGTTCGGGCTACTGGATGCAGAAGCTCGTTCCCCACACCGCCAACAAGACTGACGGGGAGGATGAGTATGACAAGAACCCTAACGCTTATGTACCTTACATGCGTCTTGCCGACGTATATCTGATGTATGCCGAGGCATGTGCCGTGCTCGGCGGTCCCGCCGGTAAGTCGTCCAAGTGCAGTCTCACTTCGGTCGATGCCATCAATCGCCTCCGCGACCGTGTAGGCGCCGGCCACGTGGCTGCCAAGTTCACCGGCAACAGCTACATGGACGAAGTGCGCCGCGAGCGTGCCGTCGAGCTCGCTTTCGAGGGCTTCCGCTTCAACGACCTTCAGCGCTGGCTGCTCCTCACCGAGCCCAAGTACACTGTCAAGACTTCGCAGGAATTTATCCGTGTTTCGGGTGCTGACGAAAGCTTCTTTGCCGAAAACGACCCTGCCGAGGCTGAAGTTGCCGAGTTCCGTGAAGAGGTTGTTCTGACCCGTAACTTTGACTCCAAGCACTACTGGTTCCCGTTGCTCCGTGACGATACCTATATTTATGCCGAGTTCAATCAGAATCCGGGATGGTAATAAGTAGATTTATCTTAACCATTACACAGTAAAAATATGATATCAAAATATAACATAATTCTTCTTGCGGCACTGGGAGCGGCGGTGACATCCGTCGATGCTTCCGCAGCCGGGGAAGAGGCTGCCGATAGCCTGAATGCCGAGAGCCAGATTCAGTTGGCTTATCGCACTGTCGACAGAAACGATGTACTTGGCGGAGTCGAAGTACTCGATATAGAGTCGCTCATGAAAGAGAACTATATCAACGAGATCAACAACTCCACCATATCGGGCTATGTGTCGGGCTTCAACGGCAACTCGCTGTGGGGCATGGACGCCGACAATGACGCCGGCTTCCTCGTGCTCATCGACGGTGTGGCCCGCGACATGAACAATGTCAGCTCTACCGAGGTCAAGTCGATAACGTTCATGAAGGGCGCGCAGGCTTCGGTGCTCTATGGCAGCCGTGCCGCAAAGGGCGTGATTTACATCACCACCAAGCGCGGTCATGCAGGGCCCCTGAGCATCAACGTGCGCGCCAATACAGGCTGGCACGTGGCAAAGTCGCTTCCCGAGTATCTCGGCTCGGCCGAATACATGACCCTCTACAACGAGGCCCGCGTCAACGACGGCCTTGCTCCGGCCTACAGCGACGAACAGATTTATCACACGGCCAACAAGACCAACCCTTACCGCTATCCCGACGTGAACATGTATTCGTCGGAATTCATGAAGAAGGTCTACAACCGTTCCGACGCTACCGTGGAGATTTCAGGCGGTAACGAGCGTGCGCGCTTCTACACCAACATCAACTATTACCGTCTTGGCAGCTTCCTGAAATATGGCGAGGCCAAAAACAGCTATACCGACCGTTTCAGTGTGCGCGGTAACGTCGATGTGAACATCACCGACTGGGTGAAAGCCTACGTCAACGCCAACGCCACGTTCTATGGCGCGCGTTCGCCCCACGGCAACTACTGGGAGGCTGCGACCACATTCCGCCCCAACCGCATCGCTCCGCTTATTCCCGTAAGCATGATTAATCCCGATGCCGTTGACGCGCTCGGCTTGGTCAACAACTCCAACAACCTTCAGGACGGTTACTTCCTCGCCGGCAGCAAGATTGATCCCACCAACATCTTTGCCGATTATCTTGCCAAAGGCTATTCCAAGTTCACAAGCCGTCAGTTCCAGTTTGACGCCGGTGTGAATCTCGACCTTTCAATGCTCACCAAAGGCTTGACTTTCGCCACCCGCTTCTCGGTTGACTATGCTACGTCCTACAACACAAGCTACACCGACACCTACGCTACCTTCATCCCCGTGTGGAGCAACTTCAACGGCAAGGAGGAGATAACCTCAATCGAAATCGAGGGTAAGGACGAGCACACCGGCGTGCAGAATGTGTCAGGCTCCGCAAGCCGCCAGACTCTCTCTTGGTCGGGTCAGTTTGACTACAACCGCACCTTTGCCGATGTTCACAACTTCCACGCCCTTGCACTGGCTGCCGGCTGGCAGCGCACCATCGCCGGTGAGTATCACCGCATAAGCAGCGCCAATATCGGTTTTGAAGTAGACTACAACTACGACCGCCGTTACTATGCCGACCTCTCTCTCGTGGGTCTGCACTCGGCCAAGCTCGCCCCCGGTCACCGTCAGGGCTGGTCGCCCTCCGCGACACTCGGCTGGCGCATCTCGCAGGAAGAGTTCCTCAAAGACAATCCTGTCGTGAACAACCTCATGCTGTCGGTTTCGGTAGCCGACGTGAAGTCTGACATGGACATCCCCGGTTTCTACCTCTATGCCACTCAGTTCACCACCGGCGGATGGTATTCTTGGGGCGGTTCGGGCGGTCAGGCAGCGGCCTATCCCGCACGTGGCGGCAATCCCGGACTCGGCTATGTGTCGCGCAAGGAGTTTACCGCATCGGTGCGCAGCACGCTGTTCAACAATCTTCTTGACGTGAACGCGCAGTTCTTCACCTATAAGATGGACGGACTTGTCATCAACAACTCGTCCAAGTTCCCGACATTCTTCTCGACCTATTATCCCGCTTCTTCTCTCGCCACTTATCTTAACTACAACGCCAATACCCGCACCGGTTTTGACTTCGGCGTCAATCTGAAGAAGACCGTAGGGGAGGTCGACCTGAAGATGGGTGTTACCGGCACCTACTATAAGACAAAGGCATCCAAGCGCGATGAGACTTACGAGTATGACTACCAGTATCGTCAGGGCAAGAACATCGACGGCATCTGGGGTTACCGTTGCCTCGGTTTCTTCGCTACCGACGAGGAGGCTGCCGCTGTCGACCAGTCGGCCCTCGGAAGCTCGGGCCTGAAAGCCGGCGACCTCAAGTATGCCGACATTAACGACGACGGCAAGATTGACCAGAACGACCAAGTCGAGCTCGCACGCGGCGGCTGGTATGGGGCGCCCTTCTTCATGGGTGTCAACCTGTCGGCAAGCTGGAAGGGTTTCACCCTCTTTGTGCACGGTCTCGGCAACTTCGGCGGACATGCTCTGCTCAACGACAACTCTTACTATAAGATGGTCGGCGACAACAAGTATTCGGCTATGGCACGCGATCGCTGGACTCCGGCCACTGCCGCTACAGCTACAATGCCCCGCCTGACAACCACCAACGGCGCCAACAACTATGTGGCCTCCGACTTCTGGCTCTACAGCACTGACCGTTTCGATATCGACAAGATACAGCTCACCTATGACTTCCCGTCGTCAATCATCCACGGCATCGTCAAGGGTCTGCAGGTATATGTCAGCGGCGATGACCTGTTTACCATCGGTAAAAACCGCAGAATTTTGGAAATGAACGTAGGCAGTGCTCCTCAGTCTCGTTTCTACAACATCGGTGCGAAAGTAACATTCTAAATAAGTAAAGATGAAAAATATAGCAAAATATATTGCCGTTGCCTCTCTTGTATTCTCGGCTTGGGCGTGTGACGACCTCTTTGAACCGGCCATTGAGAATATCATGGACGAGAACAAACTGGATACCGACCCCCGTTTTGTCGACCAAGTCCTCGGCAGCGCTTACATCCTGATGCCTTATCCTTCGGTGACCGGCGAAAACAATGCCGAAAACCGCAATGATGTGGCTACCGACGATGCTGTCTCCAACAATATCAACAGCGCCTACCTCACTATGGCTACCGGCGGCTGGACTGCGCGTACAGGCAAGTCGGTCGACAACTGGCGCGACCGCAACGCCTCGATACAGTTTGTAAACCTCGTGCTCAAGCATGTCGACAATGCCGTCTATGCCAAAGAGGAGGTGACCAACAACATGTTCCGCGACCGTCTTAAAGGCGAGGCCTACGGCCTTCGCGCACTCAACATGTACTTCCTGCTGCAGAACTATGCGGGAGTCAGCGCTTCGGGCGAGCTCCTCGGTGTGCACATCTGGACCGAACCCTACACTGCCGAGACCGACATGAACGTGCCCCGCAACACTTTTGCCGAGTGCATGACTCAGTTGCTCGATGATGTCAAGAAGGCTTCGGAACTGCTCCCCTACGAGTATGCCGATGCAGGCTCTCTGGCCGATGTTCCTGCCAAATATCAGGCTGCCGGCGCCACTCTTGACGCCTACAACCGCGTATTCGGCGCGTCGACCTTCCTGCGCATGTCGGGCCGTATCGCTCAGGCTATCGGCGCACAGGCTGCCCTGCTTGCCGCAAGCCCCGCCTTCAGCAACGGTTCGGGTGTGACTTGGGAGATGGCCGCTAATCAGGCTGCCGCAGTGCTCGACTACATCGGCGGCCCCGCCGGACTGGCCAAGAACGGTCACATCTGGTACAGCGACTCGGAAGTCGGCAACACTCCTACCGAGATAGTGAGCCATCCCGAGGTGCTCTGGCGCAGCCGCTACGGTGAAAACTCCGATATAGAGAAAGAGTGCTTCCCGCCGTCGCTCTACGGCAACGGCCGCATCAACCCCACTCAGAACCTCGTGGATGCTTTCCCGATGGCCAACGGTTATCCTATCACCGAGACCGCCGGCAATTATGACCCGGCCAATCCCTATGCCAACCGTGACCCGCGTCTGGCCCTCTATATCGTCACCAACGGTTCTACCCTCGGCATCAACGGCTCGGTCATCAACACCGGCACCGACGCCGCCAACAACGACGGTATAAACAAGGAGTCGGGACACTCGACCCGCACCGGCTACTACATGCGCAAGCTGCTCCGTAACGATGCGAGCCCCAATCCCACGAGCACGGTCAACAAGAACCACGCCACTACCTACATCCGCTACACCGAGATATTCCTTGACTACGCCGAGGCTGCCAACGAAGCTTGGGGCCCCACTCGCAGCGGCAGTCACGGCTACTCGGCCTATGATGTAATCAAGGCTATCCGCGCCCGCGCTCTCGGCGACGGTGTAAAGGACGGCGACCCCTACCTTGAGTCAATCAAGGGCGACCAGAATAAGATGCGCGAGCTCATTCGCAACGAGCGTCGTCTCGAGCTTTGCTTCGAGGGTGCGCGCTTCTGGGACCTCCGCCGCTGGAACGCCGACCTCAACGCTACCGCCAAAGGTGTGTCAATCAGCGGTACCTCCTACAACTACATCGATGTCGAGAACCGCGATTACAAGGACTATATGATTTACGGACCGCTTCCTTACGACGATGTGCTTAAATTCAGCAACATCGAGCAGAACCGAGGATGGTAAATTTTAATTCTAAAATGGAAAAAATAAATATGAAATACATTAAAACCTGCGTGATTACCGGACTGGGCGCCCTTCTCGCCATAGGAGCCTCTTCCTGTAAGAACGAAGACAAAGACTGGCCTGACTTTGAAGGAGGCGTGACCGCTTATTTTGCCAATCAATATCCCGCGAAATGCATCACTATCGGCGAGGACCCGCAGCAAGACAACTCGCTCGACAACGAGCACAAGTGCATGATTTTTGCAACTCATGCAGGTGCCTACAAGTCGCGCGACCTCAGGATTGAGGTTGTTGTCGACCCTACTTTGGCCGACAATCTCACCTTCCCCGACGGCTCGCCCGTGAAAGTCATGCCCACAAGCTACTACTCGCTGGAGTCTGATATACTCACCAAGCGTAAGGACTACCTGTTTGGCACCACTGTGTCGCTGACCGACGCATTCTTTGCCGACCCCGACGCTATCAAGAACACCTATGTGATACCCTTGCGTATGGTCAATGCCATCGGCGCCGACCACATCCTCTCGGGTACTCCGATCGAGGGTGTCGAGAATCCCGCCCGCTGCGACGCTTCGGCATGGAGCGTGCAGCCTAAGGACTACATCCTTTATTGCGTGAAATATATCAACAAGTGGCATGCAAGCTATGCCCGCCGCGGTATCGACAAGATTACCGAAAACGGCACCACCACCACCAATGTGCGCCACAAACAATATGTGGAGTATGACGAAGTGGTCTTCCTGACTACCAAGTCGCTCAACGAGGCTGTGTTCAAGGTGTCGACTGTTGTGCCCGACGGCGAGTCGCTCAAGACTTTGACCTGCGACATGGTGCTTAGCTTCAACGGCGACGAGTGTACTATATCTTCAGCCACTCCCGGCATCACCGCTTCCGGAACCGGAAAGTATGTCAAGGATGGTGAGAAGAAAAGCTTGAACAACCAAGACTGCGACGGACTCTATCTTGATTACAACATCAACTTCGGTGTACGTCAGTTTGCTACCGCCGATACTCTCGTATTGCGCGCTCGCGATGTCAAGGCCGAGCTTAACTATAATCCCACTTATAACAAATAAAAAGTGATATGAAAGATTATAAGAAACTGATATGGGCGTTGCCGGTCATTACAGCGATGACGGGGTGTACCGATTTTATCGATAACACCGACTACACTGTCGACAAGCCCGAAAATATAGCCCAATACGAATATCTTAATTCCTACGGCACACTTAAGTCTTACATAGATCGCGGAGCTCATTCCGGTTTCCTTCTGGGAACCGGCGTGAGTGCCGACGATTACCTCAAGAGAACGGGTGTGTTCCTGCTCACCAACTCCAACTTCGACCAAGTTACTACGGGCAATGCCATGAAGTATGCTTCGATTGTAAATGACAAGGGTGAGATGGATTTCGGCAAGGTTCGCGATTTCGTGTCGGCCGCTACCGAGGCCGGTCTCGAAGTGTATGGCCACACTCTTTGCTGGCACGAGCAGCAGACCGTGAAGTGGCTCAACTCCCTCATCAAGGACAAAGAACTCGAAATAGACCCTAACGAGAAACTTGAGGTTGTCGACTATGAACTTGATTACTCTACTGTACCTGAATATAATTTATGGAACCAGCATCCCGAGGGTACAAATATCTGGGTTAACACGGATGAAGGTTGCCTTCAGGTTGATAATCCCGCGTCTGTAGGCTTTTGGGAAGTTCAGTACTTTACATTCGACAATGTGTCGTTGACTAAAGGAGAGACTTATCAGATGAGTGTTACTATCAAAGGAACCGGTGAAGGTACAGTGCAGGGTAACGTGGGTTCTTGGGGCGGAAATGCGGGAATCCGTTTTTCCTTTACCGAAGATTGGACCACCGAGACAGTCACATTCGTAGCCGGTGATGATGCCGGTATACACGGTTTGTTCCAGACCGGAGACTTTGTCGGTACGGTGCAATATAAGTCTATCAAGATTTCACACTTTGAGACTCCTGTCATGGAAGTTGAACAGGAATTAAAAGTTAAGACTTATGAAGACGGTCCCTTCCCGTTCTACGCTATGGGTTGTGAACCTCCGGTGATTAACGGCGCAATACATTTTGTGCCTACCGGCGACTGGTCACAGTTCTTTATTCTTCCCGGTGGAGAAAACAATCTTAGTGAGGGAGACTATGTTTTGTATCTTGACATAACCTCTGACAAGGAAGTCTCATCCGGTATTCAGCTTACGGTTCAGAACGGTTGGGGCGGAGATGCTCAGGCAATAACGCTTCCTGTGCCGGTGGAAGCCGGTAATAATAGAGTCCGCCTCCCGCTTAATGATATCGAAGGCGGAGCCTACGATGTGATACTAAAGCCACAGACTTCCGATGCTGTACTTGATGTAAAATCGGTAACCGTATGTAAGGTGGAGAAGATGAATTCCATACCCCTGACTCCCGAAGAGAAGCGTCAGGTGCTCGAAGCCGAAATGGAGCGCTGGGTAAAGGGCATGATGGAGGCTACCGAAGGCAAGGTTAAGGCTTGGGATGTAGTGAACGAGCCGCTGTCGGGCGGCGGTGGATGGCCTTATCCGATGCAGTCGGCTTCTACTGCTACCGATGACACTTCAAACCGCTTCTACTGGCAGGATTATCTCGGTGACGACTACGTACGTGTTCCCATCAAGTTTGCCCGCAAGTATTTTGCTGAAAACGGAGGAAATCCCGCTGACCTGAAGCTCTTTATCAACGACTATAATCTTGAGTCGGACTGGGATGACAACGGTAAGGTCAAGAGCCTCGTTGAGTGGATAACCCGTTGGGAAAGCGACGGCGAGACTGTCATAGACGGTATCGGTACTCAGATGCACGTATCGTACTATATGAACCCCGAGACACAGGCAAGCAAGGAGGAGCATATAGTCAAGATGTTTGAGATACTTGCCGCTTCAGGCAAACTGATACGCATTACCGAGCTCGACATGGGTATATGCGATGCCAAAGGCAAGGACATATTGACTAAGGACGTGACTTTCGAGCAGCATCAGGCTATGGCCGAGTTCTATAAGTTCATTGTAGAGAAGTATTTCGAAATCATTCCTGCCGCTCAGCAGTACGGCATCTGCGCTTGGGCGCAGACCGACAGCCCCGAGGGTAGCGGATGGCGTCCCGGACAGCCTATCGGACTCTGGAACAGCAATCTCGAACGTAAGCCCGCCTACGGTGGCTTCTGCGACGGACTTGCAGGTAAATAAAGGAAATATATAATTTTTGATTAAAAAGAAAAAAGTATCATCTTAACGATTGATATTAATTTGTGTATTTCATGAGAATATGGACGCCGGGAGGCGTCCATATTTGTTTAAAAACAGAAAAATAAGAATAATTATGCGATTATTTAAAGTCTTGATATTGCTGTTGGCGGCTGTCGTGCCTGCCACGGCGCAAAATCCTGATTTTCACGTTTATCTGTGTCTCGGGCAGTCCAACATGGAGGGTAACGCTGCTGTGGAGCCTGTGGATACGGTCGATGTGCCCGGACGGTTTAAAATGATGGCCGCGGTTGACTTCCCCGACAAGGGCCGCAAGAAAGGCATGTGGTACACGGCCGTGCCGCCGCTCGTAAGGCACTACACCGGTCTGACCCCGATGGACTACTTCGGGCGTACTATGGTCGACAGTCTGCCCGACAACGTCACTGTGGGCGTGGTGGCCGTGGCCATAGGCGGATGCCGCATAGAGCACCTGTCAAAGGATTTCGACCCCGCTTCGCTGAAAGATGAGCCGGAGTGGCTTCGCAATTTCATGAAAGAGTATGACAATCACCCTTATACGCGGCTTGTAGAGTGTGCCAAGGCCGCTTGCCGCGACGGTGTCATAAAGGGTATACTTCTGCATCAGGGCGAGTCAAACAGCGGCGACCCTTCGTGGCCGTCGAAGGTGAGGAAGCTGTATGACGACCTTATCGGTGATCTCGGGCTCGACCCGGCGCAGGTGCCGTTGCTTGCCGGTGAACTGGTGGCCACGGAGCAGGGTGGAAAGTGCGGCGGCATGAACGCCATAATAGCCACACTTCCCGATGTCATACCGGGTGCCAAGGTCGTATCCTCCGAAGGTCTCGGCCAGCGTGGCGACGGGCTGCACTTCACGGCGGAGTCGTATCGCGAGCTCGGACGCCGCTATGCCCGCGAGGCTCTTGCTCCGCGCCGATAGCGGACCGATGCTGAACCACGGCCAATGTAAAAACACAGTCGTGATTTAAGCGGGGGTTACATGTCAAGACCCATATGTTACATAACATATTTATGTTGCGTGTGTTTTTGGCTATCTTTGTTTGACCTTAACTTGAATAACCAAAATAAATTATAGTAATTATGAAACTAAGACTTATCTCATCCGCACTGACGGCGATAGCGTTGGCCTCATCGGCCGGAATGGCTGCGCAGGACAGGTTGTATGACAACATCTTTCCGCTTTCCGACGTCACATTGCTTGATAGTCCGTTCCGTCATGCCATGGATCTTAATGTCGATGTGCTGCTTCAGTACGATACCGACCGGTTGCTCGCTCCCTATCTGAAAGCGGCGGGGCTGGCTCCGAAAGGGGAGAGCTTCAGCTGCTGGGACGGACTTGACGGGCATATAGGCGGGCACTATCTGTCAGCTCTCGCCATCCACTACGCCGCTACCGGCAACGAAGCCCTGAAGGAACGCATGGACTATATGCTCAGTCAGCTTGCCATGTGTGCCGTGGCCCGGGGCGACGGATATGTGGGCGGTGTGCCCGGCGGCGATGACCTCTGGACCGCACTCCGCAGCGGCGACGAGAGCAAGATATGGAACTATTGGGTACCGTGGTATAACGTGCACAAGATGTATGCCGGACTGCGCGACAGTTGGGTCTACGCCGGCTCAAAGGTAGGGCGCAACCTGTTTCTCGGCATGTGTGACTGGGGTATTGATGTCATAGCAAACCTGTCTGACGAGCGCATGGAGGCTATGCTCGGCAACGAGTTCGGCGGCATGAACGAAGTGTATGCCGACGCTTATGCCATGACCGGCGACAAAAAGTATCTTGACGCCGCGCGCCGCTTTACCCATCACTGGCTCTTTGACAGTATGCTTGCCGGGGTTGACAATCTCGACAACAGACATGCCAATACGCAGGTGCCGAAAGTGGTCGGTTTCCAGCGTGTGGCCGAGCTTGCCGATGACGCCGATTATGCCAAGGCTTCCGAGTTTTTCTGGAGTACTGTGGTTAACAACCGTTCGCTGTCGATAGGCGGCAACAGCCGTCGCGAGCACTTTGCCGAGGCAAGCGATGCCAAAAGCTATGTCGATGACCGAGAGGGTCCGGAGTCGTGCAACACCAACAATATGCTCAAACTTACCGAGGGACTGTTCCGCATGTCGCCCGAAGCCCGCTATGCCGACTTCTATGAGCGTGCTTTGTACAATCACATACTGTCGACCCAGCATCCCCGCCACGGCGGCTATGTATACTTTACTTCGGCCCGTCCCGGGCATTACCGCGTGTATTCACAGCCCAACAGCGCCATGTGGTGCTGCGTGGGCACCGGTATGGAGAACCACGGAAAATACGGACAGTTCATCTACACCCATACGGGCGATTCTCTGTGGGTAAACCTTTTCATACCTTCGGTCCTTGACTGGAAAGAAAAGGGGGTCAAGCTGACTCAGCGCAACGACTATCCGGTCAACGGAGCGACAGAGTTTACGGTCAATACTCCGGAGCCGCGTAATTTCAGTCTTATGCTGCGTCATCCCGGATGGTGCGACGCCGTGACTGTCAAAGTCAACGGCAAGCCGGTAAAGACACTTTCCAAGCCGTCATCTTACATAGCTCTCAACCGCGAGTGGAATGACGGCGACGTCGTTACTCTCGATATGCCCATGAAAGTCACTGTCGAAGAACTTCCCAATCTGCCGAGCTATGTATCGATACTCCGCGGCCCCGTGGTGCTTGGAGCACGTCTCGAAGGCTTGGCGCCGACACCCCGTCTTGTGGCCGATGACAGCCGCTGGGCCCACATTGCGGGCGGCGAGCTTGTATCGGTTTTCGATACTCCGCTGCTCATAGGCGACCGTGGCCGGTTGCTCAAGAAGTTGCGTGCCATGCAGCCCGTCGGCGACGGTAAGTTTGCCTTCAAGGTACCGGGACTCTTTTCGGGCAAGTGGGCCGACATTGTGCTTGAACCGTTCTACAACATCCATGACTCGCGTTACATGCTCTACTGGCTGTCCATGACTCCGGCCAAATACAGGAATTATCTCGACAAGGCCCGGAAGGATGAGGAGATGCGTCTTGCTCTCGACCGCCGTACGGTCGATGCCGTAAACACCGGCGAGCAGCAGCCCGAGGCCGACCACTTCATGGAGAACAGGTCGTCATCGTCAGGCAACTACAACGGCGAGCCGTGGCGCGATGCCTCAAACGGCGGGTACTTCTCCTACAAAATGAAAACTTCAGGAGCCGACAATCTGCTGCTGCGTGTACGCTATTGGGGCAACGAGACCGGCAACCGCGACTTTGATATCTGCATCGATGACAAAGTGCTTGCTTCCGAGAATACCTCGGGCAAGTGGAAAAAAGATGAATTTGTCGATCAGGAGTATGCCATACCTTCCGAACTGACTGCGGGCAAGGAGTTTGTGACCGTAAAATTTCAAAGTAAGAAAAATAATGTGGCGGGAGGCATATTCCATGTGCGTCTTATCCGCCCTGAAAAATAATAAGTAATCACTACTGTCCACTAAAAAATGGACGGGGTTAAAAATTAAATAAATTCGGT